>UMLC01040868.1_pt1 | contig 24091 bp, 18 predicted proteins | sample 1966451 | NCBI WGS metagenome assembly UMLC01 (sample SAMEA4836193, study PRJEB28245) | human gut metagenome | biome: gut microbiome; material: fecal sample | place: Denmark | collected 2008
GACCAGATGGTAAAATACGGCTATATTACCCAGGCCCAGGCCGATGAAGCCAAAGCCGAAAAAATTGCCGTACATGTAAGCGAAACGCAGGATAAAAAAGAATACCTTTCTTACTTTTTTGATTACTGCAACCAGTTTATTATTGATAAATTCGGTGCCGACGCGCTGTATAAAGGCGGGCTTAAAATTTACACCACCATTAACAGCGATATGCAGCAGGCCGCAGTTGACGCCTTGCAGTACCTGCCCAATTACTACACCGACGACAACAAACTTACTCAGCCGCAGGTAGCGCTCGTTTCGTTAGACCCTACCACCGGCTACATTAAAGCAATGATTGGCGGCCGCGCCGAAGACAAATTCAACCGCGCAATTATGGCAGTACGCCAGCCGGGTTCCAGCTTTAAGCCTTTTGTTTACCTTACCGCCATGGATAACGGCTTTACCCCTGCCAGCGTAGTTGAAGATAAGGAAACCGAATTTGCACAGGGCTGGACTCCTCAGAACTCCGACCTTAAATGGCACGGCAAAGTAAGCCTGCGCACCGCACTCACCCGCTCCATGAACGTACCTACCGTACTTGTAGCGCAGCAGGTTGGCGTGGATAAAATTCTGCAAACAGCCAAAAACCTTGGCATTACCACTTTGGTTGAAGACGGCGCATACAGCGACGCCAACCTTGCCATGGCACTCGGCGGCTTAAGCAAAGGCGTAATTCCTGTTGAAATGGCAGCAGCTTACGGTGCAATAGCCAACGGCGGCGTTTACGTTAAACCGATTGGCATTTTAAAAATTGAAGACCGCAACGGCAAAGTAATTTTTGAAAACAAAACCGAACGCCGCGAAGCAGTTGACCCGCGCGCAGCATATTTAACCGTTGACATGATGAAAGGCGTATTTGTAAACGGCACGGCAGCAGGCGCAGGCATTGGCCGCCCGGCAGCAGGCAAAACCGGTACAACCGACGACTTTAAAGACGCATGGTTTGTAGGCTTTACGCCTAACCTCTCCACCGCCGTGTGGATTGGCGACGATAACGGCCGCGCCCTTGAATATATGTACGGCTCCATGCAGCCACTCAGCATTTGGCGCAGCTACATGGTTAACGCCGTTGCCAACCTTCCTGCGGTAGACTTTGTACGCCCCAGCGGCGTGGAAATTCCGCCCGAACCCAAAATTGAACAGGACAGCGACAAAGATAAGGACAAAGACAAAAAAGACAGCAAAGACGCTGATAAAGACAAAAACAAACCCGCAGCAAAAAAAGCTGCCGAAGAAGCAGCCGGAAACTCTCAGCCTGCACCCCAGAAACCTAGCATGCGCGACCGCGTGCGTGAAATTCTGGAAGGCAACGCTGCCAACAACGCCAAACCGGTTGTAAGCAACAAGCCTACACCGGCCAACTAAAAAACAAATCCCATCCGCCGCGAACGCTTCAAAACGTCCATAAAACGGATGGGATTTTTTATACCCTTTTTTAATTTTTACAGTGCCTCTTTAAAAATAGAACCGCCAATAAACTCCCTTAAAATAGAATTGGTCGGTATCGCCGCATCATCCATGCCGCGCACATGGCTTAAAAGTTCAAGCAGGCGCTGCGCGCGCGTGTAAACGGCTTCATCCGGCTGAATCAGCTTCAGCAGCGGCTCGGCATATTTTTTAAGCACGGCAAACTCGTACACCAGCGAAGTATTAAACATAATATCGGCGCTGTCCTGAAACGGAAATACATACTGTTCTTCCCCACGCCGCACATCGTCCCATAATTTCAGCGTCATCAACGCATCGTGCGAACGGAACTGCGAATCGCGCACAATGCGGCGCAAAAGGCGCATATCCGTTGTGTGGATGCGGTTGTAGGAATCGAGCTGCATGGGCGTTAAAGCGCTGATGTAAATTTTCATTTTATTATTGGCAGGCACGGCTTCGGAAATACGCTCGTTCAGTGCGTGGATGCCTTCAACAACCAAAACATCATTTTCGCCAAGCTGAATTTCACGCCCGCGGTATTCCCTCATGCCGCTGCGGAAATTATACTTAGGCATTTTAACGCACTCCCCTGCCAACAGGCGGCGCAAGTGATCATTAAAAAGCTCCAAATCAACGGCGTCAACGCTTTCAAAATCGAAAGTACCGTCCGGTTTTCTCGGCGTATCGTGCCTGTCTTTAAAATAATCATCCATAGAAACAGGCACCGGGCGCAAACCGTTAACCACCATTTGTATGCTTAAACGCTGGGCAAACGTAGTTTTGCCGGAAGAAGAAGGCCCTGCAATAAGCACCAGCCGCACATCTTTATTGCTGGCGGCAATTTTATCGGCAATGCCGGCAATTTTCTTTTCGTGCAAAGCCTCTGCCACCTGAATAATGCCGTTGGCATAACCGCAGCTTATAATACGGTTCAATTTGGCAACAGTGTTGCAGTTAATTTTTGCCGACCAATCCTGCAATTCGTGGAACATGCCGTTTAAAGCATCACTCGGCTCAAACTTATCCAGCCTGTCCATGCAGCATTTATCGGGGTAATTAATAATTATGCCGTTCTCGTAGTTTATCAGTTCAAACTGCTTTAAGTAACTGCAATCCGGCATCATGGCGCCAAAAAAATACTCCATATAATCGCGCAGCTTATACACCGTAAGCGTCTGCGCACCGGGCGTGTTGCCCAAAAGCTGCAAACGGTCGTCCTCATGGCGTTCCAGCAGAATTTTTTCGGCTTCCGCCCTGCTGATAGTGCTGTAAACAATAGGCTCCTGCGCCGCAATAAGTTTGCGCATAAACAAATCAATATCGCGCAAATCATATTTGCTGAGCACAATGCCGTTGGTAATATCGCAATACAAAGCGCTGCCTATCGAATTGCAAACCTCCAGCTGCACCTCGGGGCGAAGTGTTTTAATGGCATACAAAAACAAAAACAGCAGGCTGCGCACATAAACGCGGCGTCCTTCTTCCGTATCCCAGGTTATAAAATCAACAATGCCGTCGCTGTGCAAAGGCTTCTGCAAATCGGTGCCGACACCGTTAAAAATACCTTCCACCACCGGCTGGCTGTAAAAACCGTTCAGTTCGCGGCTAACTTCCAAAAGCGTAATTCCTTCCGGATATTCTTTTATAGTACCATTTGGCAAAGTAAGTTTCAGCATAGTTTTTCTCCTTTTATGCAGGCTATAGTATTATTATACCGCATAAGCTGTTTTTTGCCAAAAAAGAAAACCGCTACTTTTTGTTAACTATTACCGAAACCGAAGGCTGGCTCATATTAAACAAATTTGCCAAAAATAACTGTGAAACTCCTTTTTCGTAATATAAACGGCAAATTTCTTCGTTGCGTTCTTTGCGGTTAACAAACGGATGAATTTCAATAACTTCACCGCCGGTTTTATAACCGTAATCGCACAAAAGCACAATCATACATTCTCCGTCCGGCTTTTGTGCTTTAATTTCCCAGCAGCGCATACCGCTTTTGCCGCGCGGCATATAGTTAACGTATTCTGCCGTGCAGTCCGGCGCAAGCTGTTTAAATTTTGCTTCATTAAAAGGTACTTTTATCATTATTTTCTCCGGTATTTATAAAATAATATCAGCTTATTTATAAAATAAAAGGGAAGCCAAAACTTCCCTCTTACTATTTTTTAATTAAAATGTATAAGTTGCCTGTACATTAAAGCTGCCGCCCTGACGCTCGCCTGCATAGCCGCGCATATTCAGGTCAAAGCTCCACGGGCTGTCAGGCGCCGGCTGATAGTTTAAGCCTATTTCTGCCATTACGCTGCTGCCCTGCAAGCTTTGGGTAGGCGCTTTCATACCTGCCGCACGCATCTCGGCGTCGCCGTTAAATTCATACTCATAAGCCAGGCCGTAATAAGTGCTGAATTTATTTTCCTTATTGCTGGTAACGCGTGCGCCAATACGCAGACGGTCGCTGTTAATGCTGTCAAACTCAAATTCGTCACCTGCAACATTAAAGCTGTCACCTTCCGTATAAGTATGGAAGAACTTGCCATAAACATCAAGGTCGCTGTCATCACCAAGGCTGAATATTTTGCCCACTCCGATATGTGCGCCGTAATAAGCGGTTTCGCTTTCATAACCGTATTTATTCTCGCCGTCACTCAAAGCATCGGTCATTTCACTTTTCAGCATACCTGCACGCAGGCTGCCTTCCGTATAAACGCCATGGCTGTTTTCATAACGTGCAGCAATACCGCCGCCGTTATAAACAAGGCTGCCGTCACCACGGAAAAACTCATTGTTAAAATCGTTATAAGTGCGGTAGTTGCCGCTGCCGTTTTCGTAGAATACGCCCCAGCTAAAGTCACCGCCGTTGTGTTCGTTTTCTGCGCCAACGCCAACAATGGTACTCCAGCCGTTAATTTTAATATCGCTGTTTACATCATATTTGCTGCGGTTGCCGTGTACGGCGGCAAAGGTTTTAACGCCGTATTTGCCGTCGCGGCTTAAAGTATCAAGGCTGTCGGCAATTAAATCCGTGCCCTGGTTAACAAATGCTGCGGCAACTGCGCGGTTACTAGCAACTAAATCTGTTTGCTTATTGCGTTCCACACCGGTTACAACTGCACTTAAAGCTGGCATTCGCCAATCACCAGGAGATATCTGCCCATCTATTTTAAATATTATGTTTACATTATCTTCATACAATAATTGTGTATTTATTATTTTTGCTACGCCAGAATAATTTTCAACTTTTCCGCCATTAACATCAGCCAAATCTTCTAATTCTTGCTTATTACTATTATCATCATAAGCAAAAATCAAATATGCTTTATCACCTGTTTTTAAATCACTACCACTTATATTGCCTAATTTTACATTATCAATATTACTTATATCAGTAACCAACACACCACCTGTTCCCTCTGTTTTACCCCATTTATCAGTTGCTTGATTATATGTAGTATTAAATGTTGGTTCTTGATTCCATTTAACATTTTCAAAAAGTATAGTATTAAAATTATGAACGCCATTAATAGAACTGCTAAAATCATTTATTTTTAATACATTGTTATCATGTATACCTACTGTATCACTACTTTCATCCATCCACCCATATAAATGCGCACTTACGGTATTAGTACCATTCAGTTCAATAGTATTATCACTTGCATTTTTTCCAAATCCACCTATAATTCCTTCATATGGACTATATATATAACTGTTATTTTTTATAATAATGCGATTTCCATTAGCTTGCCCTTTTATATTTTCTCCTGCAACTATACCACCCATTATCATACTATTATCTATATATACAATATTATTATCAGCACTTGTAAATCCGGTAAAATTATCACTTATTTCAGAAACATACCCACCGTTTATTTTCTGATTTTCTCCATCAGCATAAACATAACTATTAATTATGTCCACTCTATTATTATTAGCAGTTACTATTCCATTAAAAGATTGTGTTTTATCTATCTTTACATAACCACCAGCAATATTCTTCTCAACTTGTCTAATATTATTATCTAATTCTATATAACTATTTTGTATTTTAAGATGATTAGTACTACTATTCCATTTTACTTCATCAAGCATATCTTTTAGCTTTCCAATAACTGCGCCACCAATTATATGATCAATTTCTTCGAATATTTTACTTGTTCCTAAATTATATATTTTGACAGTATTTTCTGCGACATCAATATTTTTAATAAGTCTATTAGCATTATCAACTCGTCCGCCAAATAAATTTTCTATATCCCCAGCAATTACATTAATTGTATTTTTTAAAACATTAACATTATCTGTACTTTTTCCAACACTACTATCGTATATATAATATCCACCAGCAGCAAATCCAAGTGTAGTATTCGCAGTAGTATTTTTCAATGTCACGTTATTATTATTATTATTGCTTCCATATCCACCACCAAATACATTTATTCCCGTGTCACTATTTTCAATTATTAAAGTATTATAATTATTGCTTTCTCCGTAAGCTCCACCAGCAACAACATCATAAATTGCGCTATCACTTATTTTTATTACATTATTGTTTGTATTATAACCATATCCCCCATAAACACCATCAACTTCACTATTTTCAACTTTTTCAACATTAGAAATACATGCATTAATATCCGCATTATTTACAATTATTATTTTATCTTGGATATTTTTGGTTGTGTATACATTTCGATTAGGGTCATTATCAATAAGTTTAAAATTATCATCAATTTCTAAATCTTTTTCGTATTTTTCGCCAGTCAATTCCATAGCATACAAGTTATTACTCCACATCATGGAAGAAATCATTATACTTAAAATAATTTTTTTACCATTCAGTTTTTTCACACTAAAACTTCCTTCCCAAAACCTTTTCTTGCCTTACATTATGACATAAGCAAATTATACCATACCTTTACCCCCCCCGCAAGACATTTCCGTTTGCGTATGTCAAACTTTTACTGGTCTTGTTGTAACAGACTTTGCTTTCGCAGGTTAGCGTTTTTTTACAGGGTGCTGAATCGTTTTACAATAAACACAAACCTTTTAATATAACATAAAAATTTTTGCAAAAACAGTCTTGTTTTTTTGCCTGCGTTTTTGTTATTATAGTTTTCGCCGCTTTTTTGGGTGCGCACCGCAAAACGGCAAAATAATTTTTAAGTTAAGGAGGCTTCACCTTTTTTGATGAAACCTGATTTTACTATTAACAAAAATTTTAAAATTGATGTGGAAGAAACCAGCAATGCACAGCACACCCAAAAATTAATTACTGCCGCCCAGAACGGTGATAAAGCGGCAATGGAAAAACTTTGTACTGCTTTTGAGCCTTTGTTCCGCAAGGAAATGCGCCGTGAGATTTTTTATAACGGGCTGGGTTTTGAAGAAGGGCTTAGTTTGGCACGCTTGAAATTTATAGAACTGGTGCTTACCTACACCGGAGCGGATTACGAACATTTTGCGGGTTACGTACGGTGCAGAATACATTTTGCGCTGTATGACGCCGTTAAAAAAGTTTGGGCAGATGAAAATAAAAAATGCCCCCTGCCCCAAACGGATGAAACAGAAGGCACGGAATTTACCGATAATGTTATAGAACGCAGGGAACTGAGTATTTTATTAAACCTTGCATTGGCAAAGCTTACGCATAAACAGCGCCAAACCATTACGGCACTGTATTTTGATGGGCTTAACGGCAAGGAAACAGCGCGGATGCTGAATTGTGCGCCATGTACGGTAACAAAGCACCATAAACTGGCACTTAAAAATTTAAAAGCAAAATTGGCTTAATATAAATAAAAGAGGCACTGTACTTTTTATGGTACAGTGCCTCTTAGTTTGCTTATTTAATTTTAAGCGTTTTGCATTATTCTTTAATCATGATGTCGATAATAACTTCGTTGGTTTTTTCCATGCCTTTTTTAGCCAGGGTGCCAACGTTGGCAAGGGTTTCTTCAACATCTTTGCCTACAATGCCGTCGCCGGGCTGGTAGTTATTGCCAGTTTTGCACATGTTGTAGCCGATAATGCCTGCTTCAACGGAGTTGGCAATTTTGCCTGCGCAGGATGCTTTTGCACCGTCGCAAATCATGCCGCTGGTTACGCCTACGGCGTTGGTAATGGTGTGGCCGATTTCTTCAAGCGTTGCGCCATGCAGGTAAGCAATGCCTGCACCTGCGCCTGCGCCTGCGCTTACTGCGCCGCAGAATGCGGAAAGTACGCCGATAGGAGTTTTTTCGTGGATGGTTACGAGGTTTGCAAGTGCAAGAGCACGGTAAAGTTTTTCTTCGGATACTTTAAGTTCCTGTGCGTAAACAATAACAGGAATGGAAGTGGTCATGCCCTGGTTGCCGCTGCCGGAGCAGATTACAACCGGCATTTCGCAGCCGTTCATGCGGGCGTCGCTGCCTGCTGCTGCCATAGCGCGTGCGCGGGTACGTACGTCCGGGTTTTCGCCGGCCATTTTTAAAAGCACGCTGCCGATATTGGCGCCGTAGTTATTGCGCAGGCCTTCTTCTGCAATGGCCATGTTGCATTTAATCTGCGGGTCAAGAACGTGTTTCAAATCTTCAACGTCTACGGTGTTGGCAAAATCATAAATGTCGGCCAGGTTAAGCAGGGTTCTGTCTGTAAGGCCTTCGTTGGTTTCGCCGTTAACGGGAATGTATTTAAGTTTTTCGCCGTCTTTTTCAATCAGTACAACGTTGGTATGGTCGTTGGCAATGCGCACTTTAACATAGTGTTCGCCCTGATACAGGGTAATGATAATGTCAAAGGTGCAGCCAAGCTCGATATGTTTGGTGGTAATTTCGGTATGCTGCAAAAACTCCTGCATTTTGGCAATCTGTTCGGGGGTAACGTCGGCTAAAACTTCCAGTTCTTTATCCGGGTTACCGGCAATAATGCCTACTGCCGCAGCAACAGGAATGCCTTTCATGTGGTTGGTGTTGGGGACGATTACCGATTTTACGTTTTTAATGATACTGCCGCTAGCTTCAACCAATACTTTGTCTGGCAGGCCGTCCATATATTTTGCCGCAACTGCCGCTGCATAGGCTAAAGAAATCGGCTCGGTACAGCCCATAGCAGGTTTAAGTTCTTCCTCCAGAATCTGAATATAAGCTTTGTACTTCATGTCTGTTTTGTTCACAATCCATCTCTCCCTTTCTTATATTTCAAGATTCCCCTCGCAAACTTCAATGCATTGTTTATTATTTGTGTACTGCGTCCTGTGCTGCTTTGATTTTAGCTGCCATACCGCCGATTTTTTTAAGCGGTACCGCGCACAGTGCAATACGGATGCCTGCTTTAAGAGGCACTGCAAAGATGTTGTCATCGTGCAGTTTGTTGCATACTGCTTCCGGGTCGGTATCCGGAATGGAAAGGAAGAAGCCTGCAATATACGGAAGGCATTTCAATCCGCACTCGTTTGCTTCTTTCATAAACAAATCGGCACGGGCTTTAATCATCTGGTAATAGTCGTTGCGTTCTTTTTGTACTGCTGCCAACAGTTCCGGGTCTTTGTAAACAGTTGCCAGTGTTTTCATGGCAGGGCGGTTAATGTTAGACCAGGTTGCGCGGCTGGTGTACTGGTTAATGCCTTTAAATTCGTCAATAACTTCTTTGGAAGAAGAAACGCCTATCATTGCGCCTGTGCGCTGGCCGTACATAGTAAAGCCTTTGGACATGCTGTATGCAACGATTGTTAAAATGTTGGCAGGCAGGTTGGAAATCTTTTTAAAGAATTTGCGTACTGCCTGGCGTTCGCCCGCATAGTCGATGTAGGCAATATCCAAAAGCAATGTTACGGTTTTGCCGGTGCCTTCGGTAGCATTTTTAAGGATGTCAATTACGCCCTGCATATCTTCTTCGCTGAGGCTGTAGCCGGTGGGGTTATGTGCCGGAGTGTTGATGATTAACAGCAGGCTTTTTTGTTTGCTTAAAATTTCTTCTACCTTTGCTTTTAAGGCAGGCAGGTTATATTTGTTGTTTTCGTCCAGCATGGTATAGGTGTCGAGCTTGCGGCCCATATCGTTGCAGAGCACGCTGTACGGGTCCCAGTACCAGTCGCTGGTAAGGGCGGTTTCGCCTTCATCCATATAGTTCCAGATTGCATGGTGAATTACGCCGGTGCCGCCGGATGTGGCAACTGCTGCCATGTAGCCTTCCGGACGGGAATCGCCGAAAGCTGCGTTCAAAACTTCTTCCAGATAATCCGGCAGGCCGGAAATTGGTGCGTAAGCAATGAGTTCATCGGTAGAAAGGCTGCGGAAAACTTTATCTACCGTGGGCAGGCATACAAGTTTTTCGTCCTCGTCCAAAATAGCGCCGATTGTGGCGTTGGTTACGTTTTCTGCGCCTATTTTTTTAGCTGCGGCAACGCACGCTGCGTTAGCGGCAAAAATAGTGTCTTCGGCGGATTTACCTTTTGCGTGGTTAGCTGCAATACTTGTCAGCATATTAATTACCTCCAGTTTTTATATCAATCAGTTTTCTGCTTCCTGCGGGAAGAAGCGGCTGTGGATTGCATTAACAGCCTCGGCCACTTTCTGTTCGGGCACAAGGCAGGAAATACTGATTTCTGATGTACTGATTACGCCGATATTAATGCCGGCTTCTGCCAGCGCACCGAACATACCGGCGGCAATGCCCGGGCTGCCAAGCATGCCCGCGCCTACAATGGATACTTTGGCTACGTTAACTTCAAGGTCTACTTTATCAAAAGGCATGGCGGCCTTAAGGTTTTCCAAAACGCCGAGAGCCTCTGCCATATCGGTTTTGGCAACTGTAAACAAAATGTCGTTTTTATCTTTTTGTACGCTTGCGCTCTGCACAATCATGTCAACGTCGATATTGGCGTCTGCCAGCGCCGCAAAAATTCTGTAAGCTACGCCCGGTTCATCCGGCACGCCGCGTGCTGCCAGTTTTGCAACGTTGGTATCGTGCGCTACGCCGCGGATAACAAATTTTTTCTCCTGCACTGTATATTCCCCCCTGATAATAGTTCCCGGAACTTCATGAAATGTAGAACGCACATGGATTGCCACGCCGTTATGTTCGCCGTATTCTACCGCGCGCGGCTGCATTACGCCTGCGCCGAGGCGGGCAAGTTCCAGCATTTCGGCAAAGGTAATTTCGTCAAGCTTAAGGGCGTTAGGCACAATGCGCGGGTCGGCAGTGTAAACGCCGTCCACATCGGTATAAATATCGCAGATGCCTGCATTAAGCCCGGCTGCAATGGCAACGGCAGTTGTATCGCTGCCGCCGCGGCCCAGAGTTGTTATATCGCCGCTGCCGGTAATGCCCTGAAAACCTGCCACTATTACAACATTGCCTTCGTCAAGCGCTTTTTGTACGCGCTCAGCTTCTACATTAATAATGCTTGCTTTAGAATATTTGTCGTTGGTTTTTATTCCGGCCTGCGCGCCCGTAAAAGAAACCGCAGGCTGGCCTTTTGCCCAGAATGCCCCTGCCATTAAGGCAATGGTAACCTGTTCGCCGGTTGCCAGAAGCATATCGAGTTCGCGTTTGGGCATTTCCGGGTTAACACGCCCGGCCAAAGCCAGAAGGTCATCAGTGCTGTCGCCCATTGCCGATACAACTATTACAATTTTATCGCCTGGCTTTTTTTCTTTCAGCACCCTGTTTACAATACCATGAATTTTTTCCGGCGTCGCTACAGAGCTTCCGCCAAATTTTTTTACCAATATAGCCATCAGGTTCCCCCCATGAAAAAATACTGCTATATAAATATTGTACCATAATTGACATATTCTGTATACACTGTTAATTATGAAAGCACAGTTTTTTAAATGTTAATTAAACAGATATTAAAAATTAATAATGGTTGCGCCGCTGCCGCCTTCGTTTAAAGGTGCTTCCGCAAGCGATTTTACCGAAGCATGTGTTGAAAGGTATGCCGTAAGCCCTGCCTTTAAAGCGCCGGTGCCTTTGCCGTGAATAATGCGCAGGCTGGTAAGCCCTGCCAAAAGCGCGTCATCCATAGCTTTATCAACTGCCGGAATGGCTTCGTCCATAGTCATGCCGCGCACGTCAACTTCGGTGCGCGCGCCAATGCTTTTAGATACAAAGAACTGGTGCGCAAAGCCCTTGCGCTTTTTGCCGAAGTTTTCCCCGGCGGCGTTGCTTTTGGCTTTGCCGCGCATGGCAATACAGTCTTTGGCTTTAACGGTGGTTTTTAAAATGCCTATCTGTACGGTAACTTCGCTGCCGTTAACGGCAATTATGGTTCCGTCCTTGCCGAGCGATTTTAAAAATACCGTCTGCCCTGCTTTTGCGGTTTGCGGCGTTAAAGGCTCGCCTTCCGGCACGGGCGTTTCGGCTGCAAAACTTTTTTGTAATTTTTTGCGTGCCGCTTCTGCCGCTGCCTGCAACTGTTTAGCGTCAAAATCGGTTTTCATTTTGCGAAGCTCTTTTAAAACTGCTTCCGTTTCGCGGCGGCTGCTGCGGTAAAGTTCGTCTGCCTGTTCGCGCGCTTTGCGCAGAATTTCGTTTTTGCGGTGTTCAAGCTCCTGCTTCTGGTGCTGAAGTTCCTGCTTAATGCGTTCGCTTTCGGCCTTTAAGCTGCGTATTTCGCGGTTTTGCGTTTCGTATTCGCGCCTTTCGCCTTCCAGTTCTTTCAGCACGTCTTCCATGTGTACGTGTTCCTGCGTTAAAAAGCTGCCCGCGTTTTCAATAATATCATCATCCAAGCCAAGCCTGCGGCTGATGTTAAACGCATTGCTGCTGCCCGGCACGCCCATTAACAGGCGGTAGGTAGGACGCAGGGAAACAGGGTCGAATTCCACGCTGGCGTTTTCCATGCCCTGACGCCCGTAAGCAAAGGTTTTAAGCTCGCTGTAATGCGTGGTTACTATTGTAAGCACGCCGCGTTTGTGCAGGTGTTCCAGTATCGACATGGCAAGCGCCGCGCCTTCGTTAGGGTCGGTGCCTGCACACAGTTCGTCTATCAGCACCAGTTCACCGGCTTTTACCTGTTTTAAAATTTCCACCATATTCGTCATATGGCCGGAAAAGGTACTTAAACTTTGTTCAATGCTCTGCTCGTCGCCAATATCGGCATAAACCGCGCCGATAACCGGCATTTTGGCACTTACCGCCGGTACAAACAAGCCTGCCTGCACCATCAGCATAAAAAGGCCAACTGTTTTTAAGGCAACAGTTTTGCCGCCGGTGTTAGGGCCGGTAATTAAAAGCGTGTTAAACCTGCCGCCGATTTCAATATCCAGCGGCACAACTTTTTGCGGGTCTAACAGCGGGTGCCTGCCTTTGGCAATTTCTATGCCGCCGCCAATGTTTACAACCGGGCGCACGGCTTTTTGCTGCTGGGCAAGGTAAGCGCGCGCGGCTATAAAATCAAGTTCCGTAAGCTGTTCCATAGCCTGGGTAATGCGGGCCGCATCCGCACCGACCATGCCGGAAATGGAACGCAGGATTCGCTCTATTTCTTCCTGCTCCTGCGCAAGATAACGCTTAATATCATTATTCAGGTTAACAACCGCCATCGGTTCAATAAACAGGGTTGCGCCACTGCCCGACTGGTCGTGCACTACGCCGGGGAAATTATAGCGGTATTCCTGCTTAATGGGTATTACATAGCGGTCGCCGCGCATGGTAACAAGCGCGTCCTGAAAATACTTCTGGTTGTTGGGGTCATGCAGGATGCTGTCGAGTTTTTCGCGCACGCGGTTTTTGGCAACCTGCACGCCGGTGCGCAGCCCTGCAAGTTTGGTGCTGGCACTGTCTAAAATTTCGCCTTTTTCGCTTACCGTGCTTGCAATAAGGCGTTCAAGCTTGGGAAAGGCTTCCAAACCGGCAGCATATTCTGCCAGCTGCGGCGCAATTTCCGCTTCGTCTGCCAAAAACTGCTTAACCATGCGCAAGGCTTCGCAGGTTGTGCCTACCTGCATTAATTCTTCCGGCTCTAAAACGCTGCCTATGCGCGCACGTTTAACCTGCGGCAGAATGTTGTACGCCCCGCCAAACGGAAAACGCTTGCCGTCGTCCAAAAGGCGCAGTGCTTCTGCAGTTTCTTCCTGCAAACGCTTTACGGAAGCAAAATCACTTTCAATGCGCATGTTCATAACGCGTTCGCGCCCAAGCGAAGTTGCCGTTTTGCCTGCCAGCATTTCTTTTACTTTATCAAATTCTAATGTTTGTATTGCAAACTTAGCCATAATTCTCCTTATAAAACGCCGCGGAAGTAATGCCCGCGCGTTGTATGGGGCAGGTTTTCCTCCTGCCTGATTTCACCGTTCATTACGCCTTTATATAACGCTGCCATTTGGGCGGTTTCTTCTTCGCTGTAATAGCGTGCGTCTATCAAAAGGCGCTCTACACCGGCTTCCTGCACGGCTTTAAGGTTAGCCAGCAGGGAAAGGTCATGCGCGTTTAAAACGTGCATGCGGCAGTTCTGGTCGGTAACAAGCGGAAAACTTGCGTCTTTGCGGTCATTTAAAAATAACTGTTCGCGGCAGTTAAAGCTGCATTTGCCTTTGTCCAGCCCGCCAAGGAAGCTGCCTCCGGCGCAGTATTCCGAAACCATCATTTCTATGCGCCCCTGTACAAGGCATTCCAGCGGCATCGGGCTTACAGCGCACAAATGCTCAATTTGTTTTAAAGTAAGCTCCGCGCTTAAAACAGCGCCTCTGGCACCGGCTTCGTGCCAAAATTCAAGGCAGCTGCTGTTATAAATGTTAAGCGCCATATCTGCCCACAGCGGCAGGGTGCAGTTTTCTTTGGCTATTTGCCACAGGCTGTTGTTGGCAATGTAAACAGCATCAGGGTTAAGCTGCTGCCATTTGGCAAACTGCCGTGCGTAAAATTCTTCCTGCCCCTGGCTGATTATACGCGGCGTGCCCGGAGCCCATTTTTTACCGTATTGCGCGGCAAGTTCCGCAACTTTGGCGTAATCGGCATCCGTAATTATTTTGGTGCTGAACAAATCGCCGCCAAAGATAACATAATCGGCACCGGCGGATAAAGCTGCCTGGGCTTTGCCTACCGTATCAGTGCGCACGGTTAAAACTGCGTGTTTTTTGGGAATGTTCTTTTCCGGTTTTACAAGCTGCACATCAACTTTATGTTTTTCCGTGCGTTTTGGTGCAAAGGCTTCCAGCCTTGCTGCGTCCAGCGCTTCTGCCGCCATGCGGCGCGCTTCGTTAATTTCGCTCATGGGCACCATAACGCCGTCATCAAGGTCAACGGTTAAATTATTCAGTACGTATTCGGTTGTGCCCAAACGGTCTACCTGCTTGCGCACTGCGGCTTCATCAAGCGCGTGCTTGCGGGCAGTTTCCGTAATAAAATTGGTTTCTCCAAAGCCGGTGCTGCCTTCATCATCCGTTAAAAGCACGGTTAAAGGCTGCCCTAATTTAGCAGTTACAACCGCATCTACCGGTATGCGGCGTTTGGCTTTTTCTCCGTAAAACTTACCGGCGTAAGCCATAAGCTCGGCATCAAAAGTGCGGAATACGCGGTCATTCATGCGTACGCCGTTTGGTATGTCTATAACTACCTGCGTACCGGGCAGAGCGCTTGTTACCTCCTGCCCGTTCTGCGTCATTTTGTTAACGGTTGTGCCAACGCGCCCGCCAACTTTTACCCAAAATTCAAGCCCGTCACCCAGCGAAAGTTTCTTTTCAAGCTTGATGGCGGCTTTGTTTTCGCCCTTAAACAGCTTTACCACGCGGCCTACCATAACGCCGCGGTTATTTGGCCTGCGGTCGCTCATCATGGTTTTGCCGGGACGGCTTACCATATACGCGGTAGTAAAATCGCGGTTAAAAATCTGCTCAATATTTTCAAAATCCTGCTGCGGCACGTTGTAATTGCCCGCAAGGTAACTATCGATGGCGCGGCGGTAAGCGTCCACCACCACTGCCACATATTCCGGGCGTTTCATGCGTCCTTCTATTTTATAGCTGGTAACTCCGGCATCAATAAGCTGCGGCAAAATTTCCAGCGTGTTCAAATCCTTAGGGCTCAACAAATATTGCCCGGCGTCAGTTCCTGCCAGCATGTCCTTACCGTTTTTGTCCGTCAGCTTATATGGCAGGCGGCAGGGCTGCGCACAGCGCCCGCGGTTGCCGCTGCGTCCGCCGATAAGGCTGCTCATCAGGCACTGGCCGCTGTAGCATACGCATAACGCGCCGTGAATAAATACTTCTATTTCGGTATCGGTATTGCTGCAAATGGTTTTAATGTCTTTAATGCTCAGTTCACGCGCCAGCACGGCACGTTCCATGCCGTTTTCCGCACACAGGCGCACACCGGCAAGGCTTGTTACCGTCATCTGCGTGCTGGCATGCAGCGGCAGCTGCGGCACAAGTCTGCGTGCCAGGTTAATAACGCCCATGTCCTGCACGATAATGCCGTCCACACCCACGTTGTTTAAAAACAGCAGGTAATCGGCAAGTTCCGGCATTTCGGCATCATCTACCAAAGTATTTACCGTTATATACAGCCTTACCCGGTGCATGTGCGCAAAATACACAGCCCGGGTCAGTTCTTCTCTGTCAAAATTACTGGCATACTGGCGTGCGCCAAAGGCTTTGCCGCCCATGTAAACGGCATCGGCCCCGGCGTTTACCGCCGCTTCCAGTGCCTCCCAGCTTCCGGCAGGCGCCAGCAGTTCGATTGTTTTATTATGTTTCATCACATTCACCATTATTCTTTAGCTGCCGCCAGAAGTTTTTCGTATTCTTTGCGCAGTTTATAAAGTTCACCGGCAAAATCAAGCGCTGCCCAAACGGCTACGCGCCCTGTTTTTACCACGTGAGTTTTTTCTGCAAACTGCTGCATTTTTTTATCCACCATTTCGGCAATGGCTTCGGTTTCTTTTTTGGGCAGCTCCGTTGTTAAGTTATACTGTTCGTTAAAAATGGTTACAGTAATGGTTTTTTTCTCCATTTAAACCTCCGTTACTGTGCGGCAATATCAAAGCTGAATTGCTGTACGCCCATCATTTCCCAACCGCGTTTGTATTCCATTGTTACTTTATAGTTTCCGGGGTTCTGCACGGCCAGGAAAATTATTTCGCTGCCCATTACGCCGGTCTGCCCGTCCATGTTCATCGGCATCATATAAGAACGGCCTATTTCAAAAACGGAAGCAGCGTCGGAAGGATGCACCTGCCAGCTGTAACCGGTGCTGCGGTTGGCGTCGAGCTTAATTGCCAGAATAGCGCCCGGTTTTACAGGCACCAGCCTGTCCTCAACGGCACGGGTCATAAACGAAACGGGTAAAATTCTTACGGCTTCGGCTGCGCGGATTGCGGGCAGCAAATTTTTATACGGCATAACACGCGTATAGGCTGCGCCTTCCGCATCGCGGAAATGCACGCCGTCCTCATATAAAAGCGCGTCATTATAAGGGCCGGTAATGTTGGTAAAGGTTTCTCCGCCGCGGAAAATTTCCGTCAGCGCCATTTCCCTGCCGGTGGTTAAATCGATATTAACGCCTTTGTAAACGGTGTTTGCTCCGTTTTCCGCTTTCAGCAAAATGCCGACAACCGTAGGCCTGTTTAAAGTTACGGTGTAGGAAAGACGGCAGCTGCCAAGCTGTTTGGCCAGATTATCGGCAGCATTGTTAAGTACGCGGTTGGCGCTTTTTTGCAGGCTGATATTATCAATTCCGTCGGTTTCCGGTATTACGCCCGATACGCTGCCGGTTACCACGCGGCTGTAAACGGTTGCAGTCTGCTGGGCAAAACATACGGATGCCATCATCATTAAAGCTAAAAACAGTCCTGTAATCTTCATCTTCCCACACCCTCCATATTACATATTTTTAATAAATTCTACGGCTTTTTCCATGCGCTCCAAAGTTTTTTCGCGGCCCAAAAGCACCATTACGTCAAACAGGCCGGGGCTTACGGTGCGCCCGGTAAGCGCAAGGCGCGTGGGGTGAATTGCCTTGCCAAGGGAAAGGCCGTGTTCTTCCGCAATTTTATTGTACAGTGCTTCGGTAGTTTCAAGGTTAAATTCCGGCAGCGCTTTAATGCCTTCAATGCAGGCTTCCAAAAGTTCTGCGGCTTCCGGTTTAAAATGTTTGGCTACGCCTTTTTCGTCATAGCTTTCCACATCTTTAAAGAAATATTCGGCAGCGTCAACAACTTCCTGCAAGGTTTTTACGCGCACGCGCACAACGTCAACCAGTTTTGCAAAATATTCTTTATTGTTGTCAAGCCATTCCTGCGTTACAAGGCCGGATTTTACAAAAAACGGTTCTGCTTCGGGCAGAATTTCTTCCAGCGGCAGGCTGGAAAGATACTGGCCGTTCATCCAGGTTAATTTTTTAACATCGTAAACAGCGGCTTTTTTGCTCATCTGTTCCAGTTCAAACAGTTTAACGGTTTCTTCAAGGCTGAAAATTTCTCGTTCATCGCCGGGACCCCAGCCAAGCAGGGTAAGATAGTTAACAATGGCTTTGTTTAAATAGCCCTGGCTGCGGAATTCTTCAACGCTGGTTGCACCGTGGCGTTTGCTGAGTTTGCTGCGGTCCGGCGCAAGTATCATCGGCATATGGCCGAATTTAGGAGGCTCAAAGCCGCAGGCTTCGTACATCAGAATCTGCTTCGGCGTGTTGGAAAGGTGTTCTTCCGCACGAAGAACGTGGCTGATGCGCATCATATGGTCATCAACAACAACGGCAAAGTTGTAGGTAGGCATGCCGTTGCTTTTTACAATTACAAAATCGTCAAACTGGGTTAAATCAAAAGTAACGTCGCCGTGAATAAGGTCATGCACAGTTAAAGTGCCTTCTGTCGGAATTTTAAGGCGAACGGAATAAGGTTCACCGGCAGCAACGCGGCGTTTGGCTTCTTCCACGGGAATATCGCGGCAGGTGCGCGCATAGCGGAACGGCTGTTTTAAAGCGCGCTGTTTTTCGCGCTGCGCTTCAAGGTCTGCCGGGGTGCAGAAGCAGTAATATGCTTTGCCTTCGTCCAAAAGGCGCTGGGCAACCTCCTTATACAGCGGCAGGCGCTCGCTCTGGAAGTACGGGCCAGCCTCGCCGCCAACCTCCGGGCCTTCATCCCAGTTTAAGCCGAGCCATTTAAGGCTGGTTAAAATCTGGCTTACGCTGTCCTCCTTCAAGCGTTCGGTATCGGTATCTTCAATGCGCAGTACCAGCTTACCGCCGTTTTTGCGGGCAAACAGCCAGTTAAAAAGAGCCGTTCTTGCTCCGCCGATATGTAAATAGCCAGTAGGGCTGGGTGCAAAACGCACGCGAATTTCGTTCATTTCATCGTCTCCTCAATCAAAAATAAAACTCTATAACATTATAATTATACAACTTATCGCTGTATAAAGCAATTTATACAGCTTACAAAGGTTAAAACAAACAATTAAAGCCGGTACGGAATCCGGCTTTAATTTACGCAGATTACTTAACCACAACCGGCACAAACAAAGCTTCAATGCCGGTAATATCATACGGGCTGAAACGCACAAACAGTTTGGAAGGCTTACCGTTAATTACAAAACACGAATAGGTAAATTTGCCCTCCCACCTGCCGGCGTCCGTTTCCACGCTTACAAGGTCAGAATCTATAAACTCCTGGTAAATATCAGCGCAGTCATCGGCTTCTTCCGCCTCATAGCTGAAGGTTCCGTCCGGCTCGATAATGGAAATATTGCATCCTTCGCGCCCGAAGATAGGCTTTTTAAGGAATTTGCGCCCGGCAAAATCCTTAGCGTCCATCGAAGTTTCCGCAATATTTGTACGCACAATCTGCTTTGCGGCATCGTCAAAATAACCGGTGCTTCCGGCAAGGCAATGCGCTATCGCCATCATGGCCTTGTTCTGCATTAAAATAGCCTTAACCGGGTTCACCAGAATAACTTTGTGCATATTCGCCAAATCCATCAGCTTTAAGCCGACAGGATAACCGTCGTCAGATTCGTCGTCCATTAAAAGTTCCAGCGGATGCAGGCGGTACAAAACATCAATTTTATATTCGCCGCTGCAGTCGTTATGGTAAACGCCGTCATCCTTTACAACCAAATCAATCAGCCTTGCCGCACGCACGTTAACAAATTCATACTCGTCAAAATGGGCTTTAATGTAATCTTCCAGAGCATTTTTCAGATACATCATATTGGCCCAGTCTTCGGCGTAAGCATCATTCGCCGCCAGCGTAATATTTACGCCGCTGAAATTAATTTTACCCTTCAGCGTTGCTTTTAAAAGCTCCGTAAAAGGCTCAATAAGTTCAGCGTCAAATCCATCATCTTCGCTGCCGGCAAAATATTTCTGCGCCACAGCATTGCCGTAAAACGCTTCCGGCATGGCGCAGGGCGTATCGGCGTTAATTTCCACAACCTTATAAATGCCGTTTTTATCCTTTACAAAATCAAGGCGCGCTATATTTGTTACATATTTGCTGTCGTCGTCCAAAATAAACGGCGTCAGCTTCGGCGTCATGTTAATAATGTCTATCGGCATTACATTGCCTTTGCTGCGCACGTCTTCGGCAAGCTTTGCCATTACGGCGCACACCTCGCGCGCAATGTAATGTATTTTTTCTTTTTCGCTTTTGCTGATATAAAGCGGGCTTAAAACCGGATACCTTGTTTCGTAATCCGGCGCATCAATGTAAGGAATTATTTTTTCGTCCAAAAGGTCAATCCACGATGATTTTTTAAGCATGGCCTGCCTCCTCACGATACTGCGCTGCTGCGTGCCGCGCCGCTGCTGATGCCTGTTTTGCCGGTTGAAGGGCTGGTTACCTTACTGGTTGTGGTGCCGCTTTTTGTTCCCTCTGCACCGCTCACTTTAGAATTGCCTGCGGTATTGGCATCGGTACCGGCAGTATTACCGGGTACAGGCGTACCCTGCCTTACGTTAGTGGTAGTGCCGCCAAACATCGGCCAGTGCCAGAACATCCACCACGGATAAACCATAGAAGTGTTGGCAGAACCGTTTTCTTCCTGTTCTTCGTTTTCATTGCTGCCGCACCCCGCGGTTGAAGCAAGCATTGAAAGCACTATTGCGCCTGCTATAATTTTATTGCGTTTTTCTTTAGTAAGCATTTCTTATCACCTATTTACGTTTCTGCCTTCTGTTGCTGCCGGTTTTCGGCGCTTTGCGCTTATCGGCAACGGCGCTTCTGCCTCTTTTCGGCGCGGCCGGCTTTTTCTTTTTCGACGCAGCGGTCTGTTCGCGGCGGGCTATAACCTTGCCTTCCAAATTCTGTTTTTCCATGCGCACGTTCAGTTTGCTTTCTATGTTGCGCAGCCATTTCACTTCATCCGCCGTGTACAAAGTTATGGCAACGCCCTCGTTGCCTGCCCTGCCGGTACGGCCAATACGGTGCACATACCAGTCAACATCATGCGGAATATCATAGTTAATTACATGCGTTACACCTTCAATATCAAGCCCGCGGGCTGCAATATCGCTGGCAACAAGTATTTGCAGCTTCGCATCACGGAACTTTTTCATAACCGTTTTGCGTTTGGCCTGCGAAAGTTCACCGGTTAAAACATCAACGTTGTAACCCATACCGCCGAGCACATCGCCCAAAGCGTTGGCGCGTTCCTTGCTCATGCAGAAAATTATCATAAGATACGGGTTTAAACGGTCTATTAACGAAGCCACCGCACGGTCGCGGTATTCATCCGTTGTTTTAATGCAGATTTGCTTAATTGTGTCAACGGTTGCTTCATTGGGGTTAATATCAATAAGCACCGGGTTGGTGGTAATGCGGCGGCCAAGCTTCTGCACTTCTTCCGACAGAGTTGCGCTGCAAAGCATTACCTGGCGGCCGGAAGCCGTCATGCCCAAAAGTTCTGCCGCGTCGTCAACAAAGCCCTGTTTAAGCATTTCGTCAACTTCGTCCAGCACAAAATAACCAACACCGCCAAGGCTTACATTGCCCTTGCGGATATGGTCCAAAAGCCTGCCCGGCGTGCCGATAAGCACATGGCAGGTATTTTCGAGTTTATGTTTTTGCAGTTCAAAATCGCGCCCGCCGGTAACGGCAAGCACTTTAACCGCACTTTCTTTGCCTGTTAAACGCTTAAACTCCGCGGCAATCTGCTGGGCAAGTTCGCGCGTCGGCGTTACAATCAGCGCCTGCGCATAATTTTTGGTAACGTCAATACGCTGTGCAAGCGGCACCAGAAAGGCAAGCGTTTTGCCGGTGCCCGTCTGCGCACGGGCAATAACATCACGCCCTGCGTAAAGGGCAGGTATTGCCTGCGCCTGTACCGGCATCGGTTTGGTAATGCCCATATTTTTCAAGGCTTCTATAATTTGTTCCGGCACTTTCATATCTTTAAAACTTGGTAACATACAATCCCTCTTTTCTGTCAAAATTCTATTTAAAAAGCGTCCCAAAAGGGGCGCCCGGCTTCTACCTGCTTATTATATCATACTCCGGCAATATTTTTTGCGAAAAAATTTTAACATTATATTTGAATATCCGCAGCGAAAATGTTATTCTAATAGTAGAAAAACTTTAACTGATAATAGTGAGGTGGCAGTTATGCAGAATAAACGTACCTGGCTTTACCTGATATTAATGCTGATACTTTTTACACTGATTTGCGCCCAGCAGCAGCAAATTAATGACCTGCGCGACGATTTAAGCACTTTGCAGGAACAAACCGTACAAATAGAAAAACAGCTTAACGAGCACATTACTCCGCCGCTTCCGGCAGAAACTGCTGACGGCGCAGTGATTGTGGAAAGAAATATTAACAAATAAAATATTTACAAAAAACAGAGAGCAAAAATTTGCTCTCTGTTTTTTCTCTTTTATGCATTTATAAATGATAAAAATCAGGCGAAAAATTTATACTGATGCGGTTCTGCAAAAAGCTGCGCCTCCTCCGATTCCGGTCAGGCTGCGCAGCTGACCTCTCGCACACAAATATTTTAATTTTAGCCGCCGCAGTTTTTGCTATCACCTTACAGCATAAACCATTCGCCCACGTAACAATATTTTTATCCCCATGTGCAATTTTTCAAAAGTTCAGCAATTTTGCTTGTTTCGGGTAATTCTTCAATTTTACTGCCTTCCGGCATAATTTTATTTATTTCATCTACCAGGTCAAACATTCTGCTGCCCATAGGTGCACGCGGCGTAATCTTTTTAAAATCAGTATCATAAAATTCATCAACAATAAAAAATCTCAGCCATTTTCCTTCTTCGTTATTTGCTATAAGAGCACTTTCAATACGTTTTTTTATATCATCCGTTAAAGTTCCTTGTATGCTCTTTTTAGCGAATTGTGCTTTATTATTTTTTAAAGCAGCATCAAAAATACTATTTATTTTGCCAATAGCACGCACTGATTTATCAGTATATAACCCTATATATGTATGCGGAGAATAACCTCTACTACTTTCATGACTGTATAAATTATTAGCTTTATTACTTTCAAAACTTGTACCGGAAAGAACTACACGCATACGTTTCCAGTCATCTGGAATCAAATCACTATCATAACAATACCGTTCATAATCAGCAATTATATTCTGCATATCAATATCGCGGTCATCAACCACTTCTTTTACAGCTTCTATTAATTTTTTAAATGTTAGATTAATATGTATTACATTTTTATTTTTACATTCACTATCAATTTTCTGCTTTAAATTGCTTTCCATTCCCCTTGGGTCAAGAGTCATTAAAAATTTATAATTATAACCTTCAAGGCTTGCTAAATGATGCAATAATTGTTTTTCAGCAAAGTTATTATGCAATTTTGTTTCAACGGCAATTTTAAAACTTTCCTGCATAATTGCAGCATCAGGTACACTACTCTTATTTTTTTCTTGCAAAACTACTTTTAATTCAACATCAATGTCAATATCTTCTACAAGGTTATTTAAAAAAGAAAAGAAAGATTTAGGCGAATTTAAATACAAGCGCGATAACAACAGCATTGCATTTGCAGTATCAACATTTTCTTTTGAATGATAACGCTGAAAATAATGTGTTTCCATTATTCTCCACCCCTTAATTGTATTTATATAATAATTCTATGATTTCCATTAAATCTTGTCAAACAATTAAAATTTACTTTATAAAAAAATCAAGTATATAATAGTTTAAATTCAACTATCAGTTAAGGAGGCTGACATTATGATAAAAGAAATAATATGTGTAGACATAGGTAAAACCATTTATGTGGTCAGCACTGATAAAGACGAATATTATTATATTAGTACCAAGCAAAGAAAAATTGTTAAAGGCTGCCTTGCTGAACTTACAAAAGTTGGTACTGGTTAGAAAACGAAGATTTTAAATAACCCTGCTATAAACAAATCCCCGATACTCAAAGTACCGGGGATTTTTGTTTTAGTATAAATTTAAGTTTAGTTTGCCGCTGCGGGTTTGTTGTTTTTGCGCTCGCGCATTTTAATCCACATCGGGCCTGCAAGGCAAATGGAAGTATAACCGCCGCTTGCAAAGCCAACCAGCATTGCAAACATAAAGTTATGGATAATTGCGCCGCCCTAAAGGAAAATTACCAATACGGCAAACAGCGCGGTGGATTCGGTATAAACGGTACGGGTCATGCACTGCCAGATACTGGTTTCAACCAGTTCCTCCAGCCCTTCGCTGCGGCGGGGCAGTTTAAGG
>UMLC01049993.1_pt1 | contig 23200 bp, 5 predicted proteins | sample 1966451 | NCBI WGS metagenome assembly UMLC01 (sample SAMEA4836193, study PRJEB28245) | human gut metagenome | biome: gut microbiome; material: fecal sample | place: Denmark | collected 2008
TACCGCTTGACAAAGCCAAAACAACATCGGCCTTTTGCTTTTTTGACTATGGTGCAGTTTACGGTGACAGCGCTTTTGACGACCATGTGCTGGCAGGTACCGGCATAGGCATTAAAAGCACAATCGACCGCAAAATATATACAAGTTTAACGCTCGGCATACCGCTGATGCGTGATATTAACGGAGATGAAGTTGATAAAACCCGCATACATTTTATGCTTAACGGTCAGTTTTAACAGGGGGACGGGCTTATGAGTATCTCGAGAAAGTTTCAGCGCAGCAAAAGTAAATATACGTTAAGCCAGAAAATTATTTCTGCCGTAACGGCGGCAGGGTTTATTATGCAGCCGTTTACGGCATTTGCCGGTGAGATTATTAAACCAGGCGGTGAGAATCTTATCAACAATGGCGTTGCTAATATTTGGGCAGATAAGGTTGTTGATAAAACGGCAATCAACGTATTTAACAAATTTAATCTTAGTGCTAACGAAATTGCCAATATGTATTTTAAAACACAACAAGGGAGTGAATGGAAAGATAACCTTGTTAACTTTGTTAACAGCCGTATTGATATTAACGGTACTGTAAACGCAGTTAAAGATAATAAAATCGGCGGCAATCTGTTCTTCCTGAGCAAAGACGGTATGGCAGTCGGCAAATCCGGCGTTATTAATACAGGCTCGCTGTATGTTATGACGCCGACGCCTGACTTTATGGAAGCTGTCCAAACTGTTGGTACTGAGGCTCCGGCTGAAGATGCGAATAAATACCTTGGCTATATTACTAATATTACAGACCCCACTAAAGCTAATGCTTGGGAGATAATTCCTGTTAACACCAGCGGCACCATTACCGTACTTGGCAAGGTTAATGCTACCAACGAAGTACAAATGCGTGCGGCTAAAATCGGCGTAGGCAAAAATGTCAGCGGCGAACTTAAGGACGATGAAGGCACTGTCATTATGGAAGCCAATGCTGCTAATAAAGAAGCTTATATTAAAACCGGCATAACTAATTTTGCTGATATTGTTAATATTAAAAATGCTGATGGTACAGCTAGTATTACTGAATCCGGATTAACCGGTGATTTGCAAGCAACACAAACCGGCAACGGCGATATTGTGCTGTCCGCGTATGTTGATGCTTCTAATGATAAAAATGAAATAGAAAAATTGCCGGTTATTGGTGGAACAACACTTGGTACTACAGCTGAATCGGTAGAAAATACTTTTACAGAACAGGAATTTGCTGCTTCTGTAGATATTTATGGTGAAGTTAATGCAACAGGCAAAGCTGATATCAGTGCAGCCGCAATTAACAGCAATGCAGATTTTGATGAAACGTTAAATGACTACAAAGCTAACAATAATGATGTTGCACAGCTGGCAACCGTTAAAGCAGATGTTAATATCGGTGGTACGGTAAAAGCTGCTGACGATGTAAATATTAAGGCCGAAGCTGTTAACCGTTATGTTGATAATACTGGCGGTTTTGCGAAAGCTTTAAGTGTTGGTATAAGCTCTGGAACTCCGCTTACTGGCGATGTGGCATATTCTGTTTTAGATACTGAAGCCAATGTTAATGTAGCTTCCGGCGCAAATGTTGAAAGTGAAAATGGCAGCGTTGATATTGATGCCAAGGCAGAAACTCTTGCTGCTTCTGCTGCTTCCACTACAGGTTTAAAATTTAAAGCTGCCGGCGGATTAACTGGTGCTAATGTTCCGGCAACAGCGGTTGTATATACAGGTGTTGAAAATAAGGCCAATGTTACTGTTGAAGGCAACATTGAAGCAGGCAACGATATTAGCATTGATGCCGATGCCGATATGAAGGTTGAAGCCGATAACAAAATGAGTTTGAAGGGTAAGATGGCCAACCAGTTTGTTGTTGGTGTAACTGTTGCAGGTGCTGAAAACAGTGCATCTGTAGATATTAAAGGTAGCGGTAATAAAGTAAACGCTGGTAATGATTTAAGCGTAAACGCCAAAGCAGACAGCGATTTTACCTCCAATACTTCTATTAAAGCTCCGGAGGCTTCGGCTATAACTGTTGCTGTTAACGTAACGGATTTTAACAGTAATGCAAATGTAAATGTAAATACTGATTTAACGGCAGGCAACAACTTAAATGTTGAGGCCGATAATACCATTGTTTCTGATAATGTTAATGCCGAAACAAAATTAGGCAGCAATAAATATATTTCTGCTGCAACGCAGGTTGTTACAACTAATGCCGAAGGCAAAATTACAGAAGTTAAAAATTTTATTAATGGTCTTAAAACTAAACTGGGTTTTGAAGCAGGTGGAAGTGATGATGTTAAAACTCAGCTTCAGCTTAGTGAAATTTTAAAAGCCGGTGCAACCGTAACTTACAGCGGGCAAGAACATAAAAGCGGTGTAAATATTGGCAAAAACGGCAGCCTTACTGCTCAAAACGGTATGCTCGGCGTTAATGCGGAAACTTTGATTGAAGATGCGCATATTGCTGCAACGGGGACAACGTATTCTTATAACGATGCTTATCCGGCTGAGGCAACCCTTAATGCAGCTGTGCTTGTAAACAATATGGATAACAGCTCCTCTGTTGTAGTGGCAGACCGCGATGCAGCAAGTACTGAGCCTGCGTTAAGCGGTAAAACTGGTGTTGATGTTAACGCTTCCGTGCGTTTTGAATATAACCGTATTCAAAATATGATTCAGGACGTTAAAGATGCGTATAATCAAATAGAAACAGCAACTGCAAACCTTAAAGGTGCAATTAAAACAGATTTTGATAATTTCTTAAAAGACCTTGAAACACAAATTTCAAATTGGAAAAGCGCTTTTGCAACTGCTGATGAAACGCTTGCTACCAGTGATAGTGGTGTGTTGTCCATTGGTGAAGCGGCAACAGCCGGTTATAACATTTTAAATGCGTTAAATAATTTAAATACTATGCTTGACAGCACCAGCGGCAGCGAAGTAGCAGATGCAACTAAGGCCTCCATTCAGGGCGCCAGCGATTTGCTTTCGAGTGCGCTTGCTTTTATTGACCCTAACAGTTATGGTAATTTTGCAGCTTCCAGTGCTTCCAAGGGCAGCAGTGGAAACCAAAGCACAGTTGGTGGGCATATTCCTTCGGCAATTAACGGTGCCGGTACTGTTATTGTTAATAATGTTGACACTGTAAGCAAGGTAGAAATAGGCAGTAATACAGGCATTGCAAGTGACCGCGATGTAAACATTAATGCCGAAAGCTTTATGAAGGATGTAACTCTGGGCGGGCTTAATGCTATGCCTATAACAAATTCCGGCGGTGGTACAACTGCCAGCATTGGTGCAACTGTAAATTATTCCGATTTTAATACTGATACGGTTGTTGCTGTAAATAACGGCGCAAGCATTACAGGCGGCAATATTAATATAGCCGGCAGCAACGTAATTGACCATGTTTCCGTAGCAGGCAGTGCAGGTGTTGGCCCGAGCGGAGAAACGCAGAGCGGCGGCATTGTTTTAAACGGTATGCTTAGCTTTGTTAACGGCAGCAGCGATATTTTAACCGTTGTTGATGACGGAGCAAGCTTAACGGCAAAACAAAATGAATATACTGAAACAGTTAAAGATGAAGAAACCGGTACTGATAAAGAAACTAAAAAAGATACCGAAGGCAATATCAGCATTACCGGGCATAACAACAGCAATATTGTTAATGTAGCGGCAGGGCTTAACTTTGGCACCGGCAGCGGTGCTGTGGGTGTAGGGCTTGCGTATACCAATTTTGCTGTAAAAAATATTGCCGGTGTTGCCGATGTAGCCGGACAGATTAAAAATCTGTATTCATACAAAGATGATAATGGAGAAGTTGCAGTTGATGATAGTAAAGTAGCTGAATTGGATGGTGAATTAAATAATACATATACTGCTTCTTCTGATACTAATAATAAAGGCAGCATCGGTGCTTATGGATTTAACGTAGATGCTGCAACTGATGGCAGTATTCAAAGCGTAAGCGCAGCAGCTTCAGCTAATAAAAATGATGATACCGGAAAAGAAAGTTTCTTTGGAAAATTAAAAGGTAAATTTTCCAATGTAGAAAATAAGGTTTTCAACAAACTTGATGAAAAAACTGGTCAAATTTTCGGTTCAGACTCCGGCAAAGCTAATGAAATGTTTAATAAGGGTTCTTCAACTCATGGTACAGGCGGTGGTATTAAGCTTGTAGGCAGTACCAGCGGTAAAGGCGGCTTTATGCCTTCGTTCAGCATTGCTGGCAGCGGCAGCGTATCTTTAAATTCGCTAAATAATGCAACAGAAGCCATTGTTGATAATGTTAATATTACTATGCAGCCTACAAGCAATAAAAAAGGCGATATCAGCGTAACTGCGCGCGATACACTTTATGCCGGTGCATACAGCGGCGCGGCAGCATTGCAATGGAAAAAAGGCGGTTCAAGCAGTGACAAAGCCGTTGGTTTTGCAGGCGCGGCAGGCGTTAACGATATTGATAATGTTGTAAAAGCTGTTGTTAAAAACAGCACTATTGAAAATGCAGGCAAATTTAACACCATGGCATTAAGCGGCGGCGAGCAGCTGGCGCTCGGCCTTGGGCTGGCACTTGAAAAGACCGGCAGCACCAGCGGTTACAGCGGCAACGCGGCGGTTTCAGTTAACCTGATAGACCATGATGTAGAAGCACTGTTGGAAAATAATATTGTAAATAATGCAGATGATATTAATGTTGCTGCTTATGCACGCGATATTGAAAATACCGGCGGCGGTACTTTAAGCGCCGGCCAGCAAAAGGTTGGTGTAGGGGCGACAGTTGCCGTAGCTCAGCTTAATAATAACATTAGTGCAGGCATTAAAGGCGGCAGCTATACCAAAGTTGGCAATGTTGATGTAGACGCTATGAACGCGCTTAAAAATATTACCGTTGGCATTGCGGCAGGCGCAACTGTTCCTTCCGGCGGTGACGGTGCTAGCGCAGTAGTTGAAGGTGCTGGCGTTTACAATGAGGTGCATAATACTACCAATGCTTTTATTGAAGGCAACGGCAGTGATGATAAAGTTGTAATTACTACCGTTGATGGCGGCATAGTTGATGTAATTGCACAGGATGTAGCTATTACAGAAGACAGCATTTATGAACAGGCTCTTGATGGGCTTGCAGATGGCAAAACGGAAATTGCCGAACGCATGGGCAGCGATTTTGATATTACCGGCGCGAGTGAGTTAAATGGCATTGAAACGGACGATATTAAGGCGCAGTTAAACAATAAGGATGCTGAAGGTACCGGTACTCAGAGTAATGAAAATAGCACTGAAGAAGTTAATTTAAATAAAGATGGCGGCAGCAGTATTATTACCGTTGCGGGCGTTCTTGCCGGTACAAGCGGCAAAGGCGCCGGTGGAGCGGCTGTTGCCATTACGGATATTGAAAACAACTATGCGGCAAATATTGAATATGCCGATATAACCGCGGATGCGCTTGCTGCCGAAGCTGGCAGCGACAGCAATATTGTTACTGTATCCGGTGGCATTGCAGCGGCAAGTAAAGGCAGCGGCGTTGGCAGCGTAACATGGAATGATGTAGAAAACACAGCAAAAGCTAATATTAAAGATTCTGTTGTTAACGCACAGACAACGTTGGCAAAAGCTGTTAACAAAGCGCAGATTGTTTCTGTTGCCGGGCAGATTTCCGGTGCAGGCAAAGCTGGTGTTGGTGCAACGCTGAGCTACATCGGGCTTGACAACAGCACCGAAGCAAATATTACCAGTACAACATTTGATAAACGTGACAAGGAAGAAACCGAAGGCATTACCGTAAGCGCCGATGCAGAAAACCGCAGCGGCAGCTATAATGTTGCGGCAGGTGTAAGCGCGGCAGGTACGGCTGCTGTAAGCGGCAATGTTGCTGTAACGCAAACGCACGGTACAAGCGGCGCTGTTATTGATGATGCAGCCATTAACAACGCAAAAACTGTAAGCGCAAACGCCTTGGACGATACGGACATCCTTTCCGTTATCGGCACGGTAAGCGCAGCCGGTACAGCGTCTGTGGGCGCTGGAGTAGCCTATACGGAAATCGGCAGTACTTCGACAAATGAAGATGATGCTCAGCAGACGGTAGCTGCAATTGAAAATACGGATATTACTACAGCAGCAAGCGCAAGCGGCAGCACGGTTTCTGCGCAAGCAACGGACAGCTCAAAGGTTATCAATGTTGCCGTAGGTATTGGTGGTGCAGGTACTGCTGCGGTACAGGGTGCATCGGCAACTTCGCTTATCAATAAAACAACCGGTGCGGAAATTACGAATACCAATATTGATAAAGATTTGGCAAATAGCGAAAATGCCAATGTAACTATTGATGCGCAAAATAACAGCGAAATTACCAGTTCGGCAGATGTTGCATCAGTTGCTGGTACTGCTGGCGTTGGCGCAGGCGTTGCCGTTAACCGCATTGTGCAAAATACGCAGGCTGCTTTAAACGGCGGCACGATGAACGTTAATAACCTTATTGTAAGCGCTGACGGTACACCGCGTATCGAAAATATTGGTATAGGTGTAGGTGCAGGTGGCACAGCAGGCGTAACCGGCAGCGTTGCAGTTAATATGATTGCAAATAACGTAACTGCGCATATCGGCAATGGCGCTAATATTGTTGCTGATGGCAGCGTCGGCGTTGTAGCAACCAGCGATGAACAGATTGCCAACTATGCCGGCGTACTGGGCGGTGGCGGTACTGCGGGTGTGGGCGTATCCGTAAGCGTTAATCAGATTAACGGAACAACCAGCGCAACTGTTGGCGACGAAACTGTCGGTAATGAAGATAAAGAAACTAATGTTACCGCACTGGGTAATGGCGCAGGTTTAAAAACTGATACCAATATTAATAAAGATACTATCAATAATGCATTGATTGATGACAGCACGGTTGCTATTGGCAAGCATATAGAACGCAAAGAAGAAGGCGAAACCCGCAGCGGCTTGATTGTCGATGCTTCTTCTACGCGCGATATGAAATCGTTCCTTGTTACTGCAGGTGTAGCTGGTAATGCAGGTATTGCCGGTACGGTTAACGTTAACATGATTAAAGGCGCTACTAATGCAGGTGTTGCTAATACAACCATTAACAGCGGTAGTGCAAGCAAGGCTGACGCAGGCAATGTATTTGTTAACGCCGGTGATTACACCAATATGTCCGGCTTTGTAGGCAGCCTTGGCGTTGGCATTGAAGGTGCAGGCGTAGGGCTTGCCAGCGATACTAATACAGTTGAACGTAATGTAACAGCAATAGTTTCTGGAAGTAACGTAAACGCTACTAATAAGTTTGAAATAGATGCCGAATCCATGCAGGGTATTTCCAGTTATTCCCTCGGCGGCGGTATAGCAGGTATGGGTGCTGGTGTGGCAGGTGTTGTAACGGTTGCAGAACTTGAAAATACAACCAAAGCAGCATTGCAAAACAGTAAAGTAAACGCTAATACCGTTATTGTAAATGCTAACCATAAGGGCATTGTTAATGCTGGGAATACCGGCGTTGGCGTAGGCGTTGTTGGTGCAGGCATAGGGCTTTCCGTTGGTGTTCTTAAAGATAATTCCGAAACTTATGCTGAAGTAAGCGGCGATAATAAGGCAGAAGATACCATTACTGCTGCCGGTAATGTAAAAATTGCCGCAACCAATACTGCTGTTGCAAAACCGGTAATATATTCTACCGGTGCAGGCGGTTTTGCCGGTGTTGCAGGCGCAACTTCTATTAACAATCTTAACAGTAAAGTTGTAACGAATATTAAAGATGTTGCTATATCTTCTACTGGTGAAAGCATTAGCGGTATAGCGCAGAATAATTTTGAAGTAGATGCTTCTATGGGCAGCTTTGCAGGCGCCGCAGTTGGTGCCGGTGCAGGCGTAACTGTTAATACGATTGGCAGTACTGTACAAACTAATGTAAGCAATAGCGATTTAGAGGCAGCCAAAGATGTAATTTTAACTGCTGAAGAAATCCGTAACATCAAACAGCTTTCAACCAACGCTGCTATTGGCGGCGTAGCTGCTGGCGTAAATATTGCCATTACCAATGTGGGACAGAAAGTTGAAAACACCGTAGATGGCGATGAGACAGTTTCGAATGCGGCAGATAAAATTGACGAAGCTAATAATTTTTATGTAGATAAAAACGGTAAAAATTATGGGAGTGATTTGACTTCTGGCGCAAACGATGCACTTGAAACCGCTGGAATTGGCAGTATAACCCTTGATGTTGATGCTGGTGACGGAAGCACTAAAGATGAAGCTGGTAAGATAGTTCCTATAATCTCTCAAATTAGTGTTAACATTACCAACAGCGATATTGACGCAGGCGATAACTTTAATGCGGAAGCCAAAGAAAGCGGAAGCATTGGAATGACACTGGGCGGCGCTTCGGGAGGCGCTGTAGCTGCTAATGCAGGTGTTGGCATACTTAACGTAAACCGCAATGTCGGCGTTAATATCAGCGGCGGCAGCATCAATGCTGATAAAGTAGATGTTGGCGCAGATATTAGTGGCAGTACAGAACTTAATGTATATCAGGGAAGTGCTGGTGTAATTTCCGGCAATGTAGCCTATGCTTCTATAAGCACTAATGGAAATAGCGATATAACTTTAGAAGGCGTTAACTTAACGGCTAAAGATATAAATGCTATTGCCAAAGATACAACAACAACAAATCTTAACGCTATCGGCGTTTCCGCCGGTGGCGTGGCATTAGGCGCGCTTTCAGCAGAAGCGGTAAACAACAGCGATATCAGTATAACGCTTACCGGCAATACCGTTACATCTGAAAGTGAAGCTGATGATGAGGAATCTGGCAATATCAATATCAGTACCGATAAAGCAAACACTGTTGCGGCAGAAGCAATTGGTGTAGCTGGTGGCGCTATCGGCGGCACAGGCATGGGCGCAACCGTAAGTGATAATGGCAGCAGCGTTATCACTTTGATTGGCAATACTATGCAGGCTGATAAAAATATTGATGTTGCAGCGCAGACTAATTCTGAATTGACGGCTAATATCAGTAATGACGCTGCAGGCGTATTTGCATCAGGGGCAGTAAGCATTGCTACGGTTAATGCCGGCAGTGCAAATGACCGTATGGCAACAGCTGTAATTATCGGCAACGGCAATACCTTTGCAGCACAAAACACTAATATCGGCGCAGCTTCCAACATTACGCAAAGTGTTGATTTGGACGCATTAAGCATCAGCGGCTACGGTGCATTAAGTGGCAATACTGCGACTGTTAATGCTTATACGGATGTCGGCGTTAATGTTGTGAAAGAAAGCGCAGAAGAAAACAGCAATACCTATAAAGGTGCAGCAGATGGCGAAAGCAGCGATGTAAACTTTAACGCTGAAAATAACGTTGAGCAAACATCTTCGGTTGCGGGTATTACTGCTTCCGGGCTTATTGCCAGCGGTACAAATATAGGTGAAACCAACAGCGACCTTAAAACTAATATAAGCCTTAACGGCAGTTCTGCCAGAAGTGAAATTGCTGATTTAACCGTAAACGCCAACAGCAAAGCCGATGTAACTAATAATGTAAACGGTGACGGCGGTTCTGCAATCGATGCCAGCCCGTACGCGGCACAAAGCAGCAACAATGTTAAAAGCGATACCACTGTTAACATGAGCGGTAATTGGACTGTTGCAGGTAATATGAATGTTAATGCCCTGCACGAAAATGCCATTGATATTAATGCCGACGCTCTTAAAGCATCGGTTGTAGGTTTAAGCGGCGTACATTCTGATAATGATATTGAAAATGATACTTCTGTTAACTTTAATAATGCAAATGTAACTACATCAGGCAGTCAGAATATCAGTGCACGTAATGATATTGCTTATAACGCTGTTGTTACCGGCAGCGGTTACGGCGTTGCACAAGGCGCGGCAGTATGGGCTGAGGATGATATTACATCCGATGCAGAAGTGAATGTAAATAGTTCTAAACTTGATGCCAAGGACTCAATAGATATTAATGCTTTAACCGGCGATGCAGCTTATAATGGCATTGACAAACCGGAATCGGCCGTTAACAAAGAAGTTACCATTAAATCCGCAGGCGTTGTGGCAGGTACTTATGCTGAAAGTACGGATACAATTACCTTTACCAACAACATCAACGTTGGCGGAGGCAGCAGCATTGCCACAGTTGGCGACAACACGGCGGATGAAGCCGATATTACCCTTACGGCGGCAGACCGCACCAACTTTACCGATATTGTAACTGCCGATACACAGGGCGGTGTTATCGGCGCGGCAGGTACTAAACTTACCAATAATATTACAAGAACTAACCATATTAATGTCGGCGGTACGATAGACAGTATTAATGTCGGCGGCACGGTAGACAGCATTAATGTCAGCGATACGATAGACAGCAACTATGACGCTAACTTTGATGCGGGCGACAGCAGTGTGCTTAACCTTACGCTTAAGAGCAATGCCTATAACAAAACGGCAGCTCCGCTGGCAACTAACCCGTCCATTAGCGGCGTAGTAACGCAAAACAGCGCTATTGATTTTGCAAGCGGCAGCACGGTTAAATCGTTCCGCAACATTAACGCGGCGGCAGGCGTGGGCGATACCACGGTGGCGAAAGAATCCAAAACCTGGCGTTGGGTTGACGGCGGCGTAACTGGCACCGGTTCTATCTCCTCCACCAGCGACGGCACAATCAGCAGCAGCGACGCTGTTGCAAACACTTCGGTTACCGTTAACGGTACGCTTGAGGCAGGCAAAAACCACGAGCTGGATATAACGATTGATTACGCCATCGGCGGCAAGGAAAATATGGAAGCCGCATTTGCTAAATATGGCAACGAAGAACTTGAGCTAGGTGAACTTGGCGAAGCATTAAAGCAGGCGCAAAATGATTATAATAACAATACTACTGTTCAAGAATTGCAAAATGCTATTAAAAAATTAGCTGAATTAGAAGATAAGCAAACTAATAACGATATTGTTATCGGGCAGCTTGAAACACAACTTGAAAACCTTACGCAACAAAAGGGTGTTTACGATACGGCTGTTACTAATGCAACTAATGATTTGAACAGTTATATTGATAATAGTCTTGAAGATTATAATAAGTTATTATTACCTGCAAACAAAGTTAGTAAAGATGATTTTGTTGCCGGGCTTGAGAGTGGAGATAGTAAATTTAATGCATACTTAGTTGATTATCAAACCAAAAAGCAAACGCTTACTGAGGCAACGACTAAACAAACAGAGCTTGTAAATGCAATCACAGCTCAAGAAACAGAAATTAATTCCTATACAGACTATACTGATAGGATAAATGAGCTTAATCAAAAAATTACTGATCTGACCGCAGAAACCAAATCTTTGCAGGAAAAATTACAAGCGGCAATAAATGCTTATGATGATGCGCTGAAAAAAGGCATTGATACTGATACTGTTAATGCGTTTATCTTTGGCAATCAGGACGGCACAGGGCAAGGAGATTATGTTTCCGTTACACTCTCTAAAAATTCGCAGTGGTATAAAGAAAGCAACGGCAGCCCGATTGAAAAAATCGGTATGGCGGATTATGCAGCCAGCCTGCTTAGCAGAATGAAAAAACTTATTGCCATGCAGCAGGAATACGCCGGGACGGATATTGGTACTGCTTATTCTAATGAACTTGGGCGTATTCAAAATGAATTGCAGGCATTGGGTTTGTTGACTGTTGATTCGGAAGGTAACATTGGCATTGCCGAGGGTGCAAGCACTGTGCCTACCATTGAACTTAAAGATTTGGAGGTATCCGGCGGCAACGTTAACATTACCGGCGGTACGCTGAATGGTGAAGGCACAATTACTGCTAACGGAACGCCTTCCGTAACAGTTACCAACAATACTGATTTCTTCCTGCGTGTTAACGATGTTTCCGTTGAGAGCGACGGCGGCAGCGTGCTTTACAATAACGCTTCTGTAAACGTAGGTGAGGATAAGAAATATAATGAAACCCTTACTGTTAATGCTATAAAAAATAACATTACAAATAATGAGGGTAATACTGATAGCTTTAGCAGCAATAATGCGCAGATTACCATTACTAACACAACAAGCACTAAAGCAAGCGAAGATACGCTTTACACACCGGATATTGGTATTTACGGCACAATTTACAATCCGTATGGCAATATTACTATTACAAACTCGCAGAACAGCATTTATGTTGCCGGTGAAGTAACCGATGAGGACGGTAACATCACGCAGCAGGCGGGCAGCATTAAAGGGCGCACCATTAACCTTACTGCGGGCGGTGCCATTACGCAGGGGTACAGCGATGAAATTTATCATGTAGCCGGCGACCCGCAAAACTCAGTAGATAAACCTTTGCTTGCTGCTATTCAGGCTGCCTTAATTGAAGCTTTGAAGAACCAGACCAGCGATGGTAGGTATTTCGCCGCTTTTAACAGCGTAGATGGTTTGGCAGAATTTTTACAAACTTTAACTGTAAACGGTAAGAAGTTGTCTGCTGATAGGGCAAAAGAGGTTGCGCAGCAGCTTACCGGCGGAACTGATACTAAGAAGCCGGGGATTGCCGCTGCTGGTGCAATTTACATTAATGCGGCAAGCATTAACGTTAACGGCACAATTCAAAGCGGTTACGAAAGCTATAAACTGGAACTGAATCAGAAAAAAGTTGCCGAACTTATGAGCCAAACTTATACCGGAACCGGCAGCAGCGATGCTGATTTTATGACGTATGAATACCTTGTTACCGATGGTACGACTGGTGCGTTCTATGATTCTAAAAAAGGTGAATTTGTTTACGGTGTTCAGGCTTGGTATAACCCGACAACCAATCAAATCTTTACCGAAGACATTGACCAGGCAGGCGGCGGGCGCATTTACCTGACGGGTGCTATTGCCAATACCAACGCTAATGGCGGCAAACTGGTTGTGCTGGACGGCGGTTCAGATTACACTATTGACGGCAGCGTTGCTACTGAAAAAAAATATACCTTTAAGCTGGGCAGCATTAATGCTGAAACAGTTGATGGATTGATTAAGATTACTGACACAAGTGACCCTGAAAACGTGCGTATAACTGAATATACAAAGAAAAGCACGTTTACTGTTGATGAATATGGTAACAGAATTGCTGAATATCAGCCGACAAAAGGCTTGTATTACAACTGGAGCAACGGCACGGCAAGCCGTGTAATTACAAGTTATGAATACGTCAGCGACAGCAGCTGGTGGGGTCTGGCAAGCGAAAGCTGGGAAGAAGTTGTTAACCAGATGGACCAGGTAACAAAAGATGAAATGCAGGTTGGTGTTCCTCTTACTCAGGATACCATACTGGACGCAATGGGCAACATTATTGCCGATGGTTCAACCGGTAAAGACGGTTTGCTGGAAGGTTATAAAGAGCTTGGCAGCGATGGCAGCAACAGCGCGAAAATTACCGGCAGCACTGCAAAAGGTGATGACACTATATATCAGATTTCCTTTGACCGTAAGGCAGAACCGAAGCAGGGTGTTGATTCGGCTGGTAACAAGTTATATTGGACTACTGTTACCGATGATGACGGTAATGAATCGCAGGTTCTCACTACTGACGCAACAACCAACGGCGTTGCCAACCAGCCGTATTATCTTAAAGACGCTGATGGTAACTATATCTACGAAACGGAAATTTCGGACAAAGTTACCACCACTAAAAAGAAAGGCCTGCTGGGATTGTGGGGCAAAACCGTTACTACCACCTGGAAAGAAACCAGCGGCATGCTCACAGCGTACAACTTTGGCGTAAAAGCGGATAATAAGATTGGCATTGAATTTGTTGGTAATAAAGACGGCAGCGTTGGTAATATTACCAGCAACGGCAACATCCTGCTCGGCGGCGATATCCATATGGGTACTGTTAAAATTGAAAGTACGGCGGGTAAGATTTACCACGAAGGCGATGCAACGGTAATTTCCGATAACGCAACCTTTAATGCACAGACCGGTATTGATGTAATTGTTAAGAATGAAACTAATCCGTCTAAATTAAATGCAACCGATACGCTTGGATTAGATGGAGAAGAACTTGGCAACCCGCTGCACCTTAAAGCAACAACTACAAGCGGCAATATTAACATTCAGGCTGTGGCAGCTAATGAATATAAGGATGTTTATATTGACAACGTAAGTACCGGTGCCGGTAATGTAACCATCACTGCCGAAGGCAGCTTGCTGAACGGTAATATTGGTACAAACGGTTATGCTGTAAAAGGTGATGGCATTAACCTGCAATCCTACGGTGGCAACATTGGCAGCAATGAAGAAAATGGTAGGCTGCTTATTGACGGCGATGTAAGCTATGTTGCAGATAGTGATAAAAGCCACGGTGCAATTAACGCTAATGCGGCGGGCAGCGTTTACCTTACCGAAGTTAACGGCAACATGTACCTTGGCGAGATTGTTGCCGAAAATGGCGATGTTGTGCTTGAAGTTAAAGAAAACAATGCAGGCTTTGTAGACGCTATTGAAAATAACAGCAACGGCAACAAAGATGATAACCGTGTTGCAGAATGGAAAAAACTGGGCCTGCTTGGCGGCACGGATGAAGATGACACCATAAACAGCTGGAAGAACCAAATTGCCAACCTTGAACAGACGGCGTCTAACGGCAGCATGTTTATGAAAGACGGTACGTCTGTTGAAGATGCGCAAAAGCAAGGTGCACAACTTGTTGACGCAGGTAAAGATTTTGCAACACTGATGCAAGGCGGCAGCGATGCCGTAAAGGCGGCAAGAGAAGAACTTAACGCTAAACAGGGTACGCTGAACAAAGCGATTGCTGCACTTGGCAATGATGATACGAGTAAACAAAATTATAAAGATGCGCTTGAAGCTTATAACTCTGCTTATGATAAATATGAAACGGTTGGCGCTGCATATGAGCAGCAAAAGGCAAACTTTATTGAAAACAGCGGATTTAAAGATAATGCGCAGGCTGTGGAATGGCTGTATAACTACGAAGCAATTCGCAATGCCGAAGCCGACAACTACGGCTGGACACAGCAGCAATTGCTGTATGCAGTACAGGATACGGTTATTAACCCTGAAGCAGGCAGCGTAAGCAATGTTAAAACTGCCAACGTAACCGGCAACAACATTACGTTTATCTCTAACACCGGCAATTTGGGTGTAGTGGATGATCAGGCAAGCAGCATTAGCAGCAGTGATTTGACCAAACTGTTTACGGGAGAACTGGCTGATGAAGACGGATTCCTTGACAAACTTGCTTCGGCAAGGGCCGGCGATGTAACCTGGGGCAAAGATGAAATTACCATTAAACGCACTACGCCGGTAAGCGTTAAGTTGAACAGCGACGGCGGCAAAGTTACGGTAAAAAATACAAGCGGCCAAACGGCAGACCATGTTTATCTGCTGGCAAAAGATTCGGTACTTAATGCCGATAAATTTGCGGCTAACGACCTGCGCCTGAGCGGCCAGGAAGGTATTAATGTTGGCAGCGTAACCGGCGATAAGATTATCCTTGAAGGCGGCAGCGGTGACATTGGATATATTGATAAAAATGATGTTGATAAAACTTTGCAGGCAATACAGGTAACGCTTACCAACAACGGCTACGTCAGCGCTAACGCGGCAGGCAACATTAAATTGCAGCAGATTCTTGAAAATCCTGATGAAATTGTTGACTTTACGCTGGGCAGCGTAGCGGGCACTAATGTTGATATTACCGCTAACGGCAATATTGTAAGTAAAGCAGACGACATCGGTTATATCAACGCCAGCGGTACAATTAACCTTACTTCTGAAGACGGCGGCATTGGCACAACTACTAAAGGGCTGCGCATTAAAAACAGCGGCGCGGTTGTTAATACCGATGTTCAAGACGCTATCAGCATTGAAGCCGTACAGGACGGCACGCTCATCCTTGGTACTATTGAGCAAACCAAAGGCGGCGTAACGGTTGAAAGCGAAGGCACGATTATGCTTGGGCGTGAAGATGATGCCAACACGGAAGATATTAACGAAAGCGTAACAGGCTCTATCGATGCTAAAGACGATGTAACTCTGCATGCAGAAAACGATATCATCATCAGCGGCAAGCTGCACGTTAACGCAACAAGTAATGACGGCACGCTGCAGCTGCACTCCAATACTGGTGATATAGTTCAGACTACAGATAAAGAGGACAAGAATATTGTTGCGGCTAATGTAGGCATTGCAGCAGTTGGCGGCGATGTTGAGCTTGATAACCCGTACAACATAATTAAAAAGGTTGATTTGCAGGCAGTTGGCGGCAGCCTTGGGCTTACGGTAAGCAACCCCGATGGCTTTAACGTTGATATGGGCGGCTTTACTAATATGAAGGGCGGCGATGTAAGCTTTACCAACAACAACGGCAGCATTAACATTACTACGGAAGATATTGAAAACCCCGAAGAGCAGGCCCCTGCCAACATCAACGGCAGCCTTACTGTAACTGCTGATAAGTTAGTTGAGGAAACCGAAGCCAATGTTAATAACTATGGCATTCTTAATGCTACTGGTGATATCAGCTTTAATGCAGAAGATAATGTTAACAATAAAGGCGCTGTAAAGGCAGGCGCAGACGTTGACTTCGACGCAGGCAATGATGTAAACAACGAAAGCAGTGTAAGTGCAGGTGCAGATGTTGACTTCGGCGCAGGTTATGATGTAAACAATGAAAGCACTGTAAATGCAGGTGGAGATGTTGGTTTCGGTGCAGGCAATGATATCATTAATAATGCTATTGTTGATGCAGGCAGGAATGTTAACTTTAATGCTGCTGAAGATATTTACAATAACAGTAATGTAAATGCTGATGAAACCATTGAGTTTACTGCAGTTGACGGTGTAATTAACAGCGATACTGTTAACGGTAAAGATGTTATCATGCAGGCTATTGAACAAGAGCTTGAAAACATCATTGCCAAAGACAGCGTTACGCTTAACGGCGACAGAATCCACGGACAGAATATTACCCAGAATACGGAAGCAGATGGCGATTTGATTATCAACACGGATTCCGATAGCGGCAGCGGACCGATTGAATCGCTGGTAATTGATAAGATTGATGCTAACGATAAATCCGTATTTACGGAATTGTGGGCAGTAGAAGCCGATATTACAACGGTTGATGACAAGATGGACTTTAATGACATCATGATTGAAGAAAATGCATGGCTTGAAAATAGCGGCACTTTGGCAACTATTTACGGTAATGTACCTGTAAAAGATGACGATGCCAATGTTCATATCTACCAGTCTTATCCTTCTATGTATGTTAACTTCATAGATGCAGATACCGTTGAAACTGACGGCAGGCTGCTGAGCCTTGATGATTACTGGTACGCTTACGACCAGCGCTTCACGGCAGAGAACCATCTGCGCTGGCAGCATGGGCGTTACCTTGACGAAGACTGGAAACAGGCATACGGCTACGGTTTATCGCTGCATAACCGTTATGGCCTGATTGATTATCAGGAATTTACCGAAACAAACGCCGGTGCTGATGAAGTTGCTGTAGAAGCTTAACAAAAATTAATACCCGGGGGCTGTATGCGCCTCCGGGTATTACAAATAATTTTGGAGGTCAGGCATGAATAAAAAAGCGGAATCTTTTAAAAAGTATCTTGATGACAAAAAAATTACCTGTTTTACTGTTGACGAAATTGCCGGTGATAATTTAAACAGCGTTGTTTTCCGTTCTAACATTGAAATTAACGGGCAGCAGCTGCCGACTATTGTTGTTTTGGACAGCAGCATTTACGGCATGGTGCGTGTGCTTGTTGCACCGCGTGTTTTAAACGATGCCAACGAAGCAGGGCTTTTAAAGGAACTTAACCGCCTTAACAAAGGGTTTAAATCGTTTAAATATTATTTTGATGATAACGGCTCACTTGTTTTGGACTGCTGCGTTTTGCTGCCCGGCAGTGAAGCGGATGGCGATTTGATTTACACTATGTTTGATGTTATCATCCGCCATTTAAGCAGCGAATACAAAAAACTGATGCAGCTTATCTGGCAGTGATGCTTTTGGAAAGCCTGAAAAATAATAATACTAAAAAACGCCGTTTAACCCCGGCGTTTTTTACTGTTTTAAATAAGTGTACAAACACTGATTAAGTTCACTGTTTTTATTATATTCTTTACACTTGTTTGCAAAATTTGCAAAAGTTCACAAAAATTTACGGTTTTTGTTGACAGAAAAGAATTTTGGTGATAAATTTCAAGCTATATTATTATTTTATTTTAAGGGAAAGAGGTAAGTATCATGACAGGATTAATGTTGTTAGGCATCGCATTAGTCGTGTGTGCATGCGGCTATTTTATCTATGGCCGCTGGCTTGTAAGACTGTGGGGCGTAGATCCCAATGCAAGAACACCGGCTTATGTGCATGAGGACGGCAACGACTACGTTCCCTCCTCCAAATTTACGGTTTTCGCGCATCAGTTTTCGTCCATTACGGGCGCAGGCCCTGTAACCGGCCCGATTATTGCCGCTATGTTTGGCTGGGCGCCGGTAATGCTGTGGCTGATGATTGGCGGCATCTTCTTCGGTGCCGTGCAGGATTTCACCGCGCTGTACGCTTCCGTTAAAAACGAAGGCAAATCCATGGGCATGCTTATTGAACAGTACATCGGCAAAACCGGCAAAAAAATGTTCCTTTTGTTCTCGTGGCTGTTTACCCTGCTTGTAACCGCCGCTTTTGCGGATATTGTTGCCAGCACGTTTAACGGCTTTAAACCGGATGGAAGCGTTATTACGCCTAATGCGGCAGCAGCTTCCATTTCGATGCTGTACATTGTTGTTGCTATTGCCTTCGGCTACTTTTTAAAGAAATGCCCTCTGGCAGAAGGCCCGAAACTGGCAGTTGCCATTGTTTTGATGATTGCCATGCTGTGGGCAGGCATTGAATACCCGCTGTATTACGATAAAACAACCTGGCTTTATATAGTTTTTGCTTATATGTTTATGGCGGCAGTAATGCCGATGTGGCTTTTAATGGAGCCTCGCGATTATTTAAGCGTATTTTTGCTTTTAGGCATGATTGCCAGCGGCGTTATCGGTGTTATCTTCACCAATCCGTCTATCGAACTGCCGGCGTTTAACGGCTTTGTTGTAAACGGACAGCCGCTGTTCCCGATACTTTTCATCACCATCGCCTGCGGCGCTGTATCAGGCTTCCACAGCCTGGTATCTTCCGGCACTTCTTCCAAAACCGTTTCCAATGAAAAAGATATGCTCTTTATCGGTTACGGTTCAATGCTTATTGAATCCATCCTTGCCGTTGTTTCGCTTATCGTTGTAGGCGCTGCGGCAACCGGCGGCGTAATGCCCAAAGGCACGCCGTTCCAGATTTTTGCCGGTGCCGTTGGCGGCTTTATGGGCATGTTCGGCCTTTCGGCTCACGTTGCCACCTGCGTAATTACCATGTGCGTATCCGCACTTGCGCTTACCACGCTCGATTCCGTTGGGCGTATCGGCCGTATGTGCTTCCAGGAACTTTTCACCTCCGGCAAACCGGAAGAAATGAGCGGCCTGCAGAAAGTTTTAACCAATAAATATTTTGCAACCGTTATTACCCTGTTCTTCGGTTATCTGCTCTGCCTGGGCGGTTACATGAACGTATGGCCGCTGTTCGGTGCAGCCAACCAGCTGTGCGCAGCGCTGGTATTTATTTCGCTTTCGGTATTCCTTAAAGTTACCGGCCGCCAGGGCTGGATGCTGTATGTGCCGATGGGCTTTATGTTTGCCGCAACCATGAGCGCGCTTGCCATGAGCATTTACGGCATTGTCAATAAACTCGTTACCGGCGCACCGTTTGGCATGCTTACCGATGGCTTGCAGCTTGTTGTTGCCATTGCCCTCATCATTCTGGCACTTTTAATTGCCACCAACGGGCTTAAAACTTTGTGCGGCAGCAAAGCCAGAAGCAAAAATGAAACCGCAAACGCATAATTAAATGTAAAAATTTTGTGGCGCAGCCTGTAATACGCACGGGCTGTGCCTTTTTATGCGATTATTTTTTTACTGCATACTGTTTTTTTAATCTGAAGTGTGTTAGAATTATTACATAGCCATTTTATCTTGGGAGGTAAGAGAATGAAAAAATTATTTAATCTGTTAATGGTAGCCCTGATGGCTGTATGTTTTGCTGTTCCCGCTATGGGCAAAGCCGAAGCCGCTAAAGTTGTAGTACTTCCTCTGGTTAACAACTCCGGTTCCGAAACCGCAGGCCAGATTTATATCAGCGGTGCTATTCAGCTGTTCGATTATCCTGAATACGAACTGCTTGAAAATGACGCTACCAACGATGCTATTGCAGCTGAAAACATTGGTAAAGACGGCGCTTCCAAAGACGCTATGGTACGCATTGCCAAAGCATCCGGTGCAGACCTTGTTGTCGGCATGGTTCTTGATACCTGCGAAGACAACCCGGTATTCCCGAGCGCAGAACGCATTCTGAAACTTGACATCACCGGCAAAACCTATGCTTACAGCGCAGTAAACGGCAAGTTCTATGAACACCGCATTTATGAGGACAAAGAAATCGACGAAACCCTTACCAGCCGCTGGGATTGGGTAAGCGAAGAATTTGGCCGCTGCGTAACCCGCGAAATGAAACGCGTTGACAAAGCATTCATGGAAAACGACTTTTAATTAACGGCTGATATTCGGGCTCCTGCTTTTGGGCAGGGGCCTTTTTATTTTGCAGGTGGAAAGAATTATGTCTATATGGTAAAATTAAATGATAGAGTCAGCTTTATCTTAACGGAATTATTATATAGACAGGAGGATGGCACTTTGAATAATGACATCCATATAGTTTTGGACAGCATTGCTTCCGCCGCGGAAACGCCGCTGGCGCACGACGGCCGCTGCCATATTTTGCAGCTTATTTTCCGCCATAAAGCGGTTGAATGGCGCGACGGCGAAAAAACGCCGGAAGAAATGTTTAAAATGGTGAAGGAAAGCGGCGAACTGCCGAAGACTTCGCAGCCGCCGGTTGGCGAGTTTTTGGATTTGTTTACGAGCCTTGCCGAAGAAGGAAAGAAAGTTATAGGTATTTTTGTAGACAGCGTTTTAAGTGGAACTTACCATACCGCCTGCATGGCAGCGCGGCAGGTAATGCAGGAAATTCCTGGTGCCGATATCCGCATTTTCGACAGCCTTACGGCGGCAACGCCCATCAGCGCACTGGCGCTTGATATTTTGAAAAAGGCCGATGAAGGCGCCGGTATGGATGAACTAGAAGCGTTTATTAACGGCGCCATTGCACGCACGGAAACCTGTTTTTCGGTAAATACGCTGGAATATTTGCAGAAGGGCGGGCGCATAGGTGCTGTTGGCGCGCTGCTCGGAAGCCTTTTGGGCATACGCCCGGTAATAACTTTGGATAAGGAAGGCAAACTTGTTGTAGCGGCCAAATGCCGCACCCGCAGCAAGGTGCTTAACACAATGCTTGAAATTTCTTCTTCGCACGGAGAGCTTGAAAGAATCTGCATTGCCCATGAAGGCGCGGAAAAAGATGCAGAATATCTTTACGAAGAAATGACTAAGCGTTATCCCGGTGTGCCGGTACTGATGACGGGCATCGGTGCGGTTTTGGCTACCCATTTGGGGCCCGGCTGCATTGGGCTTTTTGTACGTACCAAAGAATAAATCCGGCGCGGCCGGAAAATAAAAAGGCAGGGCTATCTGCCATAATCAAGGAGTGAAGATGAACTTAACACAGACGGCTGTAATTAACGGCCACGATATAAAAAACATGCTGCTGGGCGCTTATGCGGCTTTTGCCGCCGGTTACCGGCAGATTGACGAATTAAACGTGTTTCCGGTGCCTGACGGCGATACCGGGACGAATATGATGCGCACCATGGAAGCGGTGCACCGTGCACTTTTGCCGCTTGATACGGATTCTGCGGCGGAGGTTGGTGCAGCGGCTGCCAAAAGTGCCATTATGGGCGCGCGCGGCAACAGCGGCGTAATACTTTCGCAGCTTTTGCGCGGCATTGGGCGCGGGCTGGCAGGCAAGGCGCGCGTTACAGGCAATGAGCTTGGCAAGGCCTTTCAGTTTGGCATTTTATATGCCTACCGCAGCGTTGCCAAACCGGTGGAAGGCACCATTTTAACGGTGGCGCGCGGCATAGCCAAAGAGGCTTACCACGCAGTGCGCCGCGGTGAGGACTTTACCGAAATTTTAACCGAAGCCATTGCAGGAGGCAAAAAAGAACTGGCACGCACGCCGGAACTTTTGCCCGCTTTAAAAGCAGCCGGTGTGGTTGATGCCGGCGGCCAGGGCCTGATTGTATTTTTGCAGGGCTGCTTAAACGGTCTTCTGGGCAAAAACTTGCCGGAGGAAGATGAGCAGCACATATCCGTTAATAAAATTGCTGCCCTGCCGGCAGAAGAAGTTGACTTAACAAATCCGTACTGCACGGAATTTATTGTAAAAAATACGGCAGTGGATGATAAAACCGTGCGCGCTGCGTTATCGCCGTTAGGCAATTCGCTTATTGTAGCGGCGATGGATGACGTGGTAAAAGTGCATATCCATACTGCCAATCCGGGCGTTGTTTTGCAGCAGGCACTTGAATGGGGCACGCTGCACGATATTAAAATTGACAATATGGCAGAGCAGCGCGAGCTCCGCGTATTCAGTGCGGAAGCTGTGCAGCAGCCGGCACCAAAAAAAGAAGGCACTGGCCTTGTAAGCGTGGCGGCAGGCAGCGGTATTGCGCAAATTATGCTGGCTCAGGGCGTTGATGAAATCATCAGCGGCGGGCAGAGCATGAACCCGCCCGTGGAAGAATTTGTACACGCCATTGAAAACGGCGCTTACAGCAAATATATTATTCTGCCCAACAATAAAAACATTGTGCTGGCAGCGCAGCAGGCGCAAAAACTGCTTGGCGCAGACCGTGTAAGCTATGTGCCGACTATTAATCTGGCACAGGGCATTGCCGCAGTTCTGGCGTTTGATTCTTCGCAGACGATGGAAGAAAACACAGCCGCCATGACGGAAGCGGCGCAGAGCGCACATTGTGCTGCAGTAAGCATTGCCGTGCGCGACAGCGTTGTTGGCGGGCTGCCCATTATTAAGGGCGATTATATCGGCCTGTTGGAAAATAAAATCGTCTGCACAGGCTCTGGCTTAAACGAAGCAGCC
>UMLC01010755.1_pt1 | contig 22692 bp, 12 predicted proteins | sample 1966451 | NCBI WGS metagenome assembly UMLC01 (sample SAMEA4836193, study PRJEB28245) | human gut metagenome | biome: gut microbiome; material: fecal sample | place: Denmark | collected 2008
AAGACCTTTCGGCAGAAATGTCACTCATCATCGAACTGTATCATGTGGCACGCGAACTCACCGACCGACTGAAAGCCAAAGAGTTCAAAGGAAATACCCTCACGCTGAAAGTAAAGTTCGACGACTTCTCCCAAATCACCCGCAGTGTGAGTGTGGAACGGCCGCTCCAACGCCTGGACGACATTCTTCCACTGGCTAAACGGCTGCTGAAAGGAGTGGACTACAGTCAGCATCCTATCCGCCTGTTAGGCTTGTCGGTATCCAACCCGAAAGAAGAACACGAGTTAGCCAACGCTTCTAGTTCCACTCCTATCCAATTAAAACTGGAATTTAAAGATGATTATACACTAGTGGGCACTTTAAATTAAACATCGTTCTTTGAAATCTTTGATAATCGCATAGTTAAATATCTTTTTGGAGCGTGACGATTTGAATTGAAAAGTTGTTTTAGCTTTGTCCAAAAGCTAAAAACAATGAACCAAGGCAAATATATCTTCGCTCAACTTACAGATTTTCTTCCCTGTCGTGTCTTTGACCGTTTGGTAGAGAAGTATTCCGGGAATAAGAAAATCAGAACATTCACCTGTTGGAATCAGATGCTGTGCATGATTTTCGGACAACTGACCGCCCGAGATAGTATGCGTGAGCTTATGCTCAGCCTTGAGGCACACAAGAGCAAGTACTATCACTTGGGATTCGGTGCAACAGTTAGCCGTACCAATCTGGGGAAAGCAAACCGGAATAGAGATTATCGTATCTACGAAGAATTTGCTTATACCCTGATTGCGGAAGCCCGTAATAGCTACAACAAAAATGACTTCGAGGTGAAAGTTGACGGCAATGTTTATGCCTTTGATTCCTCCACCATAGACCTTTGTCTGAATGTTTTTTGGTGGGCGGAATTTAGGAAACACAAAGGAGGCATCAAACTTCATACCTTGTATGATGTAAAGACTTCCATACCGACAATCGTACTGGTAACCAATGCTAAAGTACATGACGTAAACATGCTGGATGAGTTGAGTTATGAAAAGGGAAGTTTCTATATCATGGATAAAGGATATGTTGACTTCACCCGTTTGCATAAGCTTCACACCTGTGGTGCTTACTTCGTTACGCGTGCAAAGGATAATATGAGATTCCGTAGAATGTATTCCCGTGAAGTCGATAAAACAACCGGAATAAAATGTGACCAGATTGGAATGCTTGAAACGTATAAATCGCTCAAAGCATATCCGGACAAACTCCGGCGGGTTAAATACTACGATGAAGAACAGGACAGAGAATTTGTGTTCATCACCAACAACATGGAACTCTCAGCAGAGGAAGTAGCCTTGCTATACAAGAACCGTTGGCAGGTGGAACTATTTTTCAAATGGATAAAGCAACACCTGAAAGTAAAATCTTTTTGGGGAACCACGATGAATGCAGTCAAGACACAAGTCTGCTGTGCCATCATAACATACTGTCTGGTTGCCATTTTCGCTTACAAATTGAAAGTTAACCGTCCAATCTACGAAATCCTACAAATTTTGAGTTTTTCTCTACTGGATAAAACACCTGTAAGAGAGATACTTACCAATTGCGATTACAAAAATGTCAAAGAACTAAATTATAAACAATTGAAAATCAGCTGGGACTAAGTGCCCAGCAGTGTTATCTATTCTTTCGAATAGATAACTTCAACTTTAACTCCTGTGGAGCATTTTATGGCAGGAACCTCGACCGTAGTACATCTTTTATCTTTGTCATAAACATACGATACAGCAGTATTACCGTTCACCTTTACGGATACGGGTGCGGCAGTATCAAATATCCGCAACGTATATGAACGTACAGACACGCCACCCTTATAATTACCCCAACGTGCAGAAATAATATACTTACCTCTATTTCCATCAGCTATTTGTTTCAGAGCTGTTGTAGAGTACATAGTGGCATAATCACTATTATCTCCACTGTCTTCATATAAAGAACTTTCACCATCAGAACCGGCTACAATATTCAGGATTAGATTATCCGGACGTTCGGTAACATTCATTACAGTAGGAGGGTTGTAGGGTATGATAGCCCCTTGTCTGAAAAAATAGGGTATTTGCTCGTGTGTGAAATTCATAACCTTTTTACACGGTCCCTCAATAAGTTCATTGGTAGATACGCTCCACCATTTTCCTTCAGGAAACCAGATTTCCTTGGCACTGATACCATCAACAGCAGCTTCAGTGATAGGAGCTACAAGGATATCATCACCGAAAAAATACTCGTTCTCATAGACATAAGCTTCCTCACTATCCGGATATTCATAATACAGAGGACGGCAAACAGATATACCGGTATCATAAGCTTTACGGGCCATAGTGTAGAGATAGGGAAAAAGCGAGTAGCGAAGCCGTACCGCCTCAAGCATCGTCGGAAAATTATCAAACTTCCAAATTCGACGTTCTATGCGTGCATCGTTTGTCGCATGTGTACGGAAAATCGGTGTAAACACTCCGAATTGTATCCAACGAAGTACAAGTTCCGGATCATTTACAATACTCTCATCTGTGAATGCATGTCCGCCAAGATCGTGCCCCCAATAACCATACCCTACATTCGAAGCTGTAGCCGTAAAATAAGGTTGGAAGCCAAGAGTCTGAAAGTTTATAAGAGCATCGCCCGAAAAACCAATCTGATAACGATGGCTGCCCAAGCCTCCCCAACGGTGGAAAATTACAGGTCTGCGGTCTGTACGTTTTCTCGCCATATCGTTAAAGAATACATGATTGCACCAGAATGTTTCACTCAATCCGTAAGTATTATTGCTTGTAAGATGTTGCTGCCAGTCAATCCACCAGAAGTCAACTCCCTCACTTTCGTGATTACGGATGATATTTTTAAAGAATGATTTTGTAAAGTCCGTATAGTCAATGCTCCAAGAGATATTATCTTTTTTGTCGTTAAGATACTTACCATTAAGTTCCGAGTTCATTGCCGCGAAATAGACAGGCGATTCATTCTTGTTTATACCGTCGGCAGGATGAAGATTAAGGGCAATCTTAAAATTATTATCATGGATATCCCGGAGCAAGCCCTTAGGATTCGGAATCAGATTGGTATTCCACGACCATCCTGTCCAACCACCTTTATCTCCGGATTGTCCATTTCCTACGTTCCAGTGCCAATCCATATCCAGAATCATTACATCGGCAGGAATCTTATTATCCTTGATTTCAGACATAATCCGGCGGTAGTCATCTGCCGAATAAGCAGAGTATTTGCTATACCAATATCCGAATACATAATCGGGCGGCAATGGTATCTTACCCGCAATTTTAGTGTAGTCGGAAATAGCTTTCTTATAATCATTACCATAACCCAGATAATAGATGTCAAGAGCATCCGTATCGGAGCGTTCCACCCACCAGTCAAACTCCATATCCGCATTGGGCCGGAGAGCATAAGAACGCCCACCGTCAGAGCGTATGGCAGCCCATGAATCGTCTATGACAGCCCATCCGGAACGTGATATCAATCCGTTCTCCATTTCGGCACGCTTATTATCTCCATTACTTCCGTCAAGAGTGCGGCAGGTACCTTTAAGATTCAACGAATCTGATTTACCGGGATACCACACAGACTCACATCCATTGTTATCGATAGTTATGGTCAGATTTTCAGGAGAGGCAGGAGTTGTCACCGGATTTGTACTTTTGCGATATTTCAACCTTACCTTATCGGTAACTATATACAAATACGTATTGTCTTCCCTCTTCCTGAAACGTGGCACCTTCAGCCTACGATTGGTTACGGTAAACGTAGCTTGGTCCTCAAATATACCTTTAGCACTGTATTCAATGCGAATCATTTCCGGTGTAAGAACAGTGAAGCGCGCTTTTCCGCAAATCACCACCGCTTCAGGGTTGGCAACCGGATTATTATCGGACGCTGAAGTCTTTGCGGTTGCCAGCATTAGTAGGGCAACCAAACAAATAATTGTTTTCCCCTTTTTAAAATCCAAAAGAAACCCTTGCAACAAGGGTTTCTTTTGAGAAGAAGATTTCTTAAATCCATTCATTGGGCATCCAATGTTTCAATTAAAATATTATTTCAGATTCTTCACTCCTTTCATTGCAGCCTTATCCGTAACTTCCATGATACTGATAGCATAACCGCCACCCGGCGCTGCTTTCATTTTCAATACAGATTTGGCCGACACAATTCCTTTCCGAATGGTATAAGCTTGAGGATTAGTTCGATAATGGGCATCCTTACTGTCTTCATAGACAGTGGCAATATACTTCTTATCCTTATCAAGGAAGTCCAACTTCAATGCTGAAATATGACCGTCCTCGTTACTGGTGCAGCCTACAAACCAATTATCCGTTCCCTTAGCCTTACGGGCAACCACAATATAACGTCCCGGTTCGGCTTCAAGATAACGGCTTTCATCCCAATCTACCGCTACATCCTTGATGAACTGAAAAGCATCCATAAAACGTTCGTAATTCTCCGGAAGGTCGGCAGCCATTTGCAAAGGGCTATACATAGTGACATACAATGCCAGTTGACGCGCAAGGGTGGAGTTTACATGAGAATGACTGTTGGGATTCAATTTATTCATATCCATTTCGAAAATACCAGGGGTATAATCCATCGGGCCGCCTTGCAGACGAGTAAACGGAAGCACAGTGGTATGAAAAGGTTTGTTACCGGCAAAAGCCTCGTATTCCGTACCTCTGGCAGACTCATTACCAATCAGGTTTGGATACGTGCGGCAAAGTCCCGTAGGACGTACTGCCTCATGGGCATTAACCATGATACGATGCTTCGCAGCTTCAGTCACAGCATACAGATAATGATTATTAAGCCACTGTCCGTAATGATGTTCTCCACGGGGAATTATATTCCCCACATAACCACTCTTGACCGAGTTATATCCATATTTATTCATCAGCTGATAAGCCGCTTCCATATGCCGTTCGTAGTTACGTACAGAGGATGATGTTTCGTGGTGCATCATCAGTTTCACCCCTTTTGAATGAGCATATTCATTCAGCATTTTAATATCAAAATCGGGATAAGGAGTTTGGAAGTCGAAAACATAATCTTTAGAATTGCCAAACCAATCTTCCCAACCAATATTCCAGCCTTCCACCAATACTTGGTCGAAGCCATGTTCGGCGGCAAAATCAATATACTTCTTTACATTAGCATTGTTAGCCGGATGGACCCCGTTGGGTTTCACCCCGGTATAATCCGTTTCACCGAGTTTCACCGAAGGAATATCCCAAGTATACGCCCATGGCTTTCCACCGGCAATCATTTCCCACCACACACCGATGTACTTCACCGGCTTAATCCAAGAAGTATCTTCATATTTACAAGGCTCATTCAGGTTAAGAATAAGATTCGATGCCAATATCTTCCGTGCGTCGTCACTCACCATCACCGTACGCCAAGGAGTATGGCAAGGACTCTGCATATATGCTTTGTTTCCTACCGCATCCGGAGTCAGCCATGATTCGAATATTAAATTCTTATCATCCAGATTAAGATGCATACATGAATAATCAACCAACGCAGCCTCGTGCAAATTGATATAAAGTCCTTCGGCCGTTTTCATCTGAAGGGAAGTCTGCACACCGGTAGGCGAGAAAACAGTCTGCGAAGCATTACCGCTGACAGCGCCTTGCAGCAACCCGCGGATTTCGGAAAGTTTAGACTCCGTATAATCATATTCTTGTGTATCATAATCTCCCGGAATCCACCATGCAGTATGGTCACCGCTCATGGCAAACTGCGAATGTTCCTCCTTGACAACGAAATAGACCAAATTCCTCTGCTGAGGGAATTCGTAACGAAAGCCTATCCCATCGTCGTACACGCGGAAACGAAGATTCATAAAACGGCCGGTCGATGTTTGCTTCAGTTCCACCAGCAGTTCGTTATAATGATTACGTATATCCTTATTCTCTCCCCACACCGGTTGCCAAGTTTCATCGAACGAAGATGTAGAGGTATTTACTACTTCAAACCCCTCCTGCAAGCTTTCCTGCCCGTTCAGTTCAAGACCCAAGGTACTGGGATTGATAACCTGAGATTTCTTGTATTGTAAAGAATAAGAGGGTTTGCCTTTTTCTTGCAGTTCAAAAGAAAGATGGACATTATTGTCCGGAGAAACCTGTTGGTAAACCTTGGTAGCATTCTGCGCTTGCACCGTCAGTGCCATAAACAACGCACAAGTTACCAATACTATCATTTGAAAAGTTTGTTTCATATTCAAAAGTACCTGTTTAAGTAAATAATAAATAAATCTGTATGATTTATATGAATTCATATCACTAACTGACAGTTTGTATAACCTATGTCTATTCCTTGATTATACCTCCCCGCCCCTTTACTATATGAGCCTTTATTAAAAGGCTTTTAATAGTACAAAAAAATATCCTCATTCATAGATTATTCCGTTAATATAGACATGTATTTATGAATGAGGATATAAGCTTTTTATAAAATCCTGAAAACTGTTATTTCACCCTAACCAATTCAGTTATTGCTGATTTTCTAACTTCACTGCGGTTAATGTCATATTACTCGAATCGGAAACATCCAGAGTAAGTTTATAAGTACCGGTTTGTTCTGTCGTTACTTGCCATTGGACATCCTTATTCTTTCTATTTTCTTTGATAACTTTCATCGTTGTACCCGGAGTAAATGGAGCCCTATTGTTACTTTCCTCGACTGGCATATAACAATCCATGTCCCACCCAGCCGATGACCATAAAGGCATACTGAATGAGCACTCTTTACTAAAAGTAACAGTCAACTCGTATTTACCATTCTCTACCTTAGCAAAAGACGGAGCCTTGTCTTGGGTATAGTCTCCATCCAATCCAAGAATGAAAATCTTCTTTTCAATAGAAATCTTATTATTGTCCATATCAAGCTTCACCATATATGTTCCGCTTTCCGCAACAGTCCATTTATTATCAGGTCCATTTTCCTCATATACAACTTTATATATGTCACTTTCTGTTCCCTCTTTCAATGTCACTACACTTGTTTCATTTTGCTTGTCACTTGACATTATTTGTTCTTTACCATGATCGTAAGTTTCATCAAAAGTAAATTTAAATTCCTGATTCTCCTTTATTATACCTGTCCAAACATATATGTTATTGGGTTTCTTATCCATTTTTGAATAGGTATTCCAACCACCACCAATAGCACCTGTTATATATATATCAGGTTTTACTTCTATTTCAGGTCCTTCATTTTCAATATCCCAATTTGTAATACCTGCACCTTGTATATTTACGCTACCCTCCTTTGTAAATGTAACTTTATAAGTATACTTCTTACCTGCTTTAAACTCTGTCTGCGCATCGATAGTTGCTGTATAATCCTTTCCATTCAAAGTAAAAGTCAAAGTACGTTCCTGTACACTGTTCCCATCCATATTCGGCAGTACAATAGCTTCAACAAACCTATTATTGCCTTCATCAAGATTCCAATATTTCATAACTATGTTTTCTTGTTTACTCTCATCAGCAATCAACAAATTATCATTCAAAATATCATACTGAATCTTAGTATATTGATTGCTTATTGTAGCATTTATACCATCGGTATTGACATCACCTTCTATTTCAAAAAAAAGTTTAGTCAAACGATGTTTAAATTCAAGATTAATAGTAGGATTACTTTTACTTGCACCTTCTGCATTTGCTGACATTAAATCTATACGTGGCTGCTCACCCTGATTAGCTAAATCCAACGATAATTTATTATCAACTACTTCTCCTTGCGGATAATAAGCCACTACATTCACAGCATCACCATTTTCGGGAAAATAAGCCGTATTATTTTCCCCGGCAGGAGAAAAACTACCACTGACCTTATCAAGTACTTCATAACGATAATTACTTACCTCATCTACTATGCTATTATCTGCATTTACCATATACACACCGATAGCGTCATTCTTATCCCAATGGTCATCTGCCGCACGTGTCATAAGCATATTGATATCACCATTTATTTGCAGTGGTACCCGTCTGCTATCCATTACCTGTTCTTCTACTTCATTGCTGCAACCTGCCATCATCAAAGCAGCCAGCATAACAAAACATGTGTTCTTTTTCATTGCTTAAGTCTTTAAAGTTCTTAATTATTTTAACCAATCTAAATATCCTTTTTCTTCCACATCCCAAGTCATGACCTTACCGTTGAACCCGCCTCTTCCTTCTATATTCAACGGCGTATTACCGCCTTCGTCAAGTTTAGACAATACTTCAGTAAGGTCGGTAGTTATTGTCTCAGTTGTTTCATCTTCTTTAGTTATCTCCACCGTCATTATCTGCCGCTGGGCTTTTTCTTGAGATACCCCCAATAGACGCACAGTGCCTTTGAGCCGCATTCTTGCCTCACCTTCTGCTACCGGTGACGCAGTAAAACTGACAGAAGCTTTAGCCACACTCAGCAGTTCACCGGTAGTCAGGTCTATACTCGAAACTACATTATCCAGCATACCTGTCACCGATTTAATACCCTCCACATCGGTATCCATTGTTATATTAACTTGACGTGTACGCTGTTGCATCTTTACAGTCAGCCGCAATGTATCTCCTGTCAAAGCAAGTAGTTCATCCTGTACTAAATCCTCCGAAACAGAAAACAAATCATCGGGATTACCTGTAACGACAGAACTTCCCTCACTCCTTGTAGTTACCGTATTCAGGGTAGCTATATTACCGTTAACAGTAACTCCTTGCGGTTCATTATACGCCACCATGTCATAATCACTTGTGGAGAGCAATAAAAAACTATTTACATTACCGGTTACTTCCTGTGTCTCATTGCCTATACGCACCATATATTTCGCCGGTGCTGCCGAAGAACATTCCGACCAATCTGCCGTAAGTTTTACCACAGTCCGCGCTTTCTTCATCGGTGCCGGTAATTCGTCTTCGGCACAACTGCCCATCACGCATAGTCCTGCCAAGAGAAGTAAAGCATTGAATTTACATAATCTTATTCGTCTCATTTTTCAATAAATATTAGTTGGTAAACTTTTCATTTTCCTTAACTCTGCTTTATCTTGCACTTCTATCAAACTGATGGCATAGCCTCCACCCGAAGCCGCCCTAAGTTTCAGTTTGGTTTTGGAAGTAGCAATCCCTTTGCGAATAACATAAGCCTGCGGATTTTTCTTCCAATCGGCATCTTTTGCATCGGCATAAACAGTAGCGATATACTTCTTACCGGGAATCAAAAAATCAAGTTTAAGATTGGATACATGCCCATTCTCATCGGCCGTACAGCCTACAAACCAATTATTTGTACCTTTGGCACGTCGTGCTACAGTGATATAATCACCCGGTTCGGCTTCCAAATACCTGCTTTCATCCCAATCTACCGCCACATCCTTGATAAACTGGAATGCATCTATAAAACGTTCGTAATTCTCAGGCAAATCCGCAGCCATTTGAAGCGGACTATACATAGTACAATACAAAGCCAATTGACGGGCCAATGTAGTACGTGCCTGCTGATCCTTTTTATAACCGTTCTCGTAATAACTCAAATCTCCCTGAAAGATACCCGGAGTATAATCCATCGGTCCGCCCATTAAACGGGTAAAAGGTAAAATAGTAGTGTGATCCACCGGATTACCGCCCATTGATTCAAATTCGGTTCCACGGGCAGATTCCTGCGCCAACCAGTTTGGATAAGTACGGCACAACCCCGTAGGACGTACAGCTTCGTGACTGTTTACCATAATATTAAAATCCGCTGCGCGCTTTGCCACATGTATATAATGATTATTCATCCATTGCGAAGCATGATATTCGCAACGCGGAATTATAGGGCCTACATAACCCGTTTTTACTGCATTATAACCATGATTCACCATAAATTTGAAAGCATCATCCAATTGTCGTTCATAATCAGCGGCATTGGCAGACGTTTCATGATGCATCATTACACGCACCCCCTTTTCATGGGCATACCGCTGCAATTCATCTACATCGAAATCCGGATAGGGAGAAGTAAAACTAAACTGGCGATTTTTAGTATAAGCCGTCCAGTCTTCCCAACCTTCGTTCCATCCCTCCACCAAAACGGCGTCAAAACCATGTTTGGCAGCAAAGTCAATATATCTTTTTACATTATCGGTATTGGCCGCATGACGCCCATTAGGAGTCAGTTTGCTATAATCGGTCACTCCCGGTTTTGCACGATTATAACTGCTGTATGCCCAATCTTTCCCTGTCCCGATAAACATCTCCCACCATACACCGATATATTTCATCGGCTTAATCCAAGATGTATCTGCATATCCGCAAGGCTCATTCAGATTCAGAATCAGCTTACTGGCAAGGATATTCCTTGCGTCATCACTTACTACCACTGTGCGCCAAGGTGAGAAGCAAGGGGTTTGCAAGAAACCTTTATCACCGTTTTTATCCGGTACTAAGCAGGCAGTCAAACAAAAAGACTTATCATTTACATTCAATTCCATAGCTGCATAATCCACCAAAGCAGCTTCATGGATATTAATGTACAATCCGTTACTCCCTTTCAGCATCAGAGGCGTCTGTACTATCAAATCACCCGCCGATTTCGCTTCATACGACTTCATGGCCACGGATTGTTTAGGCATCTCTTCACGTATCTGAGAAAGAGGAGCTGTGGTGTAGGTAAACTCATTGGTGTCATAATCACCCGGCATGCAAAAAGCCGTATAATCATGCGCCAAATTGAACTGAGTCAGTTCCTCATTGATAACGAACTTATTCAAAGTAGGTTGTTCGGGAAACTCATAACGAAATCCCAAACCATCATTAAAGAGACGAAAACGTATATTCAACGTGCGCCCGCTGAAACCTTGTTCCAATGTAAGCAGCATTTCGTTATAATGGTTACGGATAAGCGATTGCTCACCCCATACCGGTTTCCACGATTCGTCCAATGAATCCGTCTGTACCGATTTCACACTGAAATCGTTCATTAATCCGCGTTCATATTTAATATCCAATCCGAGACGACTCGGTGCAAGCACAGCTTTACCTTTGTAAGAAAGCTCGTAATAGGGAATTCCCCTTTCTACTACTGTCTTCAGTAATAAATTACCGTCCGGTGAGGAAAGATTCTGCGCTTTCCCCACTGCTGCCAGAAGTAGAAATAACACTATATTAATTGTATTTTTCATATTTCTCTATCTATTCATAAGTGAGACAATCAGAGTTTGGTTAACCTCACAATCTTGCAGGCATGCGCCTCAAGTTCCACATTCAAGTTATCAGCTTCTCCTTCATCTGCATGTTTCCACAAGTCACGCACTTTCATCTTACCCTCAATACCTAAATCGGAGAATTTCACCGAACGAAACTGCTTGGAATCTTCGCGATTGAACAGGCCTATCACCCAGTCACCGTTTGTCATCTGTCCATACCATATCTGACTGTCCGTACTATTTAAAACATCGGATAAAGGTTTACCGACAAAACCATCCTTATTCAAAGCCAGCATTTCTTCGTTCTGGCAAAACTTCAAATCTGAATTGGCAAAACTATCTCCCGGCACATCGGCAATCGCTACCGGACCGCCCGCCATGAGTTGCAGAGAAATGACACTTTCCTTTTCCGCATCGGAACCGAATGTATTCAAGCGGATAAAGTCACCGTCCATAATCATTTTACCACGTCCGGAGTATTTAGACCAGTGCGTAAAGCCATCGAACATATTGCCACAACTGGGCCAATCTTCAAATACTTTGCCGCGATCGGAATTAGACACATGATGCCAGCCACCGCTCCACGTATCACCAACGATACGCGCCATATTACCATACTCACGCTCCAGAGCCGCATCCTCATGCATATTGGGCATTACCAACGAAGTAAATACACCGTATTTCTTTGCAGCCTTACAGATATATTGCAGAGCAAGTTTATAATTCTCTCGTCCGTACCCTTTACCTTTTATGGCATTCATACCGCGGTCGTACCCGTTTTCATAATAACAAAGAAAGTCCATACGGATAAAGTCCACACCAAGATTCTTATAATATTTAAAGAAGCCGTCGATGTACTCCTCAGCACCTTTATGACTTGCTACTACCCACGAGAAGCCATCGTCGGCGTCAGGATAAAGTACATTATCTTCACCTTGCTTATAACGCAAATCCTTGAAGGTAATATTATCAGTACCCTCTATAATGGTTTCTTCCGGACCATGTATCCACAAAGGATTGTCATAGACACCCAATTTCAGTCCCTTAGCCTTGCACATTTCCGAAAGTTTCTTCAGTTTTACCGATCCGTATTTCGTCATATATCCCGTAGGATCGGGCTCGGAAGTACCATCCATCGCCATAAAACCATCCGTACAAATCATATTGTAACCATAAGGAAGCAGATTTTCCGCCACATAGTCGATTATATCCTGCCAGGAACCTTCAGACATATCAATAGCCTGTCCTTGCCCACCGGCATTGACCAATTCTTCATTTCTGCGCTCCAATTTCCAACAGTATTCATAGACACTCCAATAGAGAGGGGCGTTATAAGTATGTATTCCTTCCGTATCAGCGTCATCACCGGGAGTTATCACGGGATCATCGGGAATCATATCCGGTGTCCAGCCTGTACCCTTATCCTCGCATCCTCCGAAAAAGAATGTCAATGCCATCAAAAACAGTTTCATATTCAAATTCTTTATCATATCATTATTTTCACCTGAATTTCTCAAACAAGACAATACTTGTTTTATTATACTTTCATTATCACTCAGATTTTGTCAGACGTACAATCTTGCAAGAACGCCTGGGAATCTTATAACTCAAAGAAGTTTCAGCTTCCCCCTCATCCTGATGTTTCCACAAATCACGCACTTTTACCTTGCCCTCAATGCCTATTTCAGAAAAATCGAGTGTACGGTCATATTCATTATCTTCTTTATTGAAAAAACCTATGATATAGTCTCCGTCGGACATCTGTCCGTACCATATTTGATTGTCTGCATTCCACAAATCATCCGACAAAGGTTTTCCTACAAATCCGTCTTTGTTCAAAGCCAGCAATTCTTCATTCTGATAAAACTTTAAATCACCGCTGACAATCGTATTATACTGATCGGCTACGGCAATCGGACCACCCGCCATCAGTTGCAAAGAAATCACGCTCTGTTTTTCACCTTCCGTCTTAAATGTATTCAAACGGGTAAAATCAGCATCCAGCACTACCTTTCCCCTTCCCGCAATGTGCGACCAACTGATAAGGCCGGTAAACATATTAGAGGTAGACGGCCATCCATTGGGATTGAACCATTGAGGGCCATTGCTTGCAAAGTGTTCCCACCCGCCTTTCATTGTATCGGCATCTACCCGAATCATATTACCATATTTCTTCTCCAACTCCGCATCATTTTTCAGATTAGGCATCACAAGCGAAGTGAATACCTGATACTTTGTGGCAGCCTCGGAAATATACTTCAGCGCAAGTTCGTATTCTTCACGTCCATATCCTCTACCGGGCATTTCGCCGGCACCATCTCCCGTTTCAAACAGACAGAGGAAATCCATACGGATAAATTCTACTCCTATTTTCTTATAATATTTAAAGAAGCCATCAATAAACTCCTTAGCACCTTTATGGCTGGGAACTATCCAAGTAAAGACATCCCCTTTATCCGGATGAAGAACATCATCTTTGGCGGAATCGTACACTAAACTCCCCACTGTAATACCTTCCGTGCCTTTTACTACCGTTTCATACGGGCAGTGTACCCATAACGGATTATCATAAACACCCAGTTTCAAACCTTTGGCCTTACATTTAGCTACTAAATCCGTCAGTTTTATACCGGCATAATGGGTCATATACCCACCCGGTTCAATACTGGGATCGTTTGTCATTGACATAAAGCCGTCCGTACAAATCATATCGTAACCATAAGGCAGAAGATTCTCCGATACCCAATCAATATTCGCATCCCAAGTCACTTCAGGCATATTCGTATTACTACCGGCCTGTTCGGCTACCCAGGCATACTCATATACACTCCAATATAAAGGAGCGTTCAAACTGATAGGTGCATACACCTGCTCATCGTCATCATCATCTTCAGACGGCAAATTCTCGTCAGGAATCATATCAGGAGTCCATCCGGTTCCTTCATCTTGGCATCCCCCAAAAAGGGATGCCACAATCAATAAAAATTGTATAATAAATATTCTTATCATAATTACCTGGTATTACTGTAGTTTTTCAAATTTAACTGTCATATCTATCACATTCAGAGATATCTTATATTTCCCGGCTTCATCCACTCTCCACTTATAGTCGTTCTCACCTGTAGTATCAGGATAATTTTTACGTACCATTTTCTGGGCATTGGTAACTGAAGTACCATTTACCTCAGGCATCAAATAATCACACTCAAAACCTTCAGTATTACTCAGGGGAAATTTTATTTCTCCTGGGTCGAGATGTCCTTCCCATACAAACGTACCTTTCTTTTCATCCGGATTATACTGGAAAGCTATTTTAAATGGTGTATCCCATTGGGTTGCAGTAGCGCTACCTGTCATCCAAACAGCTTTAATAGGGAGATCATCAGGTATTTCTATTTTCGGTTTCTTTTCGAATGTTATTTCCATCAGATAAGTATCCAAAATTATTTTATAACTGCCTGCCTGAGATTCTGTAATTTTCCATTTATAATCATGAGTTCCTACTTTTTCTTTCTCTACATACTCCATAGTATTATCACCGCCAGGCTCTGTTCCTTGCGTCTTCGGCATCAAATAAGACATATTCCAATTCCCATCTAAATCTAATTCCAACGGAAACTTTAATTCTCCTGCATATAAATTCCCTTCATAAACAAACTGTATATTATTAATTTTCTTCAATTCAATGGCACTAGGAACGTTCCAGCCTGCCGGAGTAGCATCACCTATCGCCCAAACTTTTTCATATTTATTTTCCGGAAATTCACTTGCAATAGTTAATTTCTCCACATCGACAGTAATGAAATAATACCCTTCCTTATCTATGTGGAACAGCGTTTCCGTACCATCATCCGTTTCATTATAAACCAATGTATTGTCATCGGCGCCTCTTGTATAAGAAGGTGTCAGACTTGTCCGGCTCTTTATGAACTTAAAGTCACCTTTCTCCAAATGTCCGCCCCATTCATATTTTTGTTCGGAAAGCACCTCGTTCATTTTAAGCGCTTTAGTTGCATCCATCCCTTCAACGGCGGTACCTACAATGAAAAGATCTCTTGCCGCAATATAATAACCTGTCACCGAAAACTGCACCTTGGATATTTCCGGTTTCATATATACACTGCCTCCTGAAACTTCAGCTATGATTTCTGCCTCTAACATGGCGGTTTCTCCCGCTGTTACCTTCCACCCGCTCAATAAAGCGTTCATTTCCTTGTGCGTATAACTGATACTTTGTACACCTTCCGGAATTTCTACTTTTGCGATGGAAGTCTCAAAGTTATTATCGGCCATATCCATCTTAAAATAATATGTGAGTTTCGTTCCTTCTCCGCGATTGGCAGCACTTCCCCATGTAAAGGATATTGCTTCTTCATTACCCAAATCCTGATTCAATACCACATCACTCGAAGAAACTTTCAGTCCCATCGTGTCTTGTGGGGAATCCAAAGTTATCCGTTCCGTTTCATCTTGACAGCCCATAATTACAAAGGGCAATGTCATTAGAATATTTCTTATCGTTTTCTTCATAATAAAAATCAATTACATTTTTAACCGTTAATTCCAATAAGGGCTTTGAACAAGTTTATCATTCTTATCCATTTCCGACTGATGAATAGGGAACCAATAATAGGCTTTCTTGTATACCCGTTTCAGATAAGGCGTACGTACATAGAAAGAAGACGGATCCTTTCCGCTGAAATTCATTCCGTAGAAATCTCCGTTCAATACATTTTCCGCTTCTTTCCAACGGCGAAGATCATCATAACGGATTCCTTCACAGCTCAATTCCACACGACGTTCGGCACGAATCAACTTGCGCATTTCCGCCTGGTCGTTCAAATCAACATGAATATAATTTTCATCCGTAGCACCCGTGGTATACTGACGAATGCCCGCACGTTCACGGATTTTATTCAGATAGACCAAAATGTCTCCATTACCCGGATCGGATTCGTTCAATGCTTCCGCATAATTCAGATAAGCCTCGCCCAAGCGATAGACAATACCCGGACGATACTTATAAGTACCCTGTTTTACATTTAAGTCCGGAGAGATTTTTTTACGTATCAAATAACCGTTTTGTGGAGCATCATGGGTATGCGGATTGTCGGCGCTTCCATTGAAAAAATTAAATACACGCTTTTCCTGTGTGAAATAAGAGTTATTATAGCTCACCGTAATATAGAAACGAGGCTCACGATGACAATACATATTATAAGTACCTTTCTTGCTTATCGCTCCTCCGTTCACTTCCGTATCCCACACTGTATTATCACGCGTTTCATCAGAAACAGAAAAATCTGTTTCCACATATTCGGAATCATCATCATTGATAGGCAGACCGTTTTCCATAAAGAATGCATCCACCAACGACTGCGTAACGCCTAAGCCGCCGCTACCGCCACTGGCAGCCGGAGTAGCATGTTTTTCGTATTCCCCATATTCCGAACCACCGGGACGTGCAAATAGAATTTCAGTATTTCCTTCGTCATATCTTGTCAGGAAAAGATTTTGATAAGACATAAACGGGTCTATTGTACCATCATCATTCTTCTCCGTATACAATTTATGTCCGGCAGCTTCAGCGGCATCAATCAGTTCTTTACAAGCCTGCGCTGCATACGCCCATTTAGTCTTGTCGGCAGTAGTACTGAAAAGATTCTCGCCGTCCTTATTCTTATGATTTGCATAATCAGGATTTCCATTTACCAACGGACTGGCGGCAAAAAGTAACATACGGGCACGTACTGCAAGACACATGATAGAAGTAGCACGGCCGTATTTACGTGCTTCGGTATATTTGGCAGGAAGAATTTCGGCCACTTCCTTCAACTCTTTATCCACCCAATCCACCACTTCATAATAGGGGCGTTGTCCTTCCATTAAATCCGCCAAATTAAAGTCTGTCGGCGCTATATAGTTCGGTTTGAAAGGAACCGGACCATACGTATTTGACAGCAGATAATAATAATAAGCAATCATAAACCGCATCTCCGCTTTCATATACGTCACTTCAGTAGCACTGATTCCCTGTTCGGGCAGCGGATGTACGTTTTCTATAAAAATATTAGCCTCGCGTATCAGCTGGGGCAACCGTGCCCAATAGTTACCGTCCCAATCCGTAGAAGGTGTCCATTCGCCCAATAGCATCGGAATTACTTTCCAATCCCATTGCCGCCACCGTTCAGAGGCTGTCATATCATCACTGAGGATATCCCATCCTAATTTCCGCGCGTATCCCCAATAAGGATCGGGAACATGAGAATATACATTGGCAAGCCAACCCTCTATACGGGTTTTATCTTCGAATACCATAGGGAGTGTCAGTTCCGTATCAGGTTCTTTATCCAGATAATCGACGCATGAAGTCAAGAGCTGCATACCCAAAACTCCGGTTATAATATATTTAAATAGTTTCATAATATGATTGTATAGTTGGTTATCATTAAAAATTCAAGTCAAATCCCACCATCAAAGAGCGCATGGACGGATATTTCAAACCGTCGACGGTATCCAGTTCAGGATCCCAAAGTTTGAATTTGGAAAGATAGAACAGATTGTTACCGCTCACAAAGAAGCGGATGCTCTTGGCATGAATTTTACGCGTAACAGACTGAGGAATACTGTAACCCAATTCTATTGATTTCAGTCGCAAGAAACTCATATCTTTCTTCCACCAGGTAGAAGCACGGCTATTATTGGTATTCGTACTCTCTGATAGACGAGGCCAGAACACATCCTGCGAAGGATTCTTTTCTGTCCAGCAATCGGTATAATTATCGTATACATTACCCAATACGCCTTGTCCGCTCCCCGGAATAAAATAATCGGAACCACCGATAACGCGATACGCATCTGCAGAGCCCTGGAAGAAGAAGCTGAAATCCCATTGCTTGTAATTCAGGTTACCACCGAAACCGTATACCATACGCGGATCTTTTGTTCCGCCTATATATCCTTCATCCGCTTCCGTAATGACCCCATCATCATTCATATCGACATATTTGATATCTCCCGGACGTACCTCCGTTCCTAATTCAGGTTTCGGTATACCGGGTTTCAGTTCCCCGTTTATAAAATCATCTTCCGTAAAAAGGCGTTCTGCCTGCAATCCCCATAGGGTATTAATGGAGCGTCCCGTAATGGAACGGTAAGTTCCTTTGACCGATTCCGGCTCGTCTTTCTCCAATATCTCATTTTTAGCATAAGTGACAGTACCTCTCAGGCTCATTGCCCAATCATCATTGAACCGTTTGTCGTAAATTACCGAAAGATCATATCCCTGATTATTCACTTTACCATAGTTGGCATACGGATTAGACACGAAACCTGCTTGGGTAGGGATGGTAGAACGTTGCATAAAAATACTGGTACGTTTTTCTTTAAAGAAATCCAGTTGTACATCCAACTCGTTCCACAACCCCAATTCAAGACCGATATTCATTTTAAAAGCTTTTTCCCAAGTCAGATCGGAAACCCCTACTTCACCTTCCTGAATACCTGTGTAATAGTTGCTATCGGTATATCCGAAATGATAACCGCTGGAATTACTGTTAATGGTAGTGATATATGCAAAACGACGACCGCCGATATTATCATTACCTACCGAACCGACAGAAGCTCTCAACTTCAATTTTGTAATGTCTTCCTGCAAATTCCTCATGAAGTTTTCCTCTGAAATCAACCAACCGATGGCTAAGGAAGGAAAGAAACCGAAACGCTTGCCTTTTGCAAAGTTCTCCGAACCGTTGTAACCGAAATTAAATTCACTGATATAACGGCGGTCGAAAGTATAAGAAAGACGACCGGCGATACCTTGTGTACGATTAGGTTGTATATCACCCCAGTCATAGCTACGCTGGTTGTATAAAAGAAGCGCATCAAGTGCATGTTTGTCAAAAGTACGGTTATATGTAACGGCAGCTTCCAGATAAGTACTTTGGTTTCCATAATTGGCATTACTTGAATGGTCTAAGAACTCACTACCATAACTCAAAATGCTGTGCACCAATTCTCCTTCATCATTACGCGACTTGGCCACACTGTAATAATCAGGCTCCTTACCGCGAGTAACAAAATTCTCATTATATGTATCGAATGCAAACGTTACTTTCATTTTCAGCCCCGGAGTAATCATCTTTAAGTTCTGTTCTAAAGAAAAAAGAGATTCCAGCTTACTTTTCCCACCACGATAATAACCGTTTTGTGTACTCATAGCCCATGGGTTTTTACGAGTATTGCTAACACGAGGAATGGTACCATCCGAATAAATGGCAGGATGTACGAATGGTGGAGTCTCGAAAGCAGCTTGAAACAGTTCATCCGTACTACTTCTCGATTTACGAAGATTCTGTAAATAACCTCCCACATTGAAACGTAAAAGCGTTGTTTTCGTCAAATCCAAATCCACATTGGCACGAATATTATAACGGTTCAGTTTGCTTTGCGTATCGTAAGGCAGTGTTTTATCAGACCCCATAATTCCGTTTTCATGGTAAAGAGAAGCTGTCAATGAATAGCGAAGTATTTCCGTACCGCCGGATACCGTCAGATTTGCACGCGTAGAATTAGCGTAATCCTTGGTTATCGCATCTATCCAGTCTACATCAGGATATAAATCTTTATCATATCCATAATAAGTCTTCAAAATCTGGTCTTTCGTAAACAGCCTTTTGTTCGGGTCGGGCTGAAGCGTATTCAGCAAACTCATATATTCGGCAGCTCCTATGAACTGAGGAAGCTTTGTAGGAGCTTGAATAGATTGTTCTACACGTAAATTTACGGAAGGAGCAGATACCGAACCACGTTTGGTATTAATCAAAATAACACCGTTGGCACCACGCACACCATACATGGCACTGGCCGACGCATCTTTCAATACCGAGAACGATTCTATTTCTGCCGGATCGATGTCATTCAAACTACGTTCCACACCATCTACCAAAACCAACGGAGACGTATTTCCGCTGAATGAAGATATACCGCGAATCCAGAAATTTGAGTTATCATACCCAGGCTCTCCCGAAGGCTGTACGGCAATAATACCTGCCAGTTGTCCTGCCAGATTATTACTCATGGAACGAGACGAACCTACCTGCAATTTTGAAGGCTCTAAAGTTTGTACGGAACCGATGACGGAGAGTTTCTTCTGATTACCGTATCCCACAACTACCACTTCATCCAATGCTTCTACATCTTCCAATAAAGTAATATTAAAATTGATATTATTACCAACCGGAATTTCCTGAGTTTTAAATCCTACATAGGTGATGACAAGAATACTGCTTTTATCAGGTACTTCAATATAAAAATGACCGTCAATATCGGTAATAGTCCCCCCTGAAGAACCTTTTACCATAATATTTACACCCACTAAAGTGTTTTTTTCTTTGTCGATGACAGTACCACTGACACGGATACCTTTTTGTTGCTCGATAGTCTCACTTTCGGAATATGGAGTCTCCGCATATAACGGAAATACATATACCCCGCAAAATAAAGAACCTACAAGCAGTGTTTTCTTTAAATTCATAAGTAATTACATTTATTGGTTACTAAATGATATTATTCAGTCCTTGTTATATTCAAAGGCTGATGCAAACATCATAAATTAATCTAATTCAAACAAATATATAAGATTAAAATACAAAGATAGTTTACTATCAAATACCTGAAAATCAAATATTTGATAGTAAGATCAAGACATAAAAATACAAATGCCGTACAATACTTAAAAGGATGTAATCTGCATAATATTTTCTTCAAAATGCTCCGGATTCAGCGATTTCAGCCTTAACCGCGAGCGATAAGAATAGATGGTAGCTTTAGAATAGCGTAAAAAAGATGCAATGCGTTCACTATCGGTGATTCCCAAGCGAATCAGAGCAAAGATACGCAGTTCCGTAGTCAGACGACCCTCTTGCTTAGGCACAATGGAGTTGTTTGCAGGTAACAATGAATTGAATGCTTTTACAAAAGATGGGAACAGGTGCAGGAAAGTTTCATCAAAGGTATTATAAAACGCTTCGACTTCCTCTTCGATAATGACGGAAGATTTCAATGTTTTAAATAAATCCTCAAGTTTACCGGACGCCACTTTTTTATTGAGCATTCTGCGGTAATTATCCATCTTGTCGATGTAAGAAGAACATTCCGTCATAAACTTGGTAATGTAAAGCTCCTTAATATTGTTAGCTTCCGAAAGCGACTGGTTCATATCCGACAATGCGTGATTGGTTTCATGGAGCTCTTTATTGGCAGATTGAAGTTGTTCGTTTACAGAATTAAGCTCCACATTCAACTGTCTTAACCGTTCATTGGCCTTGTTCAGCTCGCTTCTTGCCGCCGATAGTTTTTTTATTTGCCGCCGTACATAAATTACCAAACCGATAAGAAACACAGACAATATGCTGATACATGCCAATGCAATCATCATCTGTTTCTTTTCTTTCTTCGTTTTGACTTGATAGGCATTATCGATAATAGGCAATGTTTGTGTCACTTCAATAGTACGCAGGCGGGCATTACAGAATGTAGCATCATCCAACGAACGGCGCATATAAATATATGCCCGATTGATATCGCCTTCTTCATAGAGGATAGTGGCCAATCGGCGCAGCGAAATATATTCTTTTACCGCCCATTTCATATCAGCCATTGCAGAGACAATCAAGTATTTCTTTTCTTCTTCCCTGTTTCCTTGTCTTCTGTAAAAATCGGATATGGAGTAGGCCACATAGGCTACATCACGGTTATCAGGATCCAGTTGGCGGTAAAAATCGAGTAATATCTGCAACCCTTTGCTATAATCTCCCTGTTCCAACAATCTGTCAGCACGTATATAAACATCGGTAGAATCATTTTTCTGCATAATCGAATCTTTATAAAGCATGGCTTTTGCCCGATATTCCTTGCTTTGAGACTCGATAATGGTATACTTTACCATAGCTTCATACAGTGTATTGTAAATGTGGAAATAATACCTCTCCAGATATTCTGCCAGCGTAGCCCGGTTAATATTTTGTAAAATATCCGATGCTTCTTTATACATACCACCCTGTATCAGCACATAAGCCATATTCAATCTTGAATCGTCAATGTAATCCTGGCGATTCATCTTATAGGCAGATACCAGTTTTTCCTGTGCATAATGAAGTGCGGAATCAACCACATAAGAAGAATATTCATTGAAAAGAAGGTTCTTCAACTGATAGCGTTCTTCTTCCGATGCGGTTTTGCGTAATTTTGATTTTACGTCAGAAATACGTCCCTCGCGAATATCAACATATTTCTGCTGTTCAGCCACTACTCTATCCAAATCTTCCAAAGAGGGAAAAGCGGTGTTTTGAGCCTGTCCAGCACAGAAATGTAACAATATCGATACGAAGAAGATGTTTCTTTTCATTTTTATAAATTTTTGATGGATACAAAGTTACTACAAAAAAGTGAAATGCGGAAGAATATGGTAA
>UMLC01037700.1_pt1 | contig 20518 bp, 9 predicted proteins | sample 1966451 | NCBI WGS metagenome assembly UMLC01 (sample SAMEA4836193, study PRJEB28245) | human gut metagenome | biome: gut microbiome; material: fecal sample | place: Denmark | collected 2008
GACATGGAAAATACCACACACAAAGAAGAAACCCACAAGACTCTTTTCGCCCGGATGCAGCAAAGACTGAAAGAACGAAAGCGCCGGGTGATGCGCCTCATCGAGTTGAAACGCCTCCGGAGAATACGTAAAAAGACCGTACCCGGGTACACCCATTGCAAGAATTGCGGTACCAGGCTGGAGGGTATGTATTGCCATTGCTGCGGACAATATGCCCTCGACATCTACCAGCCTTTCTGGAAATACCTCAGACAATACATTGAAAATGTCTATCAGTTTGATAGCAAAATCTGGCAAACCTTGTGGCTGATGTTCACTCGTCCCGGATTCCTGACCAACGAATTCAATGCCGGAAAAATCAATTCCTACGTGCACCCTTTCCGGCTTTATATGTGTATCTCCGTTGTTTTCTTTACTCTTTTCTTCATGATAGCTTCCGACAAAGCCAATCAGGCATTGCAGGCCGTAAGCTCCCTCAATATCAACGATGAAATCGTTGCACAACTCAAATCGTCTGCGACCCTGCCCGATACATGCGTGTATGTATACCAAGGCCCCGAGTTAGTGAAAGCTTTTCAGGAAAGAGGAGTAGAAAAAGCCGAGGAGCTTTTCAAGGTACAACAACTGGACGACCGCTTCTCTCTTTCCTACGTGCGAATGCCCCGAATCGTGGCCGACTCCTGCCTGCATGAAACCACTCTCCGACAAAAAGACCTGAATACCATTCTGAGTTTCAAAAAAGTAAAAGGTGAGTACCTGGATAACCTGGTCGAGGAAGATGAGATTACTTCTGAATCCCTGCAAGCTGCACGCCACTTTCAGGTAGACTCCACCGGTACCGCCCTAACTCCCGTATACGAATGGAAAGAAGACCACAGCGATGAAGCACAACAACTTCGTCAGGAGTCATTTCTCAACCAGTTTTTTGGAGACCTGTCCAAATGGACTCCGCTCTACATGATGTTCCTTCTGCCCTTGTTTGCCTGGCTTCTGCAAGGAATGTTCCGGAAAGCCAAATTCCCCTACATGTGGCATTTCGTACATGCCATCCACCTGAACACCGTGTTTCTGATACTGATTCCAATTCCACTGGTGCCCGTGCTGACAAGTGACACTTTTATGGAATCGTTTAAAGGAAATATGCCGATGTATACCCTACTTATCTTCGTAACAGGCATGTTTGTGTACACCTACATTTCCCTGCACACGGTATACCGCCGGGGATGGATACGTACATTTGTCAAGACAACCGTTTTCCTGGCTGTCTTTACCTTCATTTCACTGGCTATTGCGGCTGTGCTGCTCATTATGCTGCTGTCCTCGCTCTCAGAGACACTTTAACACTTTAAATAAGACTTGTAGCCCCGCTGTGATTTTTGTGGGGCTACATTTTTATTCTCCCGTCTTCACATACTCAGACGGAAGACAACCCATATACTTCTTGAAACTCGTTGCAAAATAAGACGGTGTATTGAAGCCTACCATTTCACTGATTTCCGTCACGTTGTAACGCCCTTCCTTCAACAGCTTACAAGCTTCTCCAAAGCGAATTTTCCGAATAAAATCCATTGTGCTTTCTCCAGTTACAGCCTTCATTTTCAAGTGTAGGGTCGAGCGTGACATATTCATTTCACTGGCAAAAGCTTCGGCAGAGAAAGAGATGTCATCCAGGTGACGCTTCACAGCCTCCATCGCCTTGCGCAAAAACTCTTCATCCAAAGGATTCAATGCCACCTTTTCCGGTTCAATCTCCATGGATTTCGAATAATGTTCCACGGCCTGCCGGTATGTACGGAGCAGGTTACGGACCTTGGCAACCACCATTTCCAGCAAGAAAGGCTTCGGTATGTAATCATCCGCACCTGTCTGCAAACCTTCCAACTGGTCTTTCACATCCGATTTGGCAGAAAGCATGATGAGAGGAATATGACAATACTTCAAGTTTCGCTTCACCTGTCTGCACAACTTTATTCCGTCCATCACTGGCATCATGACATCCGAAAGAATCAGATTGACTTCCTCATTTTCTTCCAATATTTCCAATGCTTCCTTCCCGTTATTGGCCCGCAATACCCGGAAATACGCGGAGAGTCCTTCAGATAAATATGCCCGAATATCAGTATTATCCTCCACCAGCAACACACACGACTTCTTCCCTTCCTCCACTTCTTCCGGTTCCACTGATTCTCCGGCCTCTATCCTATCACCCCCGGCATCCATCAGATACATCTCCGATGTATTTGTTGAGTAATGGTAAGTTTCCGAACCTTCCTGAGCCACGTTCTCTATTTCTTCCGATGCATAAGCCGTTTCCAAAGCAGGCAATACAATAGAAAAGACACATCCTTCGCCCGGCTTGCTCTCCAGTTCAATCGTGCCGTGATGCAATTCTACCAGACGCTTCACCAGCGACAGACCGATTCCACTACCTACATGTTCCTGATCCACCTGATAAAAACGTTCGAAAATCAGCCGTTGTTTTTCTACCGGAATGCCTGCTCCTGTATCCTTCACTTCCAGCAGAAGATTTCCTGATGTTTCACGGGCCCGAAGCACGATACAATCACCGGCAGAAGTGTATTTGAAGGCATTCGACAGCAAATTATTCAAAATCAGTTCAATGTATTTTTCATCACACCACACGTCTCTCCCTTCCAAATCCGAATCCAGCCGATAATCTATCTGTTTGGATTCTGCCAGTCCGGTATATACCTGATATATGTTCTGAAGCACCGCATGCAACATAATCTTTTTTACCTTCAGACGAAAGACTCCCAGTTCAGCCCGGCGGTAATCCATCAGTTGATTGACCAGGTGCAGCAGCCGATTGGCACTGTCACTGACATATTTCAGCTTCGACAAGATTTTCTTGTCTGTGATTCTTCCTATCACCTCCTGCAGCGGAGCTACAATAAGAGTCAGCGGAGTACGCAGCTCGTGCGATATATTGATAAAAAAGCGAAGCTTCATTTCATTCACCTCCTTCATCCGTTCTTTGTCAAGACGTTCCATCTCCAACTGCACCCTCATGCTTTTACGAATCCATAAATAGCGGAAAATCAATGCTACGACTCCCAAAAACAATAATACGAAACATAGTCTCGCCCACCAGGTGGCATACCATGCCGGTAATACCACAATCCGAAGCTGAGTAGGTACCTCATTCCACAAACCATCTCGATTGGCCGCCTTCACCATAAAACAATAATCGCCCGGAGGAAGATTGGAATAAGAAACCCCGCGGTTCATGTGGTCGGTATATATCCACTCCTCTTCATACCCTTCCAGCCGGTAAGCAAACTTGTTGTGCATGCCCGAAATATAATCGGCCACTGAGAACTGCAATGAGAAGGTAGACTGTCCGGCAGGTAATTCAATCTGTTTCGTTTCGCTGATGTGGCGGGACAGAATTCCCGTAACATCTCCCGGACGAACCTGCCGGTTCAGTACAGACAGTTCCGTAATCACCACCGAAGGGATATAAGGATTTTCCGGGAACACAGCCGGATTAAACACGGTAATCCCGTTCACACCTCCAAAATACATTTGTCCGTCTTTCCCTTTGCAATAGGCATAAGACGTAAACTGATTGCTTTGAATGCCGTCAATATCCGTAAAATTACGGAACTCGCCGGAAGACGGAGAGTAGCATGACAACCCGCGCTCCGTACTGAACCATAGATAATCTTCCGCATCCTCCAGTATACCGTGTACTACATTATCCGGAAGTCCCTGATTTACGGAAAGATGACGCAGTTCTTTCTTCTGTTCATTGAAACAATAAACCCCGTTACGGGTTCCTATCCAGAAGATTCCGTCCGTTCCCTCATGAATTACATTGACCGAGGTATATTCCAGCCCTTTGCCCACCGGTAAAGTCAGACAAACCGACAATACATCACCTTTCCGTTCATACACACGTACCCCTTCCTGCGTACCAATCCATATACGGCTGCGCGAATCACGAAACAAAGTGATAATGCGCTTCTCCAGCAACCTGCCGTCTGAAAATGACAGCCGGCGGAATTTACCCGTGCCGGGAACAAAAGCCACCATACTTCCGGTTACAGCTCCTAAAAGCAGCTCTCCGTCTGGTTCTGGAAGAATGCCATAAAAACCTCTTCCCGTCTGCAAGCCTTCCTCCGGCAAAAAGCTCAGGATACGCCCCGTCTTCAAGTCAAGCACATTCAGCCCACCCGAAGCGTGAGCTCCCACATACACCCTCTTCGCTTGCTCATCTACATAAATCACCTTGATGTCGTTCGACAGCAGTCCGTCTGCCACCGTATAAGAAGTAAACCATTCTTTCCCGAGGTCATACCGGTTTAATCCCCCATTGTTCGTTCCAATCCAGATATTCCGTTCATCATCCTCCACGATACAGCTCACCACATTATCATTCAGTGAATTATGATAGGGTACATTCCGAATGTTATGAAAACGCTGACGAAGCGGATGGTAATAGTTCAGCCCACCAAAATAGGTTCCTATCCACATACCTCCCTGCGTATCCTTATACAGGCTCCGGACAGAGGTCTGCGACAAGCTTCCCTCTTTCATCGGGTTACTGTCATACACCACGAAACGGTCTGTTTTTTCGTCGTACACATTCAGTGAAGTCAATGTCCCCACCCACAGATTTCCTGACATATCCAGAGCCAGCGAACGAATGTAATTGGAGCTCAGTCCCCCTCGTCCGTCCTTGTATTTCCTACATTCTCCTGTCACCGGATTCAGGCAGTACAGTCCCTCTCCTTCCGTACCTACCCACAAGCGGTCATCCTTTTCCTTTAGAATTGCCAATATGAGCGACAAGCTGTAGTCTCCCGTGAAAAGAGTACGTACCACTTCTTCTTTCAATGAATAGACAAACAGGCCCTGATAAGAGCCTATATATACTTCATCCCCGTATCTGGCCAATGTTCTGGGACGTATTTTCTGCAATTCTGTCGGAATCTGCGTGCTGTTAAACACGCCGCTGCGACTGTCAAAATGCAACAGTCCGGCATCTGTAGCCACCAGTAAATTCCCTCCCTCCAGGCAAGCCACATCCAGCACCTGCTGTTTCTTCCCCTCGCACACACACGAATAATTATAGAAGATATCCAGTTCAGGATTATATAAAGACAGTCCGGCTCCCGTTCCAATCCATATTTTTCCAGACTCATCCAATGCCAAGGAACGGATGACATCACTGGCAATGCTCGACGTATCGGCATCGTTGTGATGATAAACCGTAAAATCGTAACCGTCATAACGGTTTAATCCGTTATGAGTTGCAATCCACATGTTTTCCCGCTTATCCTGAATAATGTCTACCACCGTACTTTGAGAAAGCCCCTGCTCCAGTCCAATGTGGAAGAAGTTGATTCTATCTGCAGCCCTCAGTCCGGCCATCGTCAGCAAAAAAACAATCAAGGAAATAATGACTCTCATAGTTTTACTTCTTATATTTACAGATACAAAAATAAGCGTTTCGCTCATCCCGAAAGGTCATTTCTGTGGAATATATTATCAAATCTGTCTCATTTCCCATGAAAAACACGGATTTGGTATATTTTAAAACAGAAACGAAAGTCCGTACACTTAGGTAGAAGCTATTTTTGCAAACACATCTAAAACCTAAACAGTAATTATCAAAATGAAAAAACACTCTTTACTTATTCATGGAATGGCGTTTATCCTATGCCTCTCCATTTTGTACGGACCGGATAAAATCCAGGCACAAAAAACATCTCTTGTGCGAGTGCATGAGAATGTGCGCGAAACTCCTTATCCGCAGAAAGAGCATCAGGTGTACATAAACCCTACTCCCCTGCTTGTTCCCAAAAGCATGAAAACGGAGGCACTGATACAATTTGAGTTAAGTAATGACTCCACTTTTCCTGCCGGAAAAACAATGACAGACACTCCGAAGCCGTGGCTGATGTTCAACCCTCACCGCATACTGGAAAAAGGTACCTGGTACTGGCGGGTTCGCTCCGTGACAGACAAGGGAGAGAAAAAAGCATGGAACCCAGTCTGGAAGTTCCAGATAAGCGGAGAAGAACCTCAGTTTGTAACACCTTCTTTCCAGGCTTTTTTCCAAAACCTGCCTAAGGGGTATCCGCGCTTATATTGCTTTTTAGAGAAGGACCTGAAAACGGCTCCTCAGCGAATCACATCACATCCCGAATACAAGGACATGACAAGCCGTGCGGCCACTGCCATGAAATCAAATTTCGATACTGACCCAAATGTGTATCGCTACATCCGCAAATATAATCCATACGTCGCATGGCTTCAGACTGCCTGGCTGCTAACCCGCGACACACAATACGCACAGAAAATGGTATCCTACACCCGCCATCTGCTCCGTACAAAACCCGACAAGGCACTATGGAAGGATGACTTCTATTCCGGCGAACTGATTGAAAGCCTGCTGTATGCGTACGATTCCTGTCATGACCTGTTTACTCCACAGGAGCTCCAGCAGATGGAACAAATGATTTTCGAAGTAGCCAAAGGCCATCACATGGTACAACGTTCCGGCAATGAAGAGACGCACATCTTCAACAACCACTACTGGCAGCACTGCTTCCGTCAGATGCTGCAAATTGGCCTGATGTTTGCCGACCGGAATGAAACGGCACGCGAAATGCTGGAATACTGCTATGAGGTATGGACCGCACGTGCTCCGGCATCGGGCTTCAACCGCGACGGAGAATGGCATAACGGTACAGGATACTTCACTGCGAATACGCATACATTGTATTATGTACCCAGCTTGTTCTCTTACCTCACAGGCACAGACTTCTTGAAACACCCGTGGTATCAGAATGCCGGAAAAGCCTTGCTCTACACCTTCCCCGTAGGCACCATGAGCGCCGGATTCGGCGACGGGAACGAACGTCAGCCGGTACCCGACCGCCAGCGTCTGGCCTTTGCCGATTTTCTGGCCCGTGAGACAGGCAATCCGTATGCAGCCTGGTACGTCAACCACTGCCAAAGAGACCTGAGAAGAGACTTTGAGCTCCGTCTCTACCGCATGGCACGTAGTGAAAAGACTTATTCCGACAACAAGCAATTGCCCGAAGACCGAGGCAATGCCCTCTGGCTGGAAGACATTGGAGAAGTAGTGGCTCATTCTGCCCTTCAGAATACCAACCGGAATCTTTTCCTGAGCTTCCGTTCCAGCCCCTTCGGTTCGGGAAGCCATACCCTGGCCGACCAGAACAGCTTCAACCTGCACTTCAGAGGAGTACCGGTGTACCGTTCCACAGGTTACTACCTGAATTTCAGCGATGCACATAACCTGATGTCCTATCGTCACACACGGGCGCACAATAGTATCCTTGTGGACGGTATCGGACAGCCCTTTACCACACGTGCCTACGGAAAAATCACCCGCATGCTGAACGGCGAGACCATCACCTATGCAGTAGGCGATGCGTCCAATGCGTACTGCGGTGTCAGCGAATACCCCATGTGGATAGAAAACTTCAAGAAAGCCGGCATTACCCAGACACCTGAAAACGGATTCGGCGAAACTCCGCTGACCAAGTACCGTCGCCACATCTTCCTGCTGCATCCGGACATCGTACTGATTTATGATGAACTGGAGGCATCCCGTCCGGTACGTTGGGACTGGCTGCTGCATAGTCCCGTACAATTCCAGATTGACGGAAAAAATGCCACACTCACCACGCGTTATGAGCAGAAACAATTCTCTTCCGTGGCACAACTGTTCAGCAATCAGCCGTGCGAAATCACACAGACCGACCAGTTTGTGTGCCCGCCCGACCCGAAAAAGATGAAAAAAGGGCAGGAAAGCAAATATGTCAACCAATGGCATCTCACGGCTACTTTCCAGCCAAGTGCCGCCAACCGCATCCTGACTGTGATTCGCATTCTTCCTGACGGACAGAAAATGTCGGAACTTATCCGAAAAGGAAACACCTTCACCTGCGGCCGATGGAAAATCCAGGCAGAACTGGATCCGTCGCAACCAGCTTCACTTCAGGTTGTCAATACCCGCAACAATGCCACATTCAGTCTGGGAAATGACGACGTACAGATTGGAGGTACCACCTACAAACGGCTGGAAAAAGGTTCTTCCGTATTATACGATAAAATTGACGGAGAATGGCTCGTACATGAAATGTCGGACTATGAACCTCAGTTTACCGGTGCAGGACCTGCCAAATAACAAATACTAATAGATTTTATTTATGAAAAGATTCAACCTAATAACCGGAACCGTAATGGCATTAGCCATTACGACCGGAACAGTACAGGCACAACAGTTCGTAGACAAAAAACAAACAGATGTGCATGTAATGTCTAAGACCTATACCTGGCCTCAAGACCAGGCAGTACTGCAAAAGCTGGACCAATGGCAGGATTTGAAATTCGGGGTATTGTTCCACTGGGGACTATATTCGGTAAAAGGTATCAACGAATCATGGCCGCTATGCTCTGAAGAACGATTCTTGAAACGCCGCAAATCCATTCAGCCTCAAATGAATTATGAAGAATTCAAGCAATGGTACTGGGGACAGATCAATAATTTTAACCCCACAAAATTTAACCCCGAAGAATGGGCCGACATAATGAAAGACGCAGGGATGAAATATGTAATATTTACCACCAAACACCACGATGGATTCTGCATGTTCGACACTCAAACCACTTCGTCTTCAATTGCTCATGGTCCTTTTAGCAATAACCCCAAGAAAGATGTGGCCTACCATGTGTTTGATGCCTTCCGCAAAAAAGACTTTATGATAGGAGCCTATTTTTCCAAGCCGGACTGGCATTGTGAATATTATTGGAATCCGGACATGGCAACCCCAGACAGAAACGTAAATTATCAAATAAAACTGCATAAAGAATGGTGGAGGAAATTCCAGGAATATACAGCCAGACAAATAGACGAACTGACAACCCGCTATGGCCAAATAGATATTTTATGGCTGGACGGAGGCCAGGTACGTCCTGACAACGGACAAGACATCCACCTGGACCGGATTATTGACAAGGCACGCCAGAAACAGCCTGGTATGCTTGCAGTAGACCGCACAGTGCCCGGACGCAACGAAAACTATGCGACCCCTGAAATGAGAATCCCTTCCACACAACTGAACTATCCTTGGGAAAGCAATCTACAATTAGCTAACGGATGGGGATGGAGAAAAAACAGTATATATAAATCTCCACAAACCATTATCAATAACCTGATTGAGATAACCGCAAAAGGGGGAGCACTTCTGCTGGGAGTAGGCCCCACTCCACAAGGTACCATAGAAGAAAAGGCTGCCATCTGTCTCCGACAGGTAGGAGAATGGCTGAAAAGTTATGGAAAGGCAATCTATGCAACCAGAATCACTCCTCACTATAACGACGGAAATGTATGGTTTACGACTTCCAAAGACCACAAGACGCTGTATGCGCTGTATGCACTTCCCGAAGGAGAAACACTGCCTTCCACCATTACCTGGAAAGGCAATGAACCCAAAGGAGCCATACGCCTCATAAAAGGAAATCGTAAAGTAAAGCATACCTGCAAAAACGGAATAATAACCGTAGAATTGCCCAAAGAATTAAAAAATGAACCGATAGCCTTCTATTATAACAGAAAATAAAAAGCTTTATCTGCCTAAATAGAAAACATATAAAAAAGAAGATTCGACCCTATAAAAACCTGTCGAATCTTCTTTTTTTGCAATCAGCTGAATAATAATAGTTTATACTTTCTCATTTCATTATTTCAAAACGCACTTGCGTTTTGTTTGAAACGCACTTGCGTTTTGTTTGAAACGTACTTGCGTTTGACTTGAAACGTACTTGCGTTTTGTTTGAAACGTACTTGCGTTTTCAGAAGGCGGCTCCGGAGCGACTTGAAACCGGTGTGCAATCAGTCATCTCGCTCACCGTAAACTCCCCGTCCACCTCATCATAAAGCAACGAAGAATTACGATACTGACGATAATAAGGCTTTCCTCCAAGCCACGGACTGGAGGAACCGTAACTATAGACCGCTCCACATTCCGTATTCGTCACACACAGATTTTCCGGCTTTTCGGAAGACAAATTAACCTCTATTTTCCAAGGACCACAAAGAAGGCAGTCACCCTCCTGCGTTATTGGCTGAACAGATTTTGCATCCGGCTTTACCTGTACCAGTGTCAAAAGGCGACACTTTGCCTGCCCTGGCACAGAAACCGTCAAATGCCACTGATTCGGATACTGCGGGTCATTGGGTACAGAGGTAGGAGGAACCGCAAAAAGATCAGTTTGTGACACTTCACAAGGATGCTCACAAAACATCGCAGCCACAGCTACTCCTCCATCTTGCAAATGCGACGTAAACTGTTTCTGTGAGTCTGTCCATTCGAACGCCGTCGGGCTATGCAGCAGCCAGTCCCATCGTACCGGGCAGGATGCCTCCAATTCATCATAAATCAGTACGATGTCCGGATAGAGCATGATCATCTGACGGCGATATTTGGTCAGCGGAGTTTCGCCGAATCCGTTTTCAGGTGTCTGCTCAATACCGGCTTTCTGAAAACTTTCTATCCACATAGGGTTCTCACTGATGCCGCAATATGCATGCGATGCATCCCCCAGACAATAACCGATATGTTCTCCTCCGGCTGCACGCAGCAGCATGCCGTATCCTTCGGTAGAAAAAGGCTGTCCGATGCCATCTACAAGGATGCTGTTGTGTGCCCTTGTATGACGATAAGACATCAGGTTATGTGCATCGCTGAAATTCAGATAATATCCTGTGTGATAATATACCTCCTTCCCTCCATACAGCAGGTTAAAACTGTTCTGGTCGGCCAGCGTATGACTTCCCGAGCCGAACGTACTCGAACGGAAAGCAAGACTGAGATTATTTTCCGTCGACGCCAGGTTACTGTGCATCACCACCTCACCGATGTCCTTATACCATTTCAGTTTCGGGGCAGAAGCAGGAAAGTCCGTCGCATACGCAGCCGGATTTACCATGCGATACAAGCGCAGTTCCACATCCTGCACGACGTCTTTCTGACATTCTCCGGCATACCATCCGGCATACGCATCGCCCGTTTCGCGAGCCAGAAAATCAGCAAAAGCAGCACGCTGTCTTCCTGGTTCCTCTCTCTTCTCACTGCCATCTCCAAATCCGGCACTTTTCGAAGAAGGCGGCCAGCTATAAACCATCGACTGCCCGGCTTGCTGATACCAGGGATGTTGCAGAAAGTCGGCACGCGACACATACGAAAGTAACATGGGCATATAAAACAACGTACGGACATTCGCTTCAAAATATCCCGTTCCGTTAATCCAAGCTCCATCGCGATTGAATCCGGAAGCCGGAGCACGGGCTGTCCATAACTCATAATAGTACGTCAACATACGTAAAGCCTGTGCGGCATACTCACTCTTGTCATACAGGCAAAAAGCAATCTGAAACAATACACGCATATTCTGCTGCCAGAAATGGTTGTCGAAAATATGATTTTCCTGCATACCGCAATAAGCGTCAAAATAATACGTGGCCACCCGCCACAGCTGTTCTTCAACCCGACTGCGTACATCCGTTCCCAACTTGTCATACAACATGTCATAGGGAGCCAGGAAACTATAGGCAATGTCCGTAGAAGCAAAATTCTCAGCAAACAACTCCGTATCCGTGAAAGGATGCTCCAGCAGCACATTCAGGATTTCTTCCATCTTCCGCGCATAGTCTCCGCGCTGAGTCAGATGAAAGGCCTGATAAAGATATTCCACATTGGCTGCCACCGTTTCCATGTGAGAGGCGCTATACGGTGCAATCAACGACTCATAATCGGCTTGCAAGGCATTCTCCGCACGATTTTTCAGTGCCTGATATTCTTCGTGGGATGTCACGTGACGACGAGCCTCATCTATCTTCGGATCGAGAAAACAATACAACCGAGGATGACGCAGAGGAAGTCCCTGACGAAAATCCTCAAATGCAGGAGTCACAAAAACCGGCGTTTCCTCCTTTACCTCAAATTCAATGGGGTCACTCCATGCTTCTTCTTTCCCATCTTCAGCCACATTCCGGTAACGCCAGAACCAGCGTCCCGGAGCAAGTTTCACATGAGGGTTGAACATGCACCATTCCTGTTGTTCTGAAAGTTGCGTAGATGCTTCGGGAAAACCGGCATCCTGCGACAATGCGAACTGAAGGAAAGCACCTGTTTTCAGTGACTGAGGTACAATCAGTGGAGATGGATTCAGATATAACTCATTGGAAAGTTTGGGATAAGGCTGCGTACGTGTCTTGTCATGCCAGGCCTCGGGCATTTCAATTTTCTGGGCTTCTTCTGGTGAAGCAGCGGGCACCTCCTCATCTGCACAAGCATACCCTAACAGACAAAAGCATCCCAATGTCCAATATAAAAAATTCATCTTCATCATATCCTATAAAAATTCATTAAAAACAAAGAGTGCTTTCTCCTGTGCCGCCTGCCCAAAACAGAACACCACAACGAAAAAGCACTCCTGATGAATAATATTTATTTGAAGTGATACTATTTATTCTGCAGGTTTAAATATGGTAAGAACAGGACGGATAACAAATGGAGAAGTTTTACTTCCATCGTTATAAACTGTCGTACCCAACAAATTTGTAATTGTTTCCTTTTCAGCTCCATTAGTTTGCACACATACAATCCTACCTCCTCTTATATAGCTTGACATAACATTAGCCGCACCAGTATAATTTCCAAACCAAGAGTAACCATCCTCCTTGTCTGTATCAGCAGCAACGACAGCCGCAGCCACCTGTTCATTTATAGAAACTGCATTCACCGGTTCCTGCGTGGTATTATCCGTTCCACCCTCATAGCCCAAAGAAAAGGCAATCAAGTCAAGCAACTGACGTGCAGAAGGAATATACCATTCTGAAACATTACCACCTGTCAAAGCATTCTCCTGTTTCCATGTATCAAAAACGGTCATCAGCTGCGATGAATATTCACCCATAGCAGAACGAAGATTTGTTGTATAAGCGTATCCATTATAATCATCTAACTGCCAAGGAGCTTCACCATTCAAAGATTTCAAATCAGGGAAAGTCTGATCATTTGCTTCATTTTGAATAGCCGTGCGCGCAGTACTGCTCAGCCCCATAGCATACCCCCAAATCTTCGTACCATCCGGTTGTCCGTAATTCGATGCTACATCATCTCCTTTAGGACCTGCGGCAAACACAATGGCAACAGAATTTTCCGCATCATACGTATCAGAGAAAGAACCGTTTTTCTGCATAAACTGACCTACCTTAGGTGCATTAGGGTCATTATACTCGCCATCAATGTCTACATCCACATCTACATTGCCATTGCCCGATGCAAAATCGATACTTGCCGTAATATCGTAATTCTGAGTCAGCACCAGTGAGGCTGTTTTAATCGTCACATCGTCCTCACCTACCGTCATCAGAATATCACCAGGCAACTTATTCTCATTTTCAGGAGCGAATACATAATTATAGAACCAAATACCGTTATCCTTATCAGCTGGAGCTGCTGCAGTCAGTTTGATTTCCTGATTGCTGCTTCCAGAAACCGTGTTATCTTTCACACTGAAGCCTGAAGGTACAGTATAAGTCACGCTCAGTGGAGAAGAAGCATCCTGCACAGTTTCATGTTTCTGGTCTTTGAAAGAAAGTTTCACAAACGGACGCTTCAATACGGCATTGGGAGAACTTGCCAGACTATGGCCAAAGAAGGCATCGCAAGCAGGATTATTGAACACGGTGTTGTCTGCAACCTTATAGGTCACGTTGGTCAAATCGGCCGTATTATAATATTTATCGGTATACTTACCATCCGACGCTGCTGTTCCTTCATCCACATAGTCAGCCCAGAAAAGACAGGTATAATCTTCTTCTGCCGGAGTAAAGGTAAAACGGAACTTCTCGTTGACCATCGTCTCTCCGGCTACCTGCTCCATACGCACATCTGCTGCCGTATTATAATCTACTACCATAATACAACGAAGCTGATGGCCTTCGGGAGCTGCAGGCAAAGTACGTGATTCACTGCCGGACAACGCTCCGGGAACTTCTACAGATACCGTTACCGGAGTACCGGTTACAGTTTCCACATCCGACATATCTTCCTGATTACATGACAACAACCCTAAACTCAGTGCCATTGCCGAAAACAATAAACTCTTTTTCATGATAATAATATTAAGATTTTTATAAATAGCTTGTTTGAATCATTTTATTCCACCGGTAGTTCAACTTCCTGATCTCCATCAAATCCGGGATTGAACCCGACTCCATCCTCCGGGCTTGTTGTCAGGAAATCAAACTGAATGTCTTTATTCTCTCCCTGAGCACACGACAGGCGGAAGCTGGAACTGGCAAGAAGTGTCCCTTTATCCGCATCTTCCACCAGTAAAGTAACCGGGACGGAAAATCCCCCTTCCGAATCGACGAATACATAATCGAACATCAAAGGAAGTGACGTAGCTCCGTCTTTCGGCAAGGACACCGTACGACTATACTGCAAATATTTAAACGCGTGTTTGGTAATCCCATCCAAGGCATTAAAGCCTTTGGGTAAATAATCGTCGTATTTCAGCGTCAGACGAACTTGCGTCACTTCAGGATACTCCCGCAAAAACGCCATCACATCCGTGGCTGTCAGTTCATAGCGTGCTAGCGGACGTTCAGGAGTGACTTCCAATGGGAATTCTGCATTCCATTCGTCTTTATATCCCGTCAAATCAATCTCCTTACTGCTATAAAAAGCATCCTTATACTCCGTATTCCCTGTGTAACCCTCGCGACCAATGATGCTGGCAAGTCCTTCCGGACCGTCTATGTCGTAAAACGGTTCTTCTCCTTCCTGCACATAATCGGCCCACACCACCAGCTGGTAACGACGGGCATGCAAACGAAGACGCACCTCAGTCTGCAAGCGGCTGCTGGCAGAAAGGTCCTCATAAATCACCTCCTGCTGTACCAGCTGACGGTCTTCATACGCAGCTACCACAATGCGGTGACTATAGGCTGCTTCTTCATCTTCGGCACGCGCCAGCCGGCCTGTTTCCTGTGCAGCCAGACTTTTCAAGTCAATCAGAATCTTCGCTTTTACGGTCACGGATGTAGGGTCTACCCCCAGCTCACCATCTGCCGTCATTTCCGGATACTCCATCAGGCAACTGCTCATCAGTGCCGGAAAAGCCAGCAGCATTCCCCAGCGCAGGAGTTCTCTTTTCAGTCTATTCTTTTTCATGATATAATGCTTTTTCAGTGCTTAAAAACGGTAAACTAACGATGCCCCCACGCGAGTCACTCCCCAATAGTTATAGGTTCCGGCATCAAACTTTGCCCCATTGTCAATGTTATAAAAACGGTCGTACTTCATATTGGCATAGCCAGCCCCGATGAGGAACTCCGCACCCCAATGCTCATCGAACGAAAGCGAATACCCGTAGGTAAGTCCGGCTCCGAGCAACGGACGGCCTGCCACCTGATAACGGTCTTCGTTCCATTTCACGTTGAAAGCTCCTACATGTGCATGCACGCCTACGAAATGGCCTTCACCCACACCCTTCATCCACCAGCGGGCTTCCGGCTGGAAGAGAACGAGACGCACACCGTGCTCCCGCTCAATGTCCCAAAGGCTGAAATCCAGCGGCAACTCTAACGACACATGCTTGTGCAGCTTTACCTCGGCCGCAATGTTTGCAATGGCACCGGCCCAGTACACTGCATTGGTCTTTATCGCCACATAGCGTGAAGAAGAAGACACCTTCTTAACAGATTTCTTGTCAGACTTCTTAGCCTGCGGCTTCTGCTTGTCCGCCTTCTTTGCGGCAGGCCGTTCTGCCTTGGGCTGGATTTTCAGACGGGTTTTTGTGCCTTTCGGTTTGTGAGGTACCTGCCACACCTCTGTGCTGTTTTCTGTTTCCTCTACAAGCGCCGAGGAGTTTGCCGATGCCGTTCCTGCCAAGAGAGACAAGTAAAGCATCGCACCGGCCATAATGTATTTCCTTCTCATGATATTAATTTTTTCAGTTTTTACCTTTTGGAATATATCTTAAATAAGGCAACCCTCCTTTTACCGGATGCTTTTTCATCCATTCTTCCAACATCCGGCGGTATTGCTCGAGCACCGGCGTGTACTTCTCCTCTACGGCAAGGTTGCGCATCTCGCCACGGTCGGACGTCATGTCGAAGAGCTGCTCACGGTAAAGCCCCATATTGTAGAGCACGTATTTGTAGTTTCCGCTGCGCACCATCCATCCCATGGTTCCTCCTCCGTTCTCGCTGAAGTCCGTTTCGGTAACCACATACGGCTGTCCGTCAACCGACGCATCGCCTTTTTCCACTATCGGACGGATGCTCACCCCCTGACGTCCGGCAGGCACTTCCACTCCTACCCAGTCGCACAGGCTCGGCATCAGGTCCACTCCGTTGTTCACCAGCTGAGGAAGCACCTTTCCGGCGTGCTTGCCTTCGGGCAGGCAGACGATGAAAGGCACGTTGACCACTTCTTCGTAAAGCACCGACTTCTGGTTCCACTGGTGTGCGCCCTGTCCGTCGCCATGGTCGCTGGTGAAAATAATCACCGTGTTCTTCCACAAGTTCTGACGGTCTATTTCGTCGACAATCTTTCCAATTTCGGCATCCACAGCCTCCACAAGGCGGAAGTATGCGTTTCGGTAACGCCGCCAGTCGTCGGGCGTATAGCTCCGCGTGGGATGCAGACGATATTTCAACGACTTCTCGTAGGCAACAGCATCCGCGTCATAGGGAGCGACATAAAAGTTGTCCGGCAAGTTCGGGCAATCCTCAATGCTTTCCGGCTCGTCAATTGTGGCAAAAGGAAGCGGCTGCTTCCGCGCATATTCGCAAATGTTATGCGGATTGTCGAACGAAGCCACCAGGAAGAAAGGCTTGTCATGCTTCCGTTGGAGGAACTTCACGCAGGCTTCCGCCAGCCCGTAGTCGTTATGCTCATACAAGCGTTCGAAACCAAAGGCATGCGCTGATGGAAGCGAATTGGTATGTACGTGCCACTTTCCTCCGTAAGCACAAGTATATCCACCTTCATTCATTACATCCCCCAAAGTCTCCGTCCGCAACGAATCGGGGAGCGGAGTACCGTTGGCTGTCAGTCCGACCTCACCCGGCATATACCCCGTAAACATAGAGGCGCGCGAAGGGCCGCTCAAAGGCAGCGAACAATAAGCATTTTCAAACCGCACCCCCATAGCGGCCAAACGATCCATATTGGGCGTATGCAGGTCGGCATTACCTGCACAGCTCATGGCGTTGGCCGACTGCTGGTCGGTCATGATATAAATGATGTTCGGACGTTTCTGAGCCAAGGCAACCACCGGTACAAGTGTCCCGCAGAACAAAGCGAATGTCAAATTTCTTTTCATGTTTTTCAATAATTAGGGTTATTCTTATTTTCCAGACAATAATTCACCTGTATTTCATCCAGTGGAATGGGGAAAAGCTCATGTTTGCCAGACACAAAGTTGAATCCGGCCATAAAAGCCTTTTCCGAAGACAGATTGACCGCTGTTTTTGAAGCCATCAACTGTAAGGCATCTCCCAGTACTCCCCAGCGCAATAAATCAAATCTGCGCTGTAATTCGAAAGCCAGCTCAAAGCCCCTTTCCCAATAAAGTGCAGTACGAAAACGTCCGGCCTCATCTCCATCCTCTATGAAAGGAAGATCGTATACCTTCGGCGACTTCATCAGGGAAGCATAGTTAGCAGAAGTTATCTCCGTTGCTCCGGCACGCTGACGTACCCGATTAAGCAACTTCCAGGCCTGTGCAATTTCTCCCGTTTCGTTATAAGCCTCTGCCGCCATCAGTACCACATCGGCATAACGCAGGCTGCAATAATTGACATCGGTAATATTAGGGTCTTTGTATCCCAAAGGCATCCATTCCCTCCGCCATTTGCCAGGATACCAGTTTTTCTTATTCCTGATATTATCTTTCTTCACATGGTTGTAAAGAGTTTTATCCCAATCATACTGATACGTACAAATCATTACATCCCGACGTACATCCGATTCCTCAAAGAAGTCTCTCCATTCCGGAATTACGCGAAACAAGGCATTGGCACGCCCCATAAACTTGTCCGTTTCCGTAGCCTCTATTCCTGGAGCTGCGACCAACGGACCGTTGTACGTTCCCCAATATCCCCTTGCTCCCGTACGACCATCTACCGTATAAAAGGCCACTTCAAAGATACTCTCCTTCGAATGAAGTTCTCCAGCTGAAAACGACTTAAACAGTGCTTCATAACCTCCCTCATAGAAATCATGGTAACCGTTTTCCTGGAAAGCCTCCCATTCATCTATCACCTTTGCAAAATAAGTCTGCCGTAATTCTTCTTCCGGACGAGTCATTGTACCGTCCATCTGCAAGGAATATCCGGCACGCTGAAGCAATACCCGCATCAGCAAAGCACGGGCTGCGCCTTGAGTGGCACGTTCTGGCGAAGAGGCCTCATTGGCCCAGCTCATATTTTCTTTGGCATCGTCCAGATCGTCCACAATCTGATCATAAATCACCTCACGCGAAGTACGGGGCTGATAAGCTTCCTCATAACTTCCGGTCGATGTAGTCTTATAAGGTACATCTCCCCAATACTTTACCAGATTAAATGAAAGAAACGCACGGAGAAATTTTGCCTCTGCCACCAGTGATTTCAGTTTCTCGTTTTCTGCAAAACCTTGCATCTCCTGAATACCTTCTATCATGTAGTTGGCACGTTCAATTCCCTGATAAGTAGCCTGCCAAACAGCTTCCACGTACTTATTGGTTGTAGACAACGTATAATGCGCAATGTCGCGCCGAGCGTTATCCGTATTGGTACCCGATGCATAATACGTGTCGTCTGAAGCACCAAAAGCCATTTCATTGTCTCCATACAAGGTGGGCAATACATTATAAATGCCGATGATTCCCATCTCGGCATTCGCCTCGCTGGTGAAAAAATCTTCTTTATCATAATAGGAATCAGGATGCTCCGTCAACGTATCCTGACAGGATGTCATCCAAAGAAGCGTTCCCACTCCCATCAAAAATATCTTCAAACTCTTTATCATGGCTTCATTAATTATAAGGTTAAATTCAATCCGAACACAAACGAACGGCTACGTGGATATGCACCAAAATCAACTCCGGGAGTCAGGTTATTTCCCTTGGTAGACACTTCCGGATCAAAACCGCTGTAAGGAGTCCAGATAAACAGGTTACTGCCGGTAAAATATAGTCTCAGTTTACTGATTCCCCATGGTTTTATCCACTTCCGAGGAAATGTATATCCCAAAGTAAGGTTACTCAATCGCAAGAATGAAGCATCTTCTACAGCCCAGGAATGCACATAATAATCACCGTTCTCCAGGTCGGCTACCGGAGCAACCGTCTTACCGGAATTCAGTTTTGTCAACACATCCGGATCTGTCACCTCATTTCCATCAGAATCGATGGTCATCCAACGGTTGGAACTATTGGCCACATCCAGTACGTTCTTATTGGTTGAACCCGCCAACGTATTACTCAGTTTTGTAGCATTCAGCACTTCAGCTCCATAACTGAAAGTAAAGAAGACACTTAAATCGAAATTCCGGTATGAGAAACTATTGTTCAACCCTCCATAGAAATCGGGATTGGCATTTCCAATCACCGTACGGTCATTGTCGTTTATAATGCCGTTTCCATCTACATCCTCAAACTTCCAGTAACCGGGTTGTACCCCTTCACGATAAGGCACATTCTCTTTCAGCGTATAGGTCTGAGTGGAAGCATCATAATTAAAGTCATCCACCTGATACAAGCCAATGGTCTTAAAGCCATAGAACTGCCCGACAGGACGACCTACCTCAATCTTATGGGTGTTCTGATTGAATCCGAACTGTGCTTCTTCCAGGAAATAATCTTCACCCGACAAAGCCTCAATGCGGTTCTTATTATACGACAAATTGAAGTCTGTGGACCAGGTAAAATTCTTTCGCTGAATATTTACCGAAGAAATGGTCAGGTCCATACCGATATTTCGGGTCTTTCCTACGTTACGCAACATAGTCGTATAACCGGAAGAAGACGGAACTTTGGAGTTCAGCAGCAAATGAGAACTTTTGTTCAGATAGAATTCCGGAGAAATAATGAGACGTTGCCCCCAGAAGCCCATATCCAGTCCCACGTTCAATGTTTTGTTTGACTCCCATTGCAGTTCTACACTTGGTATACCCGAAGGTGCATAACCAGGCGATACGGTTTCTCCGCTTGGATAGCTGGCCGACTTCAGAAGATTCAAGGAAGCATAACTCGCAATACGGTTATTTCCGGCCAATCCGTAACCGGCACGCAACTTCAAATCAGAAAACAAATTCAGTTTCTTGATAAACTCTTCTTCGCTCAACCGCCAGGCAGCCGATACGGAAGGAAAGAATCCCCATTTATGATTGGCACTAAATTTAGAAGAGCCATCGGCACGTATGGTAGCTGTCAGCAAATAACGCTCCCCCCA
>UMLC01014936.1_pt1 | contig 19660 bp, 17 predicted proteins | sample 1966451 | NCBI WGS metagenome assembly UMLC01 (sample SAMEA4836193, study PRJEB28245) | human gut metagenome | biome: gut microbiome; material: fecal sample | place: Denmark | collected 2008
GTGGTGGACTTCAAGCAGATGGGCATCGACCACCTCTTTGTCGATGAGAGCCACCAGTTCAAGAACCTGACGTTCAACACCCGTCACGACCGTGTGGCGGGGCTGGGCAACTCCGAGGGAAGCCAGAAGGCGCTGAACCTGCTGTTCGCCATCCGCACCATACAGGAGCGGACGGGCAGGGATTTGGGGGCGACCTTCCTCTCCGGAACTACCATTTCCAACAGCCTTACAGAGCTGTACCTGCTGTTCAAGTACCTGCGCCCGAAGGCGCTGGAGAAACAGGACATCCGCTGCTTCGACGCATGGGCGGCGATATTCGCCAAAAAGACCACCGACTTCGAGTTCAACGTGACGAACAACATCGTGCAGAAGGAACGCTTCCGCTACTTCATCAAGGTGCCGGAACTGGCGGCGTTCTACAACGAGATAACCGATTACCGCACGGCGGAGGATATTGGCGTGGACCGTCCGAAGAAGAACGAGATACTGCACCACATACCGCCCACCCCGGACCAAGAGGTGTTTATCGAAAAGCTGATGCAGTTCGCCAAGTCGGGCGACGCGACGATATTGGGCAGACCGCCACTCTCGGAAACGGAGGAAAAGGCGAAGATGCTCATCGCCACGGACTACGCCCGGAAAATGGCATTGGACATGCGCATGATTGACCCGAATTACGAAGACCACCCGGACAACAAGGCGAACCATTGCGCCAAGACGATAGCGGAGTATTACCGTAAGTACGACGCGCAAAAAGGCACGCAGTTCGTTTTTTCGGATTTGGGCACGTATCAGCCCGGAGGTGGCTGGAGCGTGTACACCGAAATCAAGCGCAAACTGGTGGAGGACTACGGCATCCCCGCAAGCGAAATCCGCTTCATACAGGAGTGCAAGAACGAGAAGGCGCGGAAGGCGGTGATAGAGGCGATGAACGAGGGGCATGTGCGTGTGTTGTTCGGTTCGACGAGTATGCTCGGCACGGGTGTGAACGCCCAAAGGAGGGCTGTTGCCATCCATCACCTCGACACGCCGTGGCGCCCGTCCGACCTCGCCCAGCGTGACGGACGGGCAGTCCGAAAGGGCAACGAGATTGCCAAGCTGTACGCGGACAACAAGGTGGACGTGATTATCTATGCGGTGGAGAAGTCGCTGGACAGCTACAAATTCAACCTGCTGCACTGCAAGCAGACGTTCATCTCGCAGCTGAAAAGCGGCGCGTTGGGCGCACGAACCATCGACGAGGGGGCGATGGACGAGAAGTCGGGCATGAATTTTTCGGAATACATGGCGATACTGTCGGGCAACACGGATTTGCTGGACAAGGCGAAGCTCGAAAAGAAGATAGCCTCGCTGGAGGGTGAACGCAAGTCGTTCAATAAGGGCAAGCGCGACTCGGAACTGAAACTGGAGAGCAAGACCTCGACGCTCAAGAACAACCGGGCGGTCATTGCCGCCATGACGGAGGATTGGGAGAAGTTCACCGCCGCAGCACAGACCGGAACGGACGGCAACCGGCTCAACCTGATACGGATTGACGGGGTGGACACCACCGACGAGAAGGCCATCGGCAAGCGGTTGCAGGAGATAGCCAAGAACGCCACGACGGGTGGAGTCCCCCAACGCATCGGCGAACTCTATGGCTTTCCCGTCAAGGTCGTCAGCGAACGGGCACTCAGCGATGGGTTGGAGTTCACCGACAACCGTTTCTTTGTCGAGGGGAACTACAAGTACAGCTACAACAACGGCCATCTGGCGATGGCGGACACCCATGCCGCCGCCGTGAACTTCCTCAATGCGTTGGAGCGCATCCCCGCCATCATCAAGCAATACGAGGAAAAGAACGAAGCGTTGGAGCGCGAGATACCTCAGTTGCAGGTGATAGCGGGCAAGACATGGAAGAAAGAAGACGAGTTGAAACAACTGAAGTCCGACCTTGCCGCCCTCGACCGCAAGATACAGTTAGAGCTGGCTCCGAAACATGAGGAAATACCTGAACACGGGCAGGAACAGGGCGGCAGTCAGGCGGTGCCGAAAGCGGAGAACGTGCCGAAGCCGGATAATGACAATAATGATTACATCCGCAGCCATATAATAATAGGCAGGCCGGGACATACCGAACAGAAAGAATACCGTGGCGTGAAGTTGTAAATTGATATGTAAAAGAGCTGATAACGAATAAAAACAATATTTCGTTGTCAGTCTCTTTCTTACAAGATGTTAGGCGTTATGTGCCAACACATTTGAATGTTGTCAGATAATTTGTAAAATAAATCATCCTATCTGACAATTCTAAGAATTGCATTTTTCAAAATACGAAGAAAGAAATCTATCCATTGTTCATAGTTCCCCGTTTCATTCAAGCGTTGCAGCTCCATGTAATATTGAAAACTATGTTGATTTAGCACATCTGACAACTGCAAGATGGGCTTTCCAACTGCATCCTGCCTAATTAAAAAGAGCGTGTTCAACAACCGTCCAACTCTGCCGTTTCCGTCAATAAACGGATGAATCATCTCGAATTGGTAGTGTATCAAGGCTGCGCGAACAAACACATTCTCCGATTCTTCATAATGGATATAGCGTTCAAGGTCGGAAAAAGCATTGGTCATATCTTCATAGACAGGGGGGACGAACAGCGCATCATTCAGTCCGCTTCCTTTTCTGCCTATCCAGATAGGAGAATTGCGGAACTCGCCCGGATATTTCTTGGCATATCTTTCACTTTTACATATCAGATAATGGGCATTTTTCAATAGTCGGGCACTTAACGGCAGTTCATCCATCGCTTCAAGGGCATAAAGGGTGGCTTTAAGAAGATTTGCCGCATCCTCCATTGATTCATCATCCATACCCAATGCAAATGAAACAGGTTGTTCACCCGACGCTAATTTGCAGGAAGATTCAGCTTCCTGCCTCATGAATTGCAGGACTTGTTCATCGGATAATTGTGCTGCATAGGTGCTCAACCTGCGCATGGCATCCTCTAATTCCATTATCAACTTATCCAGCCTATCTGTATGGACTATGCGTATTTCTGAAAGCGGTGTCGGGATAAATGACCTGAAAGCCATATCTCCTGAAAGATGTTTGCGATAAGGTCCCATAATCATTTTATATGTAAGGCTTCCATGAAGCGTTTTACTACTTCGGGGTTTCCCGTATGCTTACCCTTATCTTCACTTATTTTACAGGTTTCATTGTAGAAAGCCCATGATTCCGTAATCTTTGCGGCAACCAGTTTTATGACGATATTAAGAGGCTTAACTCCGGCAAAGTCATTGGTAAAATGAGTGCCTATTCCGAATGAAGGCAAGCAATAATTTTTGGCATATTGCTGGATTTGGATTGCGTTTGAAACATCAAGTGCATTGCTGAATACGACTTGTTTTGTTTTGGGATCAATGCCCAGCGAACGGTATTTCTCAACGATTTTCATCAGTTGCTCATAATTGTCACCGCTGTCTATCCGCAATCCTTTGAACAGGTTGGCAAAATCCTCAGAGAAGTTCATACTGAAAATATCCCAACCGAAACTGTCATACAGATAAGTACCCAATGCTCCACGGAAAGTGTTCCGCCAAGAGTTCATGGCAATATGATTTGCCATTTGCGGGCCGTACATTCCGCCGATGGCGCATACGAATTCGTGAGCCATCGTGCCAACAGGCAACAAATCATGCTTCATCGCCAAATAGACATTACTGGTTCCAACAAACCTTCCCAGCCAATTATTGTTATGGCTGCACGCTTTCATTGCACATACAGCGACATCCTCCGCTTCAAAAGAGGCTCTGCGCCGTGTACCGAAATCGCTGAATACACACCCTGCTTCCAGCAATCTCCTCCCTTTCTCATAGGATTTGCCATAATAGGCTTGATAATCAAAGCGGCTGTCCTCACCAGTCATGATGTAATAAAGTTCTGAAATAATGGCAAGGAGTTTTACTTCCAGAAAGATGGTGTTTGACCAACAGCCTTCAATATCCACAGACAAGTGCCCGTCTTCGTCTTGACGTACCTTGACCCATTCATGGTTGAAACGGTATCCTTTAAGATAAGTGTAAAACCATGCCGGGATATACCTACACTTGTGTCTCATGAAATCTATCTCCTCGTCGGTAATGGTTACAGATTCCAGCATCATTATCTGTTCTTCCAACATTTGGGCAAAGCCAATGGGGTATGCAATATTGTCCCTATCGGTAAATGTATATTTGACCTGTGCCCGTGGAAAGTTATCGATGACGGCACAACACATGGTGAACTTATATAGGTCGTCATCTGTAAAATGTTTGATGATTTGTTTCATGGCAACAGCTTTTTAATGGTTATGTCCAAAGCCTTTCCCCCGTCCAAAGATGGACAGAATTCCTGCAAGACATGGAATATGGATGTCCCATACCTCTTGATACCGTCTTTTAGTGTATCAAGCACGCATACATCCCCGGCTATTCCGCACAAGTCTATCCGGTCGATATGCAAGCCATCTATCAGGTTATCCAAATGCATGGACAAGGTCTCAGTATTCTTCCGAATCCTTGCAAACACCTTTCCGCAGAATTATCACTTCACCGTGTGTTGTATAGAGCGGTTCCACCAATACCGAACAGATTGCCGCACCTGTTGTATTCTGTACGCAATGCATCGGCCACTCCCCGCCATTCTCTCTGAATGAGCAATGATTGTATGGATGCCAATCCATCGTAATTGCTTTTGCCGCATATTCCCCGTCTGTCCGTTTGATATATGCGGCCAATCCTTCCATTTTTGAAATTGCCTCCGGAACCGGCAGCGTGCCGTTTATGAAGTCAATTTGAGGGTCTATAATTAATAGCAAGCGTTTCATCTTCCTTTTGTTGAATCTAAACGGTTTGTCTTACCAAATCTCTTGCGAAATCCACTAACTGCACAGCCTCCTGATGGCGGAGAAAGCGTGTGTCCAGGCCATTCGCACCAAGGCGGAAGCGGTCGAGCGCATCGGCATCCTTAAATATCCGGTACAAACGGATGGTTCGTTCCGCTTCATTCGGAATTGATTGAGCGATGGCTTTGATGCCTGTTTCGTCATCCCTGTCGTGATATTTCATAACCAATGAAGCTGGTTTCAAGAATGCAATATCAGTGTTTATCTCACAATACTTCATGTAATAGGATGCCGCCCGTGCCCCATGCCCTGTATCCAGTCCATCGTCCAAACGACGGGTGTCATGGAATATGGCGGTATGTGCCAATACGCAAAGGTCTGTTTTCGTGTTTTCCGCCATCCTTTCGCCTATCAGTAAAGCATAAAGCAGCACTCTTTCGGAGTGGCCTTTCGTATGAATTTCCGAATTTGCCAAATTGAAGGACAAGTTGCTCTCCATGTATTCCGTCCAATGAAGATACGGAATTTTGACCTGTGCGGGCAGATTGTCAATGATATAACGAGGTGTTGTCATGCCAATTCCTCCTTTAAATTCCGAAGTGTATCGGCAATATCTCCTGCCAACCCGATAGATTTATTTGCTATTTCATCGGGAATATACAATTCCTGCGCGAGGTTCAGCGTAATATATGTGGCTTGCGGTTCACGTGCAGCCAGTTGCATCAACGGAAGCTTTATCAAACGGTTGCGGCTGCCTATGCCCAGTTCAATGATAACAAGCCGTTTGCCGTGATAACGGCTGAGGAAAGCATTGGCTTCTTGACTTTTGTCTTGCATCGGGCGGTTATGCAGCAAGTCCTCGAAAGTGCCTTCTACCTCGAACACCTTATCGGGCGCAAAACCGGACAATTCCAAATGCGTGTCGGCATTGGAGGTGAGAATGAAGTAGTCCTTATCACCGACTATGGCAAGCAGGTCTTTCATCACTTGCGAGGGACGGTAGTCTGTTACCCAATACTGCACCAGACGGTTCAGGAACTCCTGACGGTCCTTCTCGTTCGGGTAGTGATAAAAACATCCTTCGATGACACTGCGTATGCCGTATTTCTGCTGGAAGTCACCGAACTGGCGGCAGAACATCTCGTTGTCGGCGAAAATATGATAGCCTTCGGCGATGGACAATCCGTTGCTTGCCCCGATGAGCAAGGCATCGGCATCCTTGATGGCTTGGGCGGCTTGTTCTATCTTATTCATCTTGTAGAATTTTATAAAATCGGTTTCCAATAAATGTAAGTCATATAGTCTTTTTCCTCCGTCGAATAATGTCGGTCACGGTATGTTGTCGCCAATGTGAACCCATGGGTTGGGTAATAGTCATGGTCGCAGGAGGTATCCGTCCAAAGGAACATTTTCCGAAACCTGTGTTTGCGGAACTCTTCCGTGATGGCATTCAGCAACTCCCTGCCGCATCCTTTTCTTGTACTGACAAACAGGGACAGTTTCACATCTTCGTCCGACATTCGGGCAAGCGTGTTCCGGTCGGCTTCGTCCATGTATTCACAGAGCGTTTCCAGCAGGTCCTTTTCGATAGGCGACAGGTTTTCACTTTGTTTCTTCACCCAATCGGACAAATCTACAATTTTCCCTTTCCGCGTACCGAATATCAGCCCTTTCACTCCCTCTTCATCAGATATCTTAAGCGACAAATCGGCATCGGTGAAATTATGCCGGACGATGCACTCTGCTATACACAGAAGATAATCTTCCGAAAATCCGTCATAAAACGTATGCCACGCTTGTTTCGCCAAAGGCTTGACGACATTCATATCCTCTTCTTGGAATCTTTCTATTTTCATCATGCTTGTATTTCTCTGTTTCCTTATTAATATACTCTTGACGGGGTAAACGCTTCTTTGGGATTGAATCCTTTCATTCCGGCTATGGATTCGCCGAGCAGTTGTTTCAGCGTGATGGCGATGTCGTCGCCAATGGCAAGGCTCTTCTTTACAATCTCTTTCGGGATGATGGCGTGCTGCGGATTGATAGTGGCATAGAAGGCGTGCGGGAACTGGTAAGTCATGTTCATGAATGGTTCCTTGATGAACATCGGGGTCATCATGCCTACACCGAGTTCGAGGAACAGCACCTTGCGGCGGGCGTTGGCACGCAGGAAATCGAGATACCGCTTCATCTCGCGCTGGTAATATTCGCCTTCAAGGAAAGTGTAGCCACGCACCCACGGAGCTAACTCCTTGCCGCAATGCGGGCAACGAGGTATCAACTCGTCGGGCAGGGCGTCGCCCACAATCTTGTCGCTTAACTCAAATACCTTTTCCTTATTATAATATATCTCGTCGTGGCACGGACGGCTGCATTGCCAGTAACGGTTGTCTCCTTGTATCCGGGTAATCCTTTCGTCCGGAAACGTTCGGAAAAACTGTGCATCCTGATTGGTCGTGGCAATATAATAATTCTTCCCTTGAAGAAGTCTTGCCAGGTCCGTGTACGTTTCGCCGGTGTAGCACTCATAGACATAACGGGTGGCACGCAACATGGCAGCCCAAAGCTCTCCGCGACTAAGACGGCGGTCATAAAACAAGTCGAAATAATTATGGATGTCATATTTCTTTGCCAATCCTCCCGCCAACTTCCTGTAAACCTCGTCATCCTGATAATAGAACACGAACCCCGAAGCGGCGGACATTCCCGATGCTCCGCCCACCACGATGGCATCTGCCTCATCTATTTTCTGTTTTAGTAATTCAATCTTTTCTTTTGAAACCATTGCAAATATTTCTTTTAATTTATTTTGTTGCAAAGGTACGTGCATTACAAGAAGTAGACTCTACCAATTTATTGTAGTATTCTATCATTTCGATAAGAGAAATAGAAAGGAAATAGGATTAAACATAATTTTACTACATATCAAGCGGTAAGTATGCCCATGAAAATGATTATTCGAACTGATTATAGGTTTCGTTATTTAATGATGATGCCTATCCAACGAATGTGAACATTCGAGATTGTTTTTGGCATTTATAACGACGAACTATAATTATTATTTTTTTTATTTACTTCAGCTAGAAATTCACTAATAGTCTGTCCTGTCATTTGTTTGAAGAAACGCATCAGATGATTCGGTTCGGGAAAGTTCAAGCGATAGGCTATTTCGGATGCTGTACCTGTAGTATCGAGCAGTTCATTTTTCACTTCTAATAGTAGGCGTTTCCGAAGCATTTCCGTAGCGGTTGTTCCGAATTGTTCCTTTACAGCTTTGTTCAGCGTAATACGTGTGATACCGATTAATTCCGCATAGTCATTTACTCTGTGTTTCGTGTGGATATGTTTCTCTAACAATTGCCTGAACTGATAAGCATAGTTGTTTCGTACTTTGCATGTAGGCAAGCCGTAGGTAGTAGCATACGAGCGATTAATTTGTAATAACAAGTAAAAAAGTAACGAGCGCAGTATTTGCTCACTGTCACTAATGGTACCTCGTAATTCCTGTTTGATTTCTTTGAGAAACATAATATATCGTTGCATATCCTCTTGGGAAACAATAAGAAAAGGAGGAGTGTCATTTGGGTAACAATAAAGTAACCTATAAGTAAAGTATTTGTCCGCAAGAAAGTTGTGTAGGAAATCTTCTTGGAAAATTAGAAATCGAAAAAAATTAACATCTGTTTCCAGTTGCCATCTATGTCGTTGGTAAGGCGAAAGAAAAACGATACTGTTAGGCATCACATCGTAACACTTATGTTCTATCCACACGTGTCCGCCTTCTTCCTCGAAAAAGATAAACTCGAAGAAATCGGTTATATATTCTTTATCTGAGGTATAATACTGTAGATGTTCCATCCCAGTTCCTGTATTAATGAGAAAGTTCACGCCACATTCTGCCTTGTTGAAACGTATTTCTGTGAGGTTTGCTATTCGTGTCATAGACTACTTGTTCGCTTGCAAATATAGTGCTTTCTAGCGTGAATCGCAAATGGATTTATCAAATTGATAGTTCGTTTGGTATATTTGATAGAGTTTACAAAGAAAAATATCCTGACCTTTGCAAACGAAATAGAACAATAATTTATAGTAGTTTATATTATGGGAAAGAATAACATTACAAAATCCATCGAAGAAAAAAGGAAGTGGAAACTTCATAATAATCCCAATCATCCGATTTGTATGTTTAAAAAACATATACAACAATACTTTAAAGGGTATGAAATTTTTGACAATCTTGACGAAGTGGTCAGAAAGTTTACTCGAAGTATCCGTTCGTGCAAAGAGATATTTCTTTTTGGGTGAATGGTTTTGTCGAAAATCAAGAAGGTTTATGGATTGAGCACAATGATTTTTGCGAGATTGTTCGCGAACTAGGCGGTGATTTGATAGAAAGTGTCAGCGTAATCGACCGCTTTCAAAAACAATACAAGGTATCTTTGGCATATCGAATAATTTATCGCTCTAATGACAGAACCTTGCTGAACGATGAAATAAATCAAATTCAGGAGAACATCCGTAGTCAGATTTCAGATAGATTTAATATAGAATTAAGATAAGTATGAGAAAGATTTTAATATTTATAATGGCGATAGCAACACTTATGTCATGCACAAATAGCACAAAAGAAATAATAGAATCAACAAATAAAATTCAACTGATACGAAATGCGACATTGAAGATTGAGTATGGAGGAAAGACTTTTCTTATTGATCCGATGCTTTCCGAAAAAGGAAAACTGAAATCAGTAATTGGTACAAACAAAAATCCGACCGTACATCTTACAATGTCAGTCGAGGAGATCATGAATGATGTTGATTTCGTGCTTGCTTCGCACTCCCACTTCGACCATTTCGACAAACCTGCCGCCGCTGCGATGGGTGATACGCTGAAATTATACGTTCAGCCTGCCGATAGCGTGTTTTTTCTGAATGAGTTCGGTATGACCAACACTGAAATCATCAATGATAAGATTACAGTTGGAGAACTTACGGTTTATCGTACCGGAGGCGAGCATGGGAAAGGTACAATCAAGGAGATGATGGGAGAGGTTTCAGGTTTCGTGCTGCAAGCCGAAAACCAACCGACTGTTTATATTGTCGGCGATTGTTTGTGGACGGACGAAATCAAAGCGAATATAGAGCGATACCAGCCTGATTGGGTTATCATCAACACGGGAGGCGCAATCATACCCGCACTTTCGCCGACGTTCGGAACTCTGACTATGAATGAAAAGGACGTGGTACGCATGATTGAGGAGTCGCCAGCTAAATGCCGGTTCATTGCCGTCCACATGGATGCCATCGACCATTGCCAGACAACACGCAGCATTCTTCGCAATGAGGCAGACAAGGCAGGCATATCGAGAGAGAAACTGATTATTCCGGCAGATGGAGAAAGCATCAAATTATAAGGCCTTATGAATTTTGTTGATGAATTGAGATGGCGCGGCATGCTGCACCAACTGATGCCGGGTACAGAGGAACTTCTAGAAAAAGAACAAGTAACTGCATATTTAGGTGTCGATCCTACCGCCGATTCACTCCACATAGGACATTTGTGTGGAGTGATGATTTTACGTCATTTCCAAAAGTGCGGTCATAAGCCGTTGGTACTTGTCGGCGGGGCAACCGGAATGATAGGTGACCCATCGGGGAAATCCGATGAACGGAATCTTTTAAGTATGGAAACTTTACAGCATAATGTAAATTGCATCAAGAAACAGTTGTCGCGGTTTCTTGATTTTGATTCCGAGATACCCAACCGGGCAGAACTCGTAAACAACTACGATTGGCTGACGCCCATTTCTTTTTTTGAGTTTTTGCGGGAGATAGGTAATCGAGTTACCATTAACTATATGATGGCGAAGGATTCGGTTCAGAAACGCCTCAATGGAGAGGCTCGTGACGGTCTTTCGTTTACGGAGTTCAGCTACCAGTTGTTGCAGGCCTACGATTTTTATTATCTTAACAAGACGAAGAACTGCAAATTACAGTTGGGTGGTTCCGACCAATGGGGAAACATCACTTCCGGAACGGATCTTATCCGACGTATCAACGGGAATGCAGCCTATGGCTTGACTTGTCCTCTTATCACCAAAGCCGACGGAGGAAAGTTCGGCAAAACGGAGTCTGGGAATATATGGTTGGATGCCCGATATACTTCTCCAGCTGATTTTTTCAATTTCTGGCTGAATGTCAGCTACACGGATGCTTGCCGTTATATCAAGATATTCACTACACTGACACAGGAAGATATTGCCACTCTTGCCGAGTTCCACACTAAGGACAGTTCATCGAAAGTCATGCAGATGCGCCTTGCCGAAGAGGTGACGAAGATGGTGCACGGTGAGGATGTGTGTAAAACGCTTTCTGAAGCAGTCAGAATCAAATCCTGATGGGACATACTATTACAAATAGAGACTTTTAATCGGAAAATATGAAAATAAACAAGGAAGGGTATCGGATAATTTGGGGTTCAGGAATCATTTTCCTATCATGCTGGCTGTTGTTTTATTACCTGTTTGTCAACAATCGCAGTACGATTATATTCCAGCTCAGTACTGTATTACTGGTCGTTTTCTGGCTTTATATCATTACTTTTTTTCGGGAACCGAAACGTATTCGAATCAGTGACCCGTCGTTGGTTTTTGCGCCTTGCTACGGTCGTGTCGTGGTGATTGAAAAGGTGATGGAGGATGAATATCTGCATCGTGAAATGCTGCAAATATCGGTCTTCATGTCGCTGACCAATATTCACATGAACTGGTATCCTGTAGGTGGAACAATAGAATACGTTAAATATCATCCGGGGCGTTATCTTGTAGCTTGGTTACCAAAAGCATCTAAAGATAATGAACATACGACAACTGTTGTGAGAATGCAAAAGGTCATTTGATACTTTTCCGCCAAATTGCTGGATTTATTGCCCGACGGATTGTGTCTTATATAAAACTGGGATACGAGGCGGAACAGAACACGACTGCCGGGTTTATAAAATTCGGTTCGAGAGTGGATATTTTGCTTCCATTGGAATATGAGATATTAGTGGAATTAGGTGATGCAGTCGTGGAAAGTCAGACACCACTGGCAAGAGTTAGGTAAACTATAATATAATCTATTAGGTTTTATAAGTAACCGTTTAATAGTTTTTCCCAATGTGAAGCAAACAATAAGAATTGATCAAAGGTTACGGATAAAAAAATATCTTAATATTTTAAAATACATATTATCGGAATGGATTTGGCTTTTGTTTGTTTTATAAGCTAAATTGTGTGCGTATAATAACACGTATGTAATACATAATTGGTAGAAAAACAATTGACTTTAATAAAGTAGCTTGTATTGGATTTTGCATAGAAGAATGGCTTTTCATTAGTTATTGTGATTGACGGACTGAAAGCATCAAGTATGGAGATTGTTGATCTATTCTTCTACATAAAATAACTATTATTAATGAGAATAAAAACAGATTGCATAATGATAAAAGCTATATTTTTTGATATTGACGGAACATTGGTCAGCTTCAAGACACATCGGATTCCGCAATCAACAATAGATGCCATTGTACAAGCAAAAATGCAAGGCATCAAAATATATATTTCTACAGGGCGTCCTTTCCCGCTAATAAACAACATAGACGGAATCAAGCATCTGGTGGACGGCTACATCACCGCCAACGGAGCTTATTGCTTTGTGGGGAACAAAGTCATCTCTTGCCAGCCCATACCCGATGAAGATGTCCGTACCGTTATCAGGTGGGCAGACGAAAAGGACTTTGCCTGTATGGTGGTCGGCGAGAAAGACTTGGCCATGTACCGCAACAATGCATGTGCCGACCGCATATTCCGTCAGATGCTGGATGTCCACAATTTGCAGACGGATGTCCCGATAGAGCCTGTCCTCCGGCAGCGTATCCTACAACTCACTCCGGTGATTCCGAAAGATGAAGAAGAACGGTTGATGCCGCTGTTGCAGGGCTGCGAGTCCAGCCGTTGGTATCCCGACTTTGCCGACATCACGGCAAAGAATGTAAACAAGGGAAATGGGCTTCTGGCTATCGCAGCGCATCAAGGCATCAAAGCGGAAGAAACAATGGCACTTGGCGATGGAGGCAATGATATGTCAATTATCAAGCAGGCAGGCATTGGAGTGGCGATGGGAAACGCGAATGAAGCACTGAAAGCCGTTGCGGATTATGTGACGGAGCCGGTGGACGAGAACGGGGTTTACCATGCGTTAAAGCGTTGGGTATTTATGCCACGCTAATTTTAATATGTTTTGTAACCCGAATGCCTATTTAATAAACAACAGATATTATGGAAGGAAACACTATCTATATCAAAAATATGGTTTGCAGGCGGTGCATCCTGACCGTTTCCAATATCTTTAAGGAGAACGGCATCATGCCTGCCAGCGTTGAACTGGGTACAGTCGTGCTGTCTGAGCCTATTCCGGAAGGAAAGAAAGACTGCATCCGCCGCAGGCTTGAAGAAAACGGCTTTGAGGTGATTGATGACAAGCGGATGCGCGTTATCGAGCAAATTCGTATCGGCGTTATTGAGTTCGTGCGCCATCCGGAATATCAGGAGAAGATGAACTTGTCAGACTATCTGCAGGACAAATGCCGCAAGGAATACAGCGCGCTCAGCAAGTTGTTCACTGAGATGAAAGGCATCAGCATCGAGCGGTATTATCTTGCGCAACGAATTGAGCTGGTGAAAGAGCTGCTTGTCTATGACGAACTGACTGTCAGCGAGATTGCGGATAAACTGCATTATTCGAGTGTGGCTCATCTGAGCGCGCAGTTCAAGGCGCAGACGGGACTGTCTCCCACACAATTCAAGGCGATGAAAGGACATAAACTGAAACCGCTCGACGAGATATAAATCGTATCCATAATAATGTAACAGCCCGACCCGGCTTGCCGTTTAACTTTGCACACGGAAAAATAAAAGAAGACTTAATTTATGAAAAAGATTTTAGTATGGATGTTCCTTTCCTGCATAAGCTGCGCGAACCTTTGGGCTTCGGACAGGACGGTCAAAGGTTATGTGCTTGACAAGGAGGGAACGCCTTTGCCCGGTGCATATGTGTATGATGCCGACAAGCATACGGCAGTTACGGACGAGGACGGCTATTTCGAGCTTTCCATACCGGAGGAGGTGAGGGAGTTGAAAGCCGGCTACGTAGGCTTCAACACCCTTACCTACACAATGGATCGTCCCGATGACGTACAGATTCTGGTGATGAGCCAGAGTACTGAACTGGAAGAGGTGGTCGTCACGGCAGGAGGCATCGGAACAATCAAGAACCGCAGCAATGTGCTGAATACGGAAAGTGTGACTTCACAAGCTCTGACACGTGCCGCCTGCTGCAACCTCTCGGAGAGTTTCGAGACGAACCCTTCGGTGGACGTTGCCTACAGCGACGCCGTGACGGGAGCCAAACAAATCCAGCTTCTTGGACTGGCAGGTACATATGTGCAAATGCTCACGGAGAATTTCCCGAACCTGCGGGGCGTGGCTTCCACCTACGGGCTGGACTACATTCCGGGACCGTGGATGCAAAGCATACAGGTTTCCAAAGGAGCGGCTTCGGTGAAGAACGGCTACGAGTCCGTGACGGGGCAGATTGACGTGGAATATAAGAAACCGAAAGTGGCGGATCCGCTGCTGGTCAATCTTTTCGCCAGCAGTACGGGGCGTTACGAAGGAAATGCCGTGGGAGCCGTAGAGTTGAACGACCGCCTTTCTACCGCCCTGTTCCTGAACTATTACAATGAGAAGCGGACGCACGACAAGAACAAGGACACGTTTCTGGATATGCCGGAAATGCAGGCGTTCAGCGTAATGAACCGCTGGCACTACCAGACACCCAAGTTCGTGTCGCAATCGGGCATTAAGGTACTCGCAGACCGCCGTACAAGCGGACAGACCTCCCACACCTTACACGGTGACGAAGATTTTGCTCCCTATACCATTCATAACGATGCTAACCGTGTGGAGCTTTTCTCAAAAAACGGATTCATCATCAATCAAGACCGGAATGAAAGTGTGGCGGTTATCGCGTCAGGCTCGTACCACGACCAGCAATCGAACTATGCGGACAAGATATATAACGTATATGAATCGAACATCTATGCCTCCCTGCTTTATGAAAGCGAATTTGGCGACAGGCATAAGTTGGCGGCAGGATTGAACTACAACTGGGACAACTATGCGCAACGGGGCAATGTCATCGAGCGTTACCGTCCGCAGGAACGCAACGTAAGCGAGAGCGTGGCGGGTGCATACGCTGAATACACGTGGACACCTGTGGAGAATTTCACGTGGATGCTGGGACTGCGCGCCGATTACAGCACCTTGCACCATTGGTTCGTCACTCCCCGTATGCACCTCAAGTATGCGCCTGCCCCCTGGCTCGACTTGCGGGCTTCCGCCGGAAAGGGTTACCGCACCACCTTCATCTTTCCCGAAAACAGTTACCTGCTCGCAAGCAGCCGCACGTGGCACATCGCTGACGACCTGCATCAGGAAGAAGCGTGGAACTACGGCATCAGCGCGTCTTTCCATATTCCGGTGAAAGGCGAGGAACTGACCGTAAACGCGGAATGGTTCTATACGGATTTTCAAAATCAGGTGGTAATCGATATGGACAGGAATGCGCACAGCATCTATTTCTACAACTTGGACGGCAAATCCACTTCCAGCGTATTCCAAATAGACGCCACCTATCCGCTGTTCCGTGGTTTCACCCTGCTGGGAGCCTACCGCTGGATGGACGTGGAATGCACGTATGGCGGCAAGACCTTGCGCAAACCGCTCACCAGCCGTTACAAAGCTTTGGTTACGGCATCATACGAAACGCCGTTGAAGAAATGGCAGTTCGATGTGACTGTCCAGTTCAATGGCGGGGGACGTATGCCGACACCCGATGCGGAACGTCCGTTATGGGGCAGCACCTTCCCGTCGTACACCCAACTGAGCGCACAAGTTACGCGCCGTTTCCGCCGGTGGAGCATCTATGTGGGTGGAGAGAACCTGACAAACTATAAGCAGAAGAACCCGATTGTATCGGCAGGAGACCCGTACAGCCCGGATTTTGACGCTACAATGGTATGGGGACCAACAATGGGCTACAAACTTTATGCGGGCATCCGCTACAACATACCCAAGATGTAACAAACAGAACTAAAAATAAATAGAAGACAATGAGAACAAAAACAATCATGCTGACAGCCCTGTTTTTGCTGGGATTGTCATCCGGCGTTTCGGCAAAGGACGTGAAAGAAAACAAGAAGGCAGAAGTGACATTCCTCGTGTCAATGACTTGTGAAAACTGTCAAAAACGCATTGAGGATAACATTTCTTTCGAGAAAGGGGTAACCGGACTGGACGTTAACCTCCCGCAAAAAACCGTCACCATCGAATACCGCAAGGACAAGACTACGCCTGACAAACTGAAAACAGCCATTCGTAAATTAGGATATACTGTGACACCGTTCCATAAGACAAAGGACAACTCAAAAGAGCCGTCAAAATAGAGGATATAGTATAAATACGGCTTTGAATAAAATAAATTGAGCCATTGACAAGGCGAAAGGAGTATTGGTGTAAAATCTTGAACGGTGCTTGAATTCTTCAGAAAGTACCGTTCGTTTTTTATATTAAAAGTAGCAAAAATGAGATTATCTGATTTACATACGGGCGAAAACGGGATAATTGTCAAGATATATGGTCGTGGCAGTTTCCAAAAACGGATAACTGAAATGGGATTTGTATTCGGGAAACGGGTAAAAGTCATATTGAACGCGCCGTTGCAAGACCCGATAGAATATGAGATTATCGGTTACAAGATTTCGCTGCGGCGGGAAGAGGCGGACAACATCGAAGTAGTGAGTGAAAAAGAAGCTAAGAACTTTGTACATAAGCAAAGTCAGGAACTCTCTATTGATGCCTCTCATTGTGATGACGTTCCATTTCTTGAAAAAGAAATGGAACGCATGGCGGCCGAACGGAATCATTCGATACGAGTGGCATTGGTCGGCAATCCGAATTGTGGAAAAACATCCTTGTTCAACATCGCTTCCGGTGCGCACGAACATGTCGGGAACTATAGCGGTGTGACCGTAGATGCCAAGGAAGGGACATTCGAGTATGGCGGCTATCGGTTCACCTTGGTGGATTTGCCAGGCACATATTCCATTTCGGCGTATAGTCCCGAAGAACTTTACGTACGCAGAAGCCTTGTAGAAGAAATCCCGGATATAGTCCTCAATGTGGTGGACAGTACCAATCTGGAACGTAACCTTTATCTTACGACACAGGTCATTGATATGGACTTACGGGTAGTGATGGCCTTGAATATGTATGACGAATTTCAAGAACGAGGTGACAAGCTGGACACAGAACGACTTGGGCAATTATTGGGCGTCCCAATTGTTCCAACCATCAGCAGGATGGGAGAAGGAATAGACCGATTATTCGACACCATCATCCATGTGTATGAAAAGAAGCAGCCTATATTGTGCAGGCACATCCACATCAACCACGGTGAAGAACTGGAAACGAGCATCCGCCGCATTCAATTGCTTATCCAACGCGACGAGGGCATCCGCCACAAATATTCTACCCGTTTCCTTGCCATCAAGTATTTGGAGAGGGACAAGGACATCGAGAATGTAGTGGAAAGCCTTCCTTGTCGAGATGAAGTCATTACGACCCGTTTTGAAGAACAGAAACGCATAGACGGATTGCTACATACTTCTATGGAAACTGCCATTGTGGATGCAAAATATGCATTTATCCAAGGCGCATTGAAAGAGACTTATTGCCCTGCGTCCTCGAAAGAGCCATCCAAACGGACAAAAACAGACAAAATTGATGCAATTGTCACTAACCGTTGGTTGGCATTCCCATTGTTTTTCTTCCTGCTCTATCTGATCTTTCAAGGTACATTTACTTTGGGCGAATACCCGATGGAATGGATTGAATGGTTCGTAGGGCAATTCGGTGATTGGATTTCCACATATATGCCGGACGGGATGCTAAAAGACTTGGTGGTGGATGGCATTATCGGCGGCGTAGGCAGCGTATTGGTGTTCCTTCCCAACATCATGATACTTTACCTATTCATCTCCTTGCTCGAAGATTCGGGCTATATGGCACGTGCCGCTTTCATTATGGACAAAATCATGCATCGCATCGGATTACACGGCAAGTCGTTCATCCCTATGATCATGGGATTCGGTTGCAATGTCCCGGCTGTGATGGCAACACGCACCATCGAGAGCCGGAGAAGCCGGCTGATAACCATGCTCGTCATTCCATTCATGTCGTGTACTGGACGTTTGCCTCTCTATATCTTGATGACAGGACTATTCTTTCCCCATTATGCCAGCATGGTTTTATTAGGGCTTTATGTGTTGGGCATCCTTGTGGCGGTATGTTCGGCGCACATCATAGGGTGGTTCATCAAGGAAGAAGACCTGCCTTTCGTAATGGAACTTCCTCCATATCGGATACCTACGGTAAAATCCGTTTTCCGACACACGTGGGAAAAAGGCAAACAATACCTACATAAAATGAGCGGCATCATATTGGTTTGTTCCATTATCATTTGGTTTTTAGGATATTTTCCTCGTCATGACAGCTATTCTACAGCTGCCGAGCAACAGGAAAACTCTTACATTGGACATATCGGCAAGGTCATCGAACCCCTGTTCGAGCCTTTGGGCTTCGACTGGAAAATGAGCACCAGTGTTTTATCCGGTATCGGGGCAAAGGAACTGGTGGTAAGTACGCTTGGCGTCATGTACAGTGCAGAAAACGAAGAAGCCGACAATAACATTAATTTGCAAGAAGCTCTGCAAAAGAACATCTCTTCTGCTGCCGCACTTGCTTATATGGTATTTGTACTACTTTATTTTCCTTGTATAGCCACTTTTGTAGCCATTAAACAAGAAAGCGGCAGTTGGAAATGGGCTGTATCTTCCGCCGTCTATACGATTTGTGTGGCATGGATGATAGCCTTTATAACGTATAGATTAGCTATGAGCTTAATATAATGCTAAAAAAATAATGATTAAAGCAATATTTTTGATATTGACGGAATATTGGTCAGCTTCAAAACGCATCAGATTCTGCAATCGGCAATAGATGTCATTTTCTAACCGAAAGCGCAAGGTGTAAAGATATATGAAATTTGAACAGAGGTTACAAGAAAAGATTACATTCGGATATGTTGTCATGTTTATTATCGGAATAAGCATGGTTTCTATTTTGGTGCATGAGCGCAAACGCATCAGGGAAATAGAAGCCGACACGGAAACCATCCGGCAAGTGCGCCGTGTCATCAGCGACACCCACCAGCGCATCACCCGGCTTGCGCTGCTGGGCGAGGGTGTTGTTGGCTGGGACGAAACGGATTACCACCATTACCATACCCAGCTCTTGCGCACCGACAGCCTGCTGCAAGCCATGAAACCGCTCTGTCGTGAATACGTGCGCCCGGCACAAATAGACACGCTCCGCTCCCTCTTGGCGGACAAGGAAACCCAGCTACGGCACATCATGCAAGCAATGGAGCGGCAGGAAGAGGCGGACAGCCTCTTGGTAAACCACCTGCCCGAAGTGGCACGTAGGGCGACACGTGTCCGCACCATAAAACAGAAGAAAAACGGACTGGCCGGCTTCTTCGGCGGCAAGAAGACCGTACAGGTACTGCCTTCAGCCAGGGAACTCCACGCCTTCAGCGACAGCCTAACCGCCATGCAACAGAGACAGGCGGCTGAGAT
>UMLC01000636.1_pt1 | contig 19521 bp, 14 predicted proteins | sample 1966451 | NCBI WGS metagenome assembly UMLC01 (sample SAMEA4836193, study PRJEB28245) | human gut metagenome | biome: gut microbiome; material: fecal sample | place: Denmark | collected 2008
GATGCCTGGTGGGCTATCCACGGACTTCCGCACCTGAGCCCATAAAATTCTTTGCTTGATTAGTTTATTTTTTAGTTATGAGTAAATCCTTCATTTGCTTCAAGGCTTCCTTAGAAATACCTAAAGCAAAGGCAAAATGCTCATAATCTGATAATATCAACTGTTGCTTTTGCGTATTGACCTGATAGATGTAGCCAGTGTTGATGATAAAGCGCTTACCCACTCGCATAAAAATACTCTTGCAATCTACAAGATGCTCGGTCAAATACTTCTCCATCTGAGTCAAATTCAGACAAACAACAGCCTTCAGCTTGTTAATAGTAACAATCTGTGTATAATTGCCATCTCCTTCGAAATAAACAATTTTGGAAACATCTAATCTTAAGAGTTCCGTCTTTGTATTGAATACGATAAATTGACTATCCATATTTACTATTTACATCGCTGACTTGTTCCCAGAAGTAGCTATCGGTCATTAAGTTTTCAATTAAAAAGCGTGGGACTAATGCTTATTACCGGATAGAGGTTGTGGAAGGACCCGTCAGCAAGTAATAATACAATAGCCCACGCCATAGAGTATATTAACATCTTCTTTCATAGAGAAAAAGATACTATAATCCTTAGACGTGAGCATCATTGCCTATTTATCGTTAGCAGACTTTGAAACTTCCACATTTCTATCACAAGATAACGTTCAATACGCTCATTCACTAGAGCCTTCATCGTGCCCGTTCTTTTCCGTTCACTCATAACTCTATTGCAAAAATATGAAAACTTTTTGATACCGCCAGACTTTTTGCCTTTTTTTATCGTAAGGACTCGATTTTTTCTGAAAAGGATTAGAAAAAGGCACCGGATGCCGCCACTGCCGAAAAGATAACACTTCCACATTGCTATTCCATGACGACTCCGATGCCTATATACCTCTAACTTTTCAATCTTCCTTATCCTATTTCAAAATTATAGTTCTTCACCACCGTCCCCTTTCTGGCATTCACCGTAAAATTACCAAGGGTTGTCTTGACTTTATAAATGCCATTCTTCGATGATACCAGCTTTGCCGACATTCCCATAAAGCTGACGCCGCCATCCTTCTTCTCTATGGTGTACTTTCCAAAAGGAGTAGCTACGATGATGTGGCGCTTGGTGTTATCAACCACACCATATACTGCGCCGGATGGTGCCTGCTTCACCTGCTCGGCTACGCTCTTTACGGCATTTGCCACATCGGTGTTGTTACTCTTTGCAAAACTGGTTGTGGCGGCAGCTACTATCATCATCAACGAAATCATAATCTTCTTCATATCTTATTACATATTAAAAGAGTTATACTTCATTTTCCTCGTTCTACGAATCATTCTATTCTATCGTTTCCCGATTACGAGCGCAAAAGTAAGAAGAGTATTTCTATCAGCCAAATATCCAAACCTACCTTGTATGAAATGACATTCTGTATGTACCAAATGACAAAAATGTAGATTCTAACTTAACAGTGCACCAGTCCTAATAATAAAAAAGGGTGAATCATTAACTTATGACACACCTTCCGTCAATATTTATAACCAAATTTCATATACCTACAAATATTGAATCTAGCAATAAAAATAAGGGGAATGAGAGGAAAGGAATCCCCGTTTTCTGCTCTATATTAAGAACAAGACCTATAGTTGTACGACTATAAAGTTACAGTTGTACGACTATACATGCTATGGTTGTACAACTGTAGAGTTATGGTCGTACAACTATAGGGGTTATAGTCGTACAACTATAGATTTTCTTCAACGGCATTTTCTTGTCAAGAAATCACAAACGTCTGATTACCAGCAAGTTACTGCATTTCTTCATATTTGCGATATTCTCAAAGAAACAATAAGCGTCTGAAAATATGAGAATCTCAGGCAAGCTAATGTAAAGAAAACTCGTTCTTTATAACGCCTCAGCTTCGGGAAATTCTTACAGATCACCTACTTCATTTTCCACCCATCTATCGTTCCCGTCTTCGATGAGAAGTTGCAGCCTATCTGATAGACAGGGCGGACGCATCAAAATGCGTTCGCCCTGCTATCAGTATCAATGGAAATTCGCTTGCTCACTTTTGTTGCCACAAATGCTATCATTAACCCAAGACAAGCAGCTATACTAATAGCCATGCGTAGCCCAGAAACTTCGGCAAGCCAGCCTATCACTGGAGGACCGACGAGGAAACCGAAGAAGCTGATGCTCGACACAATGGTAATGGCGATGCTCGCCTTGACAATGCCCAACTGGCAAACACCAGTCCCGGTACAAAATAATAAGCTGCCACAGCAACTCGCTTGCGAGCCAAGTCGCTCAAATCCCTCATTCGAAATGTCATCCTATATATCTTTTTACATGAAACTTAAAAACGCGGCTGCAAAATTACGAAAAAATAAACTTTCATCCATCGATTATTCCCAAAAAGATAATGCCTTGTCAAAAAATAAGTGTAACTTTGCCCTTCGAATAACAAGAAAATCCAACGCAAGCATAAAACCTTGCCAGTACAGAACAAATAAAACTAAGCGATATGAAGAAACAAATCCTTGCAGCAGCCCTGCTGCTCCTCGCCCTCACCCTGCCAACACAGGCAGCCAAGAGACAGAAAACCAACACCCCACAGCAACTCACCTTCCAGCACCCCTGGCAGGGCAAACGAGTGGCCTACTTCGGCGACTCCATCACCGACCCCAACATCAAGGCATCAAAGGTGAAATACTGGGGTTTCCTGCAGCAGTGGCTCGGCATCACGCCCTACGTCTACGGGGTGAGCGGACGACAGTGGAACGACATTCCCCGCCAAGCCGACAAACTCAAGGCTGAACATGGCGATGACTTCGACGCCATCCTCATCTTCATGGGCACCAATGATTTCAACAATGGCGTGCCCGTAGGCGAATGGTACAAGGAGACTTTCGACAGTGTGAAAGTGGCACGCCACAAACCTGGTGAAATGGTGCAGCGCCGTCACCGCCACTTTGCCATGGACAAGAACACGCTCAAGGGCCGCATCAACATCGCCATGTCGAAACTCAAGCAGATGTATCCCACCAAGCAAATCGTTGTGATGACGCCTGTCCACCGTGCTTATTTCTGCTCGGGCGAGAAGAACATCCAGCCCGACGAGATGTATGAGAATGCCCGTGGTGTATTCTTCGACGAGTACGTCAAGGCTGTCAAGGAGGCTGGCAACGTGTGGGCTGTTCCCGTCATCGACCTCAATGCCCTCTCGGGTCTTTTCCCTCTCTACGATGCGGGCGCTCAGCTCTTCAACAAGCCCGACACCGATCGTCTCCACCCCAACGATCCGGGTCATGAGCGCATGGCAAGAACTATCCTGTATCAGCTCGCCTCCCTGCCCTGCGTTTTTTAGGCTTCCATCTTTCTTGGGCTCTTCTTAACACCTTTTTGGGTCATAAAAGTAAACAATCGTGACAAATCAGATTTTCCATCAATAATTCTATTTGTCCAAAAACTGAACTTTCGCATGTAGCTTAAGTACGGGCTGAAGGCCCAAAAGCTCATAGCCCAGGGCTACGCCCTGGGTAATAATGGCAATCAGCAAGGCGCCCTGTAAGGGCAAAAGCTTTACTAATTGTCTGGAGTTTTAAAGCTTTTGCCCTTACAGGGCGACAGGTTTGCGTCCGTAATAACCCAGGGCGTTGCCCTGGGCTAAGAGCTTCTGCCCTTTCAGGGCGTGCCAACCGTACAGGTCGAATAATTTTAGTCAAGAATTAGAGAAGCCATTTCCACGGCCATCGAGCAATGTTTCTCTAATTCTTGACAGTAAATTCCACCTCAGCTTTCGCAAATGGGGAAATAACTGAAGATGAAGAAGCGATTATCTTATCACCTTCACCTCGCCATTCTTGCTCAGTTTCACAATGCTGGAAGGCGTGTGGGGCTTGTGCTCCTGGCGGCGACTCCAGCAAACATAGTCGACAGCCTCCAGGATTTCGGGCGAAATATCACGATAATTCTGTGCCGCAGGCTCACCACTCACATTGGCGCTGGTGCTGACCAAAGGCTTCTGGAAGCGGTAACACAACTCCTTACTGAAAGGCTCGAAGGTGACACGCATGGCCAGACTGCCATCCTCTGCCACCAGATTGTTGGCCACACCCGTAGCATCGTCGAGGATGACGGTTGTAGGCTTCACAGGCATGGCTGCATCGATAAAGTCCCACGCCACCTGAGGCACATTGCGGAAATAACGCGCCATACGGTCAGCGCTGTCTACAAGACAGATGAGCGCCTTGGAATCGTCACGACGCTTAATCTGATAAACCTTTGCTACTGCCTCGGCATTGGTGGCATCGCAGCCGATGCCCCATACCGTATCTGTGGGATAGAGTATCACTCCACCCTTTCGCATGCACTCCACTGCATTCTTAATGTCTTCTTGCTGTGTCATAATGCTGATATTATAATATGTATAATGTTTCTAAATGGTTTTATACTGCTCGATGTCGCGCATACCGTTGAGGAAGTCGCGTGCCTCCATGCGCTTCTTGCCGCTTATCTGAATGGTATCGAGCTGCAGCCACTCGTCGGCACAAGCCACGAGCAAGCTCTTGCCCTCTACACGGAGCGAGCCCACAGCGATGCCTTCTGCCAGAGCCTTGCCGGTCTTCGTGGTCTTGAAAACCTTCAGCACCTGAGCCTTGCCGCCCTCCTTCTGTATCTCGGTCCATGCGCCAGGATAAGGCGACAGACCGCGGATGAAGTCGTACACCTTCTTGGCTGGCTGGCCGAAACTGATGCGACAGGTCTCCTTGAAGATTTTGGGTGCATGATGCAGTTCCTGCTGTTCTGCCACCAACTCGTCCTGCGAGATGGAGTCGATGTTGCCATCGGCAGCTATCAGCTTGTCGATAGTCTTGAGCGCGATACCGGCACCGAGGTGCATCAGTCCGTCGTAGACATACTCCACATCGGCATCGTCGGGAATAGCGAAAGGCTCCTGCATGATGATGCGTCCGGTGTCGATGTCGTGATCGAGGAAGAAGGTGGTGACACCAGTCTGAGTCTCGCCATTGATGACAGCCCAGTTGATAGGCGCTGCGCCACGATACTGAGGCAACAGGGCGGCGTGCACATTGAACGTGCCGAAGCGGGGCATGGCCCACACCACCTCGGGCAGCATGCGGAAAGCCACCACCACCTGAAGGTCGGCACGGAAGCCACGCAGCTGCTCCACGAACTCGGGATCTTTCATCTTGACAGGCTGCAGCACGGGCAAGCCCTGCTCCAAGGCATACTGCTTGACAGGAGGCGCCTGCAGCGTGTCTTGATGGCGTCCTACTGGTTTGTCGGGCTGAGTAACCACAGCCACCACATTATATCCGCCTTCTACGAGGCTCTTGAGGGATTCCACCGCAAACTCGGGTGTTCCCATAAAAACGATTCTTAAATCTTTCTTCTCCATAACAGTTGGGTTAAAGTTATTCTGCCGACATATCGGCCACAATCTTGCGATACACCGAGTACACCTTGGTACGGCTGATGTAGCCTACAAGCACGCCGGCTGTGTCGACCACAGGCAGCTGGGCCGCATCGGTCTGGTCGAACTTCTTCATCACCTCGTCCATCGGCTCGTGGTCGGAAAGTACTGCCGATGGCTGCAACATGAGCTGTCGCACAGTGAAACGGTTGTAAAGCTCTGACCTGAAGATAATGTGACGGATGCGGGTAATATCTATCACTCCCAAGAGTACACCTCCCTTGTCGACCACTGGCAGGAAGTTGTTGTTGCTGCGGCTTATCTCAGCCACGAGTTTGCCCATAGGCAGATCGGCATGAATGGGATGATAGTCTTTCTCAATGACGCTCTGCATGCTCATCAGCGTGAGGGCCGCACGGTCGATGTGATGAGTGAGCAGCTTGCCCTCTCTTGCCAGTCGCAGGGCGTAGATGCTGTGGCTCTCGAAGATGCTGATGGTGAGGTATGACGAGATGCAGACGATCATGAGCGGCATGAAGAGCTGATAGCCTCCAGTGAGTTCGGCGATGAGGAAGATGCCCGTAAGCGGTGCATGCATCACACCCGTCATCACGCCTGCCATACCCATGAGCGTGAAGTTCTGCTCGGGCACGTAGACACCTATCCCGTTGGCATTCCAGAAGCGGGAGAAGAAGAAACCCGCAAAACCGCCGATAAAGAGCGAAGGGGCGAAGGTTCCACCACAACCGCCACTGCCATTGGTTGCCGATGTGGCAAACACCTTGGTGAGGGTGACGAGTCCGATATAGACGAGCAGCAGATGGCTGTTGCCATAGAAGAGCGAGTTGCTCATCACCTGCCCCCACTCTGCCTCTGTCCTGCCCTTGAGCAGGATGTTGACAGCCGAGTAGCCCTCGCCATAGAGCGAAGGAAACAGGAAGATAAGGCTGCTCAGGATGAGTCCGCCCAAGAGGAGTTTGGCATAAGGATGCTTGCCCAGACGGGCGAACATGCCCTCGCAAGCCGACATGGTGCGCATGAAGTAAAGGCTGACAAAGCCGCAGAAGATGCCCAACAGGATACATATCGGCGCACGGTCGAGCACCCAGGGCGAGGTGAGCGTGAAGTCGAAGAGCGACTTCGAGCCCATCAGAATATAGGTGAAACAGGTAGCTGTGACACACGAGATGAGGATGGGCAGAAGCGAAGCCATCGACAGGTCGACCATCAGCACCTCGAGCGTGAAGACCAGTCCGGCTATAGGTGCCTTGAAGATTCCGGCAATGGCGGCACTGGCTCCGCAGCCCACCAGCATGATCATCGTCTTCTTGTCCATGCGGAAGATCTGTCCCAGATTGGAACCGATGGCCGAACCGGTAAGCACAATAGGCGCCTCGGCTCCCACAGAACCGCCGAAGCCAATGGTGATGCCAGAAGCCACCACCGACGACCAGCAGTTGTGGCCGCGCAGCTTGGAGTTCTTGGTAGAGATGGCGTAGAGCACGCGGGTAATACCATGCGAGATATTGTCGCGCACCACATACTTGATAAAGAGCGACGTGAGGTAAATGCCCACGATTGGGAAGAGCAGGAAGAGCAGGTTGTACGTGTTCTTGACAAATCCCGATGTGAGCAGAATCTGTATCTCGTGCACGATTCCATGCAGGAAATAGCCTGCCACCGAGGCGAGCACCCCGATGACAAAGGCGAGGATGAGTGTCATCTGGCGATCGGAAATATGTTCCTTCTGCCAGGCCACCATCTTGTCGACCCAACTTTTCCTTGCTTCTAAAATATCGTCATCCATTAATATATATATTATTGAACTTTCGAAAGTTCAGAAGTTATAGAAGTTAAAGAAGTTATCACTCCCTTCGGTCGTTAGAAGTTATAGCCAACAGCCTTCTGGGTTGAATATCTATCTGCAAAGCATCTGGCTTTAACTACTCTAACTTCTTTAAATTCTTTAAATTCTTTAACTTCCCCATTTACGAAAGTTGAGTATATTATTTTTTATTTTGGCACGGATTACGCGGATTCCACGGATTTTATCTTCTGACTGCCACAACGCTTTCACCAAGGAATATGGCATCAGCCTCTGTGTTGTCCGCGCCTCATCATTCCTTAAAACTCCGAAGTGAAATGGAACCTGATATGTTCGAAGTCCTGCTGTGCCATGCTGAGCACATAGCCCGAGTCGGCGAGGAACACGTCTCTGCCCTCTATGTCCTTGGCCATGTACTGATACTTGCGCTTCTTGAAGTTCTCCAGCTCCTGCGCATCGTCGGCCTCTATCCAGCAAGCCTTGTGCAGGTGGACAGGTTCCCAGCGGCACTTGGCGTTGTACTCGTTCTCCAAACGATACTGGATGACCTCGAACTGCAACTGTCCTACGGTTCCCACGATGCGGCGGCCATTGAACTGGTTGACAAACAGCTGTGCCACACCCTCGTTCATCAACTGCTCCAATCCCTTCTGGAACTGCTTGCTCTTCATTGGGTCGTCGTTCTCGATATACTTGAAGAGCAGAGGCGAGAACGAAGGCAAACCACGGAAGTGCAGCAGCTCGCCCTCGGTGAGTGTGTCGCCAATCTTGAAGATGCCGTTGTCGGGCAGACCTACGATGTCGCCTGGATAAGCCTCGTCGATGGTGCTCTTGCGCTGCGCCATGAACTGTGTGGGCGAAGAGAAACGGACGGTCTTGCCCAATCGTACGTGCAGGTAAGGCTGATTGCGCACAAACTTGCCCGAACAAATCTTGCAGAAGGCAATACATGAACGGTGGTTGGGGTCGATATTGGCGGTGATCTTGAAGATGAAGCCAGTAAACTTGCTTTCCTCTGGCTCTACCAGTCGCTCCTCGGCCTGAGTGGGCTTGGGCGACGGTGCTATCTTGACGAAGCAGTCGAGAAGTTCCTGCACACCGAAGTTGTTGAGCGCAGAACCGAAGAACACCGGTGCCACCTCGGCCGATCGGTAAGTCTCCACATCGAAGGCTGGATAAACGCCGTCGACCAACTCCAGATCCTCACGCAACTGGGCAGCCTCGCGCTCACCCACATGCTGATCGAGCGCTTCGGAGTTGACGTCCACTTCCACCTTCTCGGTCACGCGCTGCTTGTTGGGAGTAAAGAGGTTGAGTTGCTGCTCGTAGATATTGTACACGCCCTTGAACCGGGCACCTTGTCCGATAGGCCAGCTCAGGGGTCGAACCTTAATCTTGAGTTCTTCCTCCAGTTCATCGAGCACGTCGAAGGCATCGCGGCCCTCACGGTCCATCTTGTTGATGAAGATGATAACAGGCGTATTGCGCATACGGCACACTTCCATCAGCTTGCGGGTCTGGGCCTCCACACCCTTGGCTGAGTCGACCACGATGATGGCTGAGTCAACGGCTGTCAGCGTGCGGTAAGTGTCCTCGGCAAAGTCTTGGTGACCGGGAGTATCGAGGATGTTCACCTTGTAGGGATCGCCATGCTCGCCATCGGGCAAGTAGTCGAACTCCATCACCGACGTGGAAACAGAAATACCACGCTGTTTCTCTATATCCATCCAGTCGGAAGTGGCTGTCTTGCGTATCTTATTGTTCTTTACGGCACCTGCCACCTGTATCTGTCCACCAAAGAGAAGGAACTTCTCGGTCAGTGTGGTCTTACCAGCATCAGGGTGAGAAATAATGGCAAACGTTCTTCTTCTTTCAATCTCTTTCATCTCGTTGTATATATATTTTGAACTTTTCTCAAGTTCTGTATATTATTATTGCACTTTAGCAAGTTCAGAAGTTATGGAAGTTAAAGAAGTTATCACTCCCTTCGGTCGTTAGAAGTTATAGCCAACAGCCTTTTTGGTTGAAAATTTAGCTGTAAAGCATTTGGCTTTAACTTCTCTAACTTCTTTAAATTCTTTAACTTCCCCATTTGCGAAAGTTGAGTTATTATAAAATATGTATATCCTAAAAATCAAACACTACATGTCGTCGTCAAACTTCAAGCCCTCTGTACGGTCCTTGATGTAATAATCGCTCAGCATGCCCACGAAGGTGCTGATCTCGGTCACGGCACGGGCTGTCTCGGGCGTTATCTCCTTCTTCTGCAGGCGGAGCATCATCACGCCATAGAGTGCGTCCAAGCAGGTTTCTATCTCGTTCACATCCTTGTCGCCCTTGTTGCGCAACTCTACGATGTAGGGCAACACCTTGTAGTATTCGGCATTATAGATGGGGAACTTGCTGCTCTGCAGCAACATTCCGTGCAAGTCGATGACGTCCTTGAGCAACACGCGGTTGATATCGAGATGTCCATACTCGCGTTTTCCTTCCTCGTTCATCATGCGGATGAGGTTGCCAAACCAGTCCAGCTCCTCGGCTTTCTGCTCGTCGGTATAGTCGAAACGGTCGATATACTGCTTGCGGATAACGGGCAGCGAACAGCCATAGGCACGGATAATGTCCTCCACCTGCCACATATACAACAGGTATTCGGCGATACTTTTCTTTCTTAACTCTTGTGCTACAAACATATATTTTGTGAAAATAATATTCTCATATAATCTTTCCGGGCACACGCCCCGTAGGACAGCCTAAAACTCGGGCAGATGATACAGGTTGAACACCGTGCCTATCAGCGCTATCAGCGAGAAGATGATCACCACACTGCCTATCACCTTATTAATAATAAGAATGCCATTGGTATCAAACTTGCCGCGTATCTTGTCGATGAGCCAGGTAAGACCAAACCACCACAGCAAGGCGCCAAACACGATGCTGAGATAGCCCACGCCCATCTCAATAGGCATGTCGGGAACCACAAAGGCAAACTGCGCGTATGTGGCCATGAAGAGGAACACGATGAGCGGATTGGAGAGGGTGACGAGAAAGGCCGTCAGTCCGTTGTGGAACAATGTGCCCTGCTTGTTGCTGCTCTTGTGCATATTCTTCATCGGGTTGCTCATGAAACAATACACTCCGAAGACAAGCAGCAGCAGACTGCCCGAAATCTGAAGATAGAACTTGTTCTGGGCATTGTTGACAAAATCCATCACAAAACTCATACCCAAACCCGTGAACATGGCATACACGATGTCGCTGCAAGCAGCACCGATGCCTGTCACAAAACCATACCAGCGCCCCTTGTTCAACGTGCGCTGAATACACAAAATACCTACTGGACCCATGGGAGCAGAGGCAATGATACCTATGACAATACCCTTGAAAATAAAATCAAGGATGTTTATCTCTATTGGAAACAATGAATTCATACGAGGTGCAAAGATACAATTTTTTAATCATACAATGCAAATTTTCCGTCTAAAAGTTTGTCCGATGCATTTTTTTTCTTATCTTTGCCATCAAATTTTAAAACTCTAACTTATTAAAAAACATAAACAATATGACAGAAAATGCATTGAAGCCGTATGTAATCGGCTTGGACCTTGGCGGCACCAACTCTGTTTTCGGTATCGTTGACGCACGTGGTGAAATCAAGGCTACTACAGCCATCAAGACCGGTGGCTATGACAACGTGAATGATTACGTAAAGGCAGCTGTCGAAGCACTACAACCTATTATCGAAACCGTTGGTGGTATTGAGAAAATCAAGGCTATGGGTATCGGAGCACCTAATGGCAACTTCTATAAGGGTACTATCGAGTACGCTCCCAACCTGCCCTGGGCTCACACTTGTGTAGTTCCTTTGGCAGACCTCTTCAGCAAGGCTCTTGGCGGACTCCCAGTAGCGCTTACCAATGATGCCAATGCGGCAGCACTGGGCGAAATGACTTATGGCGCAGCACGTGGACTGAAGAACTTCATCGACATCACTTTGGGTACTGGCGTAGGCTCTGGCATCGTGATTGACGGAAAGATGGTTTATGGCTGCGATGGTTTCGCAGGCGAGCTGGGCCATGTGGTTATGGTTCGTGGCAAGGAAGGCCGTACATGCGGCTGCGGCAGAACTGGCTGTCTGGAAGCTTACTGCTCTGCAACAGGTGTGGCTCGTACTGCACGCGAATTCCTCGAGAAGAGCGATGAGCCTTCATTGCTCCGAGAGATCAAGCCGGAGGACATCACCTCTTACGAGGTAAGTATTGCTGCCAGCAAGGGCGACGCCCTGGCTAAGCGCGTGTACGACTTCACTGGCAAGATGCTCGGTGAGGCTTGTGCCGACTTCGCAGCATTCGCTTCACCTGAGGCTTTCGTCTTCTTCGGCGGTCTTACCAAGGCTGGCGATCTCTTGATGAAACCTCTCAAGGAGTCATACGACAACGCCGTATTGCCTATTTTCAAGGGCAAGGCTAAGTTCCTTGTGTCAACTCTCGACGGCAGCTCTGCAGCTGTTCTCGGCGCAAGCGCTGTGGGTTGGGATATGTAATTTGTCATCATCTTTACAAAAATCCTGGACTTTTTTGTTTATCGTTCCAGGAACATACAGTATGCCTCCGAAGTGAATTCGGGGGCATTCTCGTTTTTATCACAGATGTATTTAGTGACAAATACTGCATTGTTTTTGATAGAACTGCTGCATTGTTTTAAAGAAAAAGAAGCATTATTTTTTGAACTTTAGCAAGTTCAGAAGTTATGGAAGTTAAAGAAGTTATCACTCCCTTCGGTCGTTAGAAGTTATAGCCAACAGCCTTTTTGGTTGAAAATTTAGCTGTAAAGCATTTGGCTTTAACTTCTCTAATTTCTTTAAATTCTTTAACTTCCCCATTTGCGAAAGTTGAGTTATTTTTAAAAAGAACTGCTGCATAATCGTGACAGAAATCTACATTTCAAGCACTTTTTACATGACGTAAATCAATTTTTCCTCTTATTCCGCACTTTTTTCTCAAAACCTCACTCGTTCTTATAGTTTTTTCGTATCTTTGCACAACCAAACAAAGGTGCGGACAGGATTGTAAACAAGATAACATGACACATCACAGTCGTCCGGCACTCTCATACGATTGTATTGAACATCATTTCAAGTTAAGAATCACATTTAATTAAAAATCACAAAAGAATAAGTAAAATGAAAAAGATTTACACAGTGGCTAAATACGCCAAAAGCATCATGCTCGCAGCTGTAATGACAGCAAGCGCTTTGACTACAGTAAATGCTCAAGAAGCAGACAACACTACCTATGCTCCAGCAGAAGCCAACAGCTGGTGGAGAGGCGAAGAGGTAACAGGTGAAGAACAGCAAGTTTATGTATATAATGTTGGCGCTGGCATTTTCGTAACTACCGACGACACTCCCTCTGAAAAAAATATCGACAATGCTGCACTCTGGACTCTTTCCAACAACTAGTTCAGCTGTGGGGATTACCACATAAAGATGTGGAGCGTAGCTGAAGCAGGAAGGGATTGGTATACAGCTACAAACAAAGACGAAGCCACAGTATTTAACTTTGTAACAGGCGATACCCAAGACAGAGGCTTTTCTTATAAATTATCTAAAACAGAAGGCTGGTTTACGGTTTTATTTACTCGCTATTTCAACGTTGATAACAACGAATACACAGCAGCAAAAACCAAGAGCGAATTCAACGACTTCCTCTTTATCTCTCCTGAACAGAAAGAGGCTTACAGCACATATTCTGCGCTCTACAAAGAAGCAAGTGAATTGACAAGCAACGAGAAAATTTCTACAAGTTTGCTCAGCCAGTTGAAAGAAGTCCTCACCTCTACAGCTACAGCCAATTACGACACATATTCTGCGGACAAGACCACATTGCAGAACATCATCGAGGAAATCAAGACTTACCTCAACAGCACTCCTACAGGTATCGACAACATCAATGCTACCTCTTCTGCCAAGGCTGAAGCTATTTTCAGCGTGAACGGTGTTCGCAACGCCCAGCTCAACAAGGGACTCAACATCGTGAAGATGAGCGACGGTTCTGTCAAGAAGATCATGATTTAGTAATCTTCTAATACAATACTACATACAAACGAGAAAGGCTGTGTCAAAGGGATTCTTCCCAATGACACAGCCTTTTTTGATTGAATACTTAGCCATAAAGCATATGGCTACAACTTCTATAACTTCTTTAACTTCTATAACTTTTTTAACTTAACTTCCCCATTCGCGAAAGCTGTTTTACTTCTGCAGCGTGATTCCCATCAGTCCTACAACCACCTCGTTGCTCAAGGCGCGGAGAGTCAGAGAACGGAGTTTCTTCTTGGCGTTGAGAGGCATGTCGAGCATCGTGGCAGCGCCACCAGGCAGGGCACACATCGCCAACTTCATATCAGGAAGATCACCGGCAGTGGCTGCCTCCTGATAGTGAGAGTCGCGGAAAAGATGACGGCTCACAATACCTGTATTCAGACCTATGCGGTAAGGACGAACGGCAGGCATGGCAAAAGCCACAGCGTTCTCCACAAAGTCTTGCTCGATAGGACACCAGTTGACAGGTGGAACAAGCATCAGCTCGTCTGTCGTACCGTCGGTATATTCCACTCTCACCACGGCATTCTCTATGGCAAACTGCATGGGGTTGGTAGAGCCAGCCATCAGCAGATAGGCATGCGAAGCCTCGCCAGACAAAGGAATGGTGATGCTGTCGGGATAATTGTCCCACAAACTGGTATAGGCAATATTCTTGCCCTCGGCAGGTGTGCGGAACGACAAGCCTGGCAAAGTTTCGAAAGATCCGTCCTTCACCATGCTGCGCAACTTGGAGTCGTCTATCTTGGCGAGTTTCTTCGTTGAACACCAGTCGCCCATTCCCTGCGTAGGCACACAGAGTGTGGTATAAGGCGAGCGGGGTGTGAGGTATTGGTTCTTGAAGATGTCGCTCACTTCCGAATTGAAGGCAGCATCCATGTTCACCATTCTTCGCTTTCCGTCGTACAACTGGTCGAAGTCATTGCCCACACCTGTCATCGTTCCCCATCGGTCGGCAGTCTGTTCCGCAACGGCATCAGCCAAGGTGTAAGTCTTCTTTACCTCAACCTCATCATTGTCTACGGGCTTGATGGTTGCCAGCTCCACGTGCTGACGCTTGTCGGCTGTCAGTTCGGTGTCTTTATATTTTCCTCCACCCATATTCTGACGTATCACAATCTGCAGCGGACGGGTGAAGTTCTGCTCTATATCGAAGATGTCCTTGTCGCCCACTCTTCTGAACGAGTAGTCCAGATAAGGTGTATGCACCGACGCGCTGTCCCATGCTGCGGGGAAACCTGGACGAATGATGCACTTGCCCTCTAAGGCATTGGGCGTGATGCCATAAAGGCCTTCGATAAACGCACGCGACGAAATACCCGTCACATCAGAGAAATCGCGATAGCCCTCGCCTGTGGCACGGTCCATCGTCGACAACTGTCCGAAGTTGCCCGGACTGCTGCCAAGATACATAAAGTCGAGCACATTGGCTTTCAGCAGTCGGTAAGCCTCCTCCGCTCTTCCTGCCTGATAATAAGCCAGCACGGTATGCATCACCTCTGCCATCGCCACATTGTTGATACTCCATTCGTAAGGCGACCAGTCGGATGTGCTCACCGTCTGATATTCCTGTCCATCATATATATAAGGTACGCGCGGGATGTGCCTGTCCACATACTTCGTTGCCAGATAGTTCTGTTCGCCAGTTCCTGCGCCACAGTCTATCGGTGTGTAGATGCTCCACAGCGCTGCGTCCTTATGAACTCGCTTCAGTCCCATGAAATCCTGATATTCAGCCCAGTGACCGAAATCTTTCAGCCACAGTCGGCTGTTCATGGCTTTCAGTATCCTGTCGGCTTCCTCACGATAAGGCGCAGGATTCTCGCCAATCATCTCTGCCATGCGGGCAGCCAAGAGGTTGGCACGGTAGTTATAGGCCGATGAATGGGTTACGCCACCGCTGTTGTATTGCAGCGCATCGCTTGCCCAGATACAGCAATAGGCATCGTAGAGTCCATCGTTGTCGGGATCCCAGGTGTTCTTCTCCCAGGCGAGATGACTCTTGATGACAGGCCACATCTTGCGCATATAGGCTGTATCGGCGTCAAACTGGAAATGCCAGAGCAGCTCATCGATATACACCAGGTTCATGTCGTAATGGTGGAACTGCTTGTTGTTCTCTGGATTGCGGCAGATGTAGCCGTTGCTGTACATCGGCGTGCCCCATTCGTAGGCGCCACGCGAGAGATTGTGCTCCTTGTCCATCACATGAGGTCGGGTCACAGGGATGTCGGTCACCTGACTCTTGGCATAGGCGTCTAAATGAATGCGCTGGCGGTCGAACATACCCAGGAAATCGCCCATATAGGCTGCACGCCAGCCTGGCAGAGGCATTCTCCAGCCCACAGCGCCATGCGTCCACACTTGCCCGTTCCAGGCTCCGTCTGCAGCCATGACCATGGTTCCGCCTACAGGATTCAGATAAGCATCGGGAGTATTGAAGATGACGGAAGAAGCCAAGTCGGAACGCCACTGCTCTGCTACCTGATAACGCTTGCACAGCTCTGAGTTCTTGCCTGTCGACAAGACGGTGTTGTCGACCGAGAAATACAGTTCGGCAGCGCCCTTCTGAGGCATCATGCCTGCAACGGTAGAGAGCATCTTGGGCTGGGCAGGCGCATCGAAGGCCTCAGGACCGTCGAACTTTCCGATGTCGCCGGCTCTCTTAAACTTGCTCACCCTGGTTTCGCATATCATACCCACAATCTCTATTTTCGCCTTGCCAAAATTCTCGGCAGCGAATTTCCAGACAGCACCTTCCGTCTGCGGATAAGCCAACACCGAGAGCTTCAGCACACCGCTACCCCATCGCTTGTCCTTCATCAGATACTCACGCTTTCCAGCCTCATATCTTGCCTTGCAGTACTCTACCGAGTCGAGCTGAAAAGCCTGACCGTTGCATTTGATCACGAAACGGATGTTGCGATGATTGTTCTTCTTAAAGATAGCGAATATAGGACGGTCGCTGGTTTCCAGTCGCCATTCATCCACACTGCCATAGAGGGCGCGTGTATAACGATTGTTGCCATTCACACAGCTAAAACCTCTACCGTCGGGGTGGTAGTTGGCAGTACGCTGCATCACTCCTTGCGCTGACGAGGACAACATTCCCATCATACAAGCCGATACGACTGCGATAGTTTTTAATTTAGTTTGTTTCATGTTGGTTGATGGTTTCTTATTATTCAAGTTTTATATTTTATTCAAGCCTTGGTTAAGTCTCTTTTCTGTTGGATTTACGACTGTCTGTCTCGTCCAAGCCGCATGGCTTGCCTGTGTCTCGCGTACCTATTAATATTGGCATCCCAAGCTGGTGTGTACAAAGATAAGCAAAATTTCCGACAGCACAATCATACACCCCTCGCTTTTGTACGGTTTTACATCTTTATGGACGATTTCTTATGCTTTATTGAACAATTATACCTATCTTTGCAAAAGAAATAAAAACTTAAAGGCTATTATAATCGATATGATCAGACAACAACGCAAAAGACTTATTGCAACATGCCTCACCTGCGCACTGCTCACAGCAATCAGCGCACAGGCTCAGTTCTTGCCTTCCCCCACACAGGAAGCCAAACCTGGTATAAGATGGTGGTGGATGGGATCGGCCGTCGACAAGGAGAACTTGGGATGGAATCTCGACCAATATGCCAAGGCCGGCATAGGCGCAGTGGAGATAACTCCACTCTATGGCGTACAGGGAAACGACAAGAACGACATACCTTACCTCTCGCCACGATGGATGGAGATGCTCAGATTCGTGGAAAAGAAAGACAAGGAATTGGGCATTGAGACCGATATGGCTACCGGAACAGGATGGCCTTTCGGCGGACCTTGGGTACCACTGAGCGAGGCTGCCTGCAAGGCTGTTTTCGTCGACACCATGGTAGATGTCAAGAAGAAACTCATGGACATCAACTTCGCCCTGCCCGAGAAAGAGCGCGACTTCGCCAAACTGAAAGTCATCAAGGCTTATCCTGTAGCAGGAGCCACCAAGAAGAAACGCGTCATCGCACTCTACGAGAGCCGCACCCGACAGATGGTGAAGCGTGCTGCGCCTGGAGGCGAAGGCTACGTCATCGACCACTTCGACTCTACTGCCGTAGCCCATTATCTGGCACACATCGACAGCGCCTTTACGGCTTCGGGAACACCTTTTCCACATACTTTCTTCAACGACAGCTACGAAGTGTATGGCGCCAACTGGACTCCTAACCTGCTGACTGAGTTCGAAAACATGCACGGCTACAAATTGCAGGACAAGTTTCCCGAGTTCCTGGATGGCGACGCAATCGTTGTGAGCGATTATCGCGAGACCCTGGGAGAGATGCTGCTGCACAATTTCACCAAACAATGGACAGCATGGGCACACAAGCACGGAGCCATCACACGCAACCAGGCGCACGGCTCACCCGCCAACCTCATTGACTGCTATGCGGCTGTCGACATTCCTGAGATAGAAGGCTTCGGACTGACCGACTTCGGCATCAAGGGCCTGCGCAAGGACCCGGGGAAGACCCGTCCCAACTTCAGCGACCTGAGCATGCTGAAATATGCTCCTTCGGCTGCCCACATCACGGGCAAGAAATATACATCAAGCGAGACTTTCACCTGGCTCACCGAGCACTTCCGCACGTCACTGAGTCAGATGAAACCCGATATGGACCTGATGTTCTGTGCCGGCGTCAACCACATGTTCTTCCACGGCACAGCCTATTCGCCAAAGAACGATCCATGGCCAGGAAGGAAATTCTATGCTTCCATCGACATGAGCCCCACCAACAGCATCTGGCGCGATGCACCCGAACTGATGAAATACATCACCCACTGTCAAACCTATCTGCAATGGGGACAGCCCGACAACGACTTCCTGGTGTATCTGCCCGTAAGAGACATGTGGCGCACCAATACCAAGAAATGGCTCATGATGTTCGACATTCACAGCATGGCGAAGAAGGCTCCCGAGTTTATCAAGTGCATCCTCGATATCGACAAGGCCGGATTCGACTGCGACTACATCAGCGACCAATACCTGCGATCGTGTACTTATAAGAACGGCATGATAGAGACTGCTGCCGGAACACGATATAAGGCGCTGGTCATTCCCGGCAACAACATCATGCCAAGCGACGTGATACAGCACATCTCGCAGCTGAAGGCGCAAGGAGCCAAGATTATCAAGGGCGACAACACGGAGGCGATGGCAAAGGCTGCCAACCCTGAAATGATGAGAAAACTATATGGACTGAAGCTGATACGACGCAGCAACAAGTACGGTCATCACTACTTCATCGCCAACCTCACCGACCACGACATCAAGGCCCAAGTGCCTATTGCTACAGGAGAGAACGCTGCGCTGTGGTACAATCCTATGAACGAATCTTACCATGCTGCTGTGATAAACGAACGCGGAGAACTGGCCATCAACCTCAAAAGTGGCGAAAGCAGAATCCTCCTCAGTGCACAGAAAGAGTCGGCACCCTGGTTGCAAGACAAGAAACTGCGCCTGGCAAAGACCGAACCTCAAACCATAGACAAGGGTGAAAGCATCGACCTCACCGCCAACACCTGGAAGCTCTCCTTCACTGAGGAAGCACCCAAGGTAGAGGAAACCTTCAGCCTGCAGGGTCTCAAGACATGGGAGAGCCTCAGCGACAAGGCTCAGGTGACGATGGGAACTGGTGTCTACGAGACAACGTTCAAGCTGTCGAAAGAGCAAGCCAAGAAACAATGGAGCATCGACTTAGGCGACGTGCGCGAAAGTGCCCGCATCTACATCAACGGCCATTACATAGGCTGCGCCTGGGCTGTGCCTTACATTCTCCACTGCAAGGATGCACTGTCGAAGGGCAAGAACACCATCCGCATAGAAGTGACCAACCTGCCTGCCAACCGCATTGCTGCACTCGACCGCGAAGGTGTGAAATGGCGCAAGATGAAGGAAATCAACGTCGTAGACATCAATTACAAGAAAACCACCTACGACAAGTGGGAACCTGTGCCAAGCGGACTCAACAGCACCGTCAAGCTGGTGGAAGTAAAATAAACCTGGTAAGGAGAAAGAGAGATAAGGAGATAAGGAGTTAAGAAGATAAGGAGTTAAGAAGTTAAGGAGTTAAGAAGTTAAGA
>UMLC01031846.1_pt1 | contig 18600 bp, 16 predicted proteins | sample 1966451 | NCBI WGS metagenome assembly UMLC01 (sample SAMEA4836193, study PRJEB28245) | human gut metagenome | biome: gut microbiome; material: fecal sample | place: Denmark | collected 2008
CCGCACCCAAAAAGTTGCATTTATAAGTTGAACTCAAGTAATAGCCTACATCAAGGAACATCCACAGTGGAGGCTTAGCCTTCAGACACACAAGTTAATTGATATTCCATAATATAGGACTTTTGTATTTTACTGCATTTGAATTTAGATATTTTCCCTGTTTAAACAAGCAAACTTCATCATCTGAAGAAATAAAAAGCCAACTAATTCATAGCACTTTACATATGAATTAGTTGGCTAATTTTATCTTATTTATAGAATATACCTATCTATTTTATCACTGGTTTTTCAATACCCTCATTAGTAGCACGTTCTTCCATTCGTTTAATTCTTAAATCCAAATCAGGATGAGTAGAAAACAACTGATTCAATTTACTAGACAACTGATCACCGCTTTGTCCTTGCAGTTCTTTTAATTTTTGAAATGAAAGTGCCATGGACCAAGGATTTTTACCAGCCTTTTTCAAAAACTCATATCCATAATCATCGGCTTCACATTCTTGTTTCTGAGAATATCTAGCATTTACTAAAGCTTCCGTTAAACTTCCTAACTGAGAATCAGTCAACTCAGCTAGCTTACCCCCTTGAGAAGCAACACCGTCCTTTAAAGCAGAAGTAAGCAAAGCTGTACGAAAGCCTTTTTTGGAATCACGATGTGCAACATGGCCTATTTCATGACCAATCACGCCCAGCAGTTCTTCATCACTCATTATATCCATCAAAGATGAAAAAACACGTACACTTCCATCTGCACAAGCAAAAGCGTTTACATCCTTCACATAATATACTTTAAATTCTTATCTTATTGACAGATTGATTTGAAAGACAAACGCTTATAGAAGTTTTAAAAAGTTTTGGGTAACGATTTAGAGATTGTGCTAATTTCAGTATTTTACAGCTTCTAACTTATGGAACAACCCTCTTTTGGATACAAAGATAGAAAAACTTTGGGTAATAACAAAGCCCGGGCTTGAGAAAGTCTGGGCTTTGCGCATAAAAAAAGGCTGTGTCAGCGTTTTGACACAACCTCATGGGTAAACAAAACAAACAAATTAGCGGGTTTTATTCGTACAGCCGGAAATATCCCATTCCACGGCTGTGGTATGAATCCGCTATGGGGCATATTGTTTGGGCAGTATATGATATTTGTATAATAAATGATTGTCGTCAGATTATAATTTGCAATATCTACATTAGGAGGTCATTCCGGGATACCTCCTGCCAGAGCGTAAAAATCGCTTCCTGCCTCTCGTTCCGTTCCGGTAACTCTAGATGATGCCATTTGAGAGTTTCCACGGAAATGTTCATTCCTTCCGGTCAAAATAATTATACGGAGCTGTTGCTTTTCCGTATCCGTACCGTGAAGGCACAGAGGCGGGCAATGGTTTCACGGTGGGTGACAAGAATAAGTGTCTTGTTACCCACCTGCCCTGAGAGGCGTTCCAGCAACAAGCGTTCCGTTTCTCCGTCCAGCGAAGAGGTCGGTTCATCCATCAACAGGATACTGCCGGGACGAAGCAAGCCGCGGGCAATGGCTATGCGTTGTGCCTGCCCTTCACTTAGGCCGGTTCCCTGTTCCCCGCAAAAGGTGTCCATTCCATCCGGCAAGGATTCTACGAAATCGGCGGCGGCTGCATGAAGGGCCGAACGCATTTCTGCATCCGTAGCCCCAGGGTTTCCCATCAGGAGGTTGTCGCGTATGGTGCCGCTGACAAGTGTATTGCCTTGGGGTACGTAAGAAAGGTTGCACCGGGTGAGCGGAGAAGAGACCACCTCTTTTTCCGCATTATAGAGTTTTACCCTGCCGCTGTCCGGCAACAGCAGGGCGAGAACCAGCCGTATGAGGGTACTCTTACCGGCCCCCGTTTCACCCACAACGGCTGTCAGGCTGCCCGGAATGAAATCATGGCTGAAATCATCCAGCACCTTACGCCTGCTTCCGGGATAGGCAAACGTCAGGTGCGTGATGCGGACTCCCGATACACCGTTCAGGCGGACGGGATTCCCCTGTAATTCCGGAGGTGTGGCGGAAAGCTCCGCCAACCGTTCCGCCGAAGTAGCAGCCTGAATGAATGTCGGAATCTGCCGGCTAAGGTTTACCACGGGATTCTGTATCTGCGAGACCAGCTGCAAGAAAGCAGTCATGGCCCCGAAAGTGACTGTCCCGTCATACAATCCGTACACTCCCCACAAGAAAACGGTGGCATAGCCTGTGGCGAACCCGGCCTGTACCATCCCACGCGAAAAGGCCGAATAGTTGGCACGCCGCATGGCTTCATGCTGCAAGCCCGATTGCAACGAGAAGAGTCGCCCGACAGCCTGTGGCGTATATTCCAGTGTACTTATCAACGTACGGTTTTGCAGGTTTTCCTGCAAATGGCTTTGTATGCGGCTGTCCGCCGTGCGAATATTGCGGGAGAGTAACCGCATCTTCCGTACATATCCCTTGCTGACAAGCAGGGCCACCGGCATGATAAAAACAATGATACCGGCCAGACGGGCGTCCATTTCCGAAAAAAGCCAAAGTGCGCCGGTCAACTGTGCCATCATGACCATGACGGCAGGGATACTCCGGCAAAATAGGCTTGTAACGGTACTTGTATCCTCGGCCATACGGTTGATAATGTCCCCTGTATGCAGGGCTTCACGTCCCGTCCAGCAGCTTCCCATCAGCCGTTCAAAAAGACGGTATCGCAGAGCATTACGCAAGCGGACCTCCGTCAGGCTACCCAGCCAACCGCCAGTCACGGACAACAATAGCCGGACTGCCAGGCATCCCACTATCAGCATGACCAGAGTACGCATGTTGCCATCCGAATGCCGGGTCGCCACATCAATCAGGCTTTTGCATACCCATATCGAAAAAAGGGATACACCGGCATGAAGCAATCCTATCACACCACGTAGCAGGATAGGAGAACGGTAGTTCACGGAGGCATTCCATAACCACTTGATGCAATCCCATATCCGCATATTTACCTTGTTATCCATCATCGTTCCGTTTTTCCGTTCCATCGTTCCCAACGGTGCCATATGGTCAGAATATACCGACGAAGGGGTAATAATTTCTTCCAAAACCGGACGTTCCTCTGTTCTTTTAAGGAATGGCAGGAAATGAACCGTCCGTTGCGTATGATTTTCTGCACGACGCCACATACATCCTCCGGGTGACATCGTTCTCGGCCACGCACATTTCCGTCACCCATTAGGACTATTTCATCCTTATTCATGTAATAAATGCGGTGCAGCACATAACGTTTCCCCTCCAAATGTGCCAGCACGATATCCCCCTCCTGTATGCATACGACCTTCTGCAACACCACGCAATCGCGTCCTCCGACAATAAAGGGAAACATACTGTTTCCTTTTGCGCGCAGTGTCACCGTATGCCCCTTGGAAAGCATGGACACCACATCATCAAACAATATATTGTTCGGTATAATCATTTTTTATAAATCATTAAGTCCTGTCCATTCATAAAACTTTCTATCCTGCCTTATGCAAACGTTTATGGTGTCAAAGACGATATATGGTAAAATGATGCCGACCAGTCACAGGCGGGCATCATTCTGCGGATGTATTACTCTCCAGTAAAAAAAGTCCGCTCTTTTCTAACATTTAGGGATGTTAGAGGGCTATTATGGTGAGATGAAATAGGATTATGATTCTTTTTCAGAGGGGATAGCCTGTGCCCTTTCCACAAAAGCACATAGGACCAAAGGTTTATTTTATGCCTGGCTATTCTTCCGGCCAGGGGCAGAAGTATGTTTTTAGTATTCGCAAACAAGTCACAATAGTAAAAATTCCTGTTTACCGAATACCCAGATTCTTTTTTACGGCCCCGTAGGGTGCGTCTTTCAGTATGACCGTTTTATGTTTGTCCAACAGGTATAGTGACGGCATGGCCCTCAGGTCATAAAGTGCATTTTCTGTCACCGTTTGTCGGTCATTGCCTATCAACCACTCCCCAGGCATATCGGCCAAGGAATTTCTCCATATGTCTTCGTCTCCTTCCGTATAGACAACCAGCACAGTCAGCTCTCCAGCGGCCACCTTTCCGGACAGTTTTCTGTCCGCTGCCATTTCTTTCAGTGTCTTGTGGCAGTTCGGACAATCGGGGTCATAGAAAACCAGCAGGAGAAATTCTCCTTTCACGTATGTCTTGTCCAAGGTGGCACGTGAACCGTCCGGTAGATAATAAACAAAGTTCTCGGCTTTCGCACCGGGGAGGTTACGTTCCAGTAATTTCAACTGGAATTCCAAAGAACTTTTCCCGGCTTCATCCAGCACCCTGCTGTCCAACATCCTTTGCAGATAAATGGAATAAAGGGGTTCGTTATAAAAAGGGGAATCCGGATGATACAGGTATTTTTCCATCCAGTTCATGAATTTACTGCGGGCGTATCCATGCTGCTCCATCTTCGTGCAGAAGTGGTCTATGCTTTCTGTTTTCCAGTTATCCGGTATGTTTTCCTGCGCCAGCAATGCCAGATAGTTGGCTACTCCCTGTTCCGATACTTCTTTGTCGTTTATCAGCAGAGAGTCGGAAAAGTCGAACCTGTTCCAATAATGCGTAAGCACATATTTGTTCCGTTCATCAGTCTGCTCCAGTACAGCAGGAATTTCCGGATATGGAAAAGTCGGCGTAACAGCTGCTTCCTGCTTTTGAGGCTCTTCTTTTTTCTGTCGGTCTGCAGGAGCCAGGCAAGAAGTCAGCAACAAACATGCAGCCGGAAACAATAATCTTTTCATTTTCATACTTATTTCTGCTATAAAAAAAACATCGTTCAGGCTACAAGGAAGCATCCCCTGAAGAGTCAATTGCTTCACACGGTAGCCTGAACGATAAGAAAAAAAGAGGCATCAGAAGAAGTAGCTTACACCTAAGGTAACGGTCATCATACCTTCGCCGCGTCCGCCTTTTTCACCATCCATGCCGTCTTTCATCAATACGCCACGCACATCGAGATTCAGGTCCAACCGGCTGTTCAGGTTGTAGGAAGTCAGCAGGCCGAAGTTGCCAGAAACCCCGTTGGCTTTAGGGCTTTCGCCCACATGCACCCAGCCGATGCCCACATAGGGGCTGGCGCTCCAGTCGCTCTCCCGTTTGCCGATGAGCTGTACCAGATTGAACATCACATCCGCATGGATATTGCTGATATTGAATTTCTGTTTCTCCAGCCAGTGGGGAGCGCCGCCTCCCTGTACCGGTGCGCCGGTGCCGTGGGCGGAATCCTCATATTTGTCTCCCGGATGTTTGGTAGCCCCTCGCTGCTGTAGTCCGCTGTACATCAGCCGTACTCCAATCCCCTTAGTGAACCATTTCCCGACAGCGATGTCCAAAGCCGGTGCAATACGGTCACTGAAATCAGCCTGTTTGTCGTGGTCACCAAAATATATCAGTCCACCGCCCCCTGCACTGACAAACCAGTTGTTCCGGAAGCGGCTGGTTTCCTCTGTTTGTTTGTCTGAACTGTATTTCACCTTTTCTTCTACGGTGGAGTTCTGTGCGGCCAGCGGAAGACTTCCCGCAGCCAGCACAGCCAAGATTGCTAATTTTTTCATCTTTATAAATAGATTATATGGGTTTTCATTCTATTCCCTGCCCTCACAGCCCCGGTTCTGCTCCGTACCTTTCCCGGAGATTCTCCCAGCAGGGGTACCTCTGCACGGGAAAGTTACGGAACTATTCCTTGGGTGTCCCGGCCCGAATACGGTAAGGGTAGGGATTTTTTCAGCAGATTATGTTATTCATATTCATGAGTGTCAACGTCGCGTACACAACGGATTTTAAAATTCATATTTGTTTGATCTTTTTCCCAAGTGGTTGTAATAAAATCCGGTTCACCTTTCTGAACGAAAAATAAAGCCTGTACTTCTTGGCCATTATCTAATTTTCTGGGATAAGTGGAACGTGCTGCTGTTAAGTCTGTTAACTCCGAAGTTCCTTGTATGGAACCCGTTCTATAGTAACGGTGTATCAGAGACAATTCCCTCTGATTAGGAATACGCCATTGTCCAAGGTCGCTTTCATCTGTTGCCTCAGAATAATGACGCTGACACACATCACCTGTACGAACTTCGTTATAACTAAATGTATTTTTTGTACTCCAACCATTCCTATAACTCAAGTCCTCATCAGCAAACTGGAATGCCTCCGGTAATTTGTTTTCAGTGCTAAGATAATCATGCGGATTATACTCTCCTTTTTGAGACAATGCTGTACGAATTGTGTTTTCTCCCATATCATGCATGTGGATGATACGATTATCTTCATCATAGTCAACTATTGAGGCAGAAACTTCATTGTCTTTTACACCCCAATCCTGACCAAAATTACCGATTGTACGGATACAACGCACACGTTGTTTTCCACTCGGAGCATCGTTATTTTTATATTCTCCTGTAGCACTGCCCTCCAAAGCCCACCATGTGCGGAACGTACTATTGGTACTGGTAAAATAGGTAGCTGTGTTATTGAACTTCACCTGATCGCTTAAAGCAGAAGCCCCATACCAGAAAGCCATGCACTCGTCAACAGCCGGCAGATACCATTTCATCTCACCCACATCGATTACTCCGTTACCATCCTCATCACGATTTCGGGTAAAGCATTGGAACAAAGCATATTGGTAACCAGACTGTAGCGATTCATTAAACGTAAGCTCATCACCTTTTTCTGCATTACTTGTAAAATGACCATTCTTTGATGCATTCACAAAAGTCGCCCATTTAGTATCATCATGATCACTAACATTATACCCATGCAACTGCTCCCATAGATTTCTCCATCCCCAATTCGGACGAGGCTCATTCGATACGGAAGGTTCTACCCCTGCTCCACTTGAAGACAATACCGCATCTGGAGTTTCCTCATAGGTCTCTGCACCAAACGGACGGGTTACACTACCGTCCAAAACAAAGATGCTCTGTATGGACTTCTGATTAATGGCAAAGATAGGGCTTTCGGTATACGTACTTTCTTTATCGGGACTCTGATAGGTTAAAGTAGACAAGGCCAAACGACGATCCGGCGCATTGATAAATTTAGCCAATTCCAATCCATCATCATAATAATACTCATCTACATAAGCCGTTACATACAAGCTGCCATCGTCCGCTTCTATAAAATGCCAGCCACCTGCAGGCGCTTGTGCACCACCTACATAGTCATTGATTTCATTCATCAATCCATAAATATCAACAAGAGCTGTAGCAGCATTTTCCGGATAAGGCTTAAAAGCTGTCGTGCTTTCAGGTGCTCCAAATTTCACCCACTCCAAATATTGTTTCTCTATATTGGGGTCTGGTTCTGCATTATCTTGAACCTGCTGTGTATAGGTACCATAAGGGGTTACTGCTAAAAAACTGTAAGTTTCAAACTTATTTTTATCAAGTTTCAGCATGACTGTTTCAAAATGAGCATCCAGATAATAGACATTATTTGTGGTTTTCATAATATCCCCTTCGGCACCCGGCTGTTTCTCATTGCCTGTTTTAGCCTCCACAATGATACTGTTCACTCCGTTCACGGTAATGTTATACTTATACTTGGTATTACGACGCACCGTAAAGTTATCAACTGATCCTGTAGTAGAAAAATCTCCCAAATGAATGGTATAGGCCACCGCACCTTGTACTTCCTCTTCAGGATTAGAGCCATCAGAGCCATCACCACCTTGCCGACCCTTGTAATTACCTCTTACGATGACATACGTACCCTTTTCTGGAGCATTCACGAATTCTTTTTCTGTATTTTTCTTTTCACGATCCGCATAACTAGTGATGTTTACCTCAGCCTTCTGTACATTTTCCAACATATAAAAAAAGAAGTTGCAATCTGCGCCCTCTGGTTTAGGGGCTAACTGGATAGGTGCTTTAGTACTGTTGAATGCACTATCACTAATAGCCCCTTTATAAGCTAAATTAGCTCCAGGAGTAGCTTCGCCTTCCCAGCCTTCCCGCTCTATCAGCGTAGAAGAGCGGGAATAATTATGGATTTCATACTCTGTTGGCACAAATTCCGCACCAGTACCATTTTCAAAATTGAAAATAATCTTGGCTGTAATACGCTTCAAATGGAAATCGTCGAATTTATTGTCACCCGGCTGTAGCTCCACCTTTTCTTTGCCGTTGGGTCCTTCATACTTTCCGGTGAGCAGCAAGGCCGTCTCATTCAAATCTATCAAGTTGTTTGTTTTCAGCACACAATAGTCTTCCAGTTGTGCCTTATCCATCTTCTTGACCTCATTCAAATCTACCGTGCAGAAACCCATGTTCCAGTTGGCCAGGGCATATACCCAATATTCACCGCTCATGATGCCGGCCTGTGTCATCTGTTCTGCCGTAACCTTGAAAGAATAGAAATAGTTGGTAGTACTTCCTTGCTGTTGCTTATACAGGTTATCGGTCGGAATTTCAAGCACATACGGCGTGCTGCTCTCATACTTATAGAAGAGCAAGGCCAGATTTTCCACATTGGTTTCCACCTCATCAGTAGCACGGGTATTGGTCTGCACATCTGAAGTTTTCGGAACAAGCATCTTTACATTCAGCGAAACCGGCAGTCCTTCTTCTACCCGGTTTACGATGTCATCATCCTTACATGCCGTAAACAGCAGGCACATAAGCAAAGGAATGATTCCCCATTGTATTCTTTTCATTGTATATTCGTTTTTTTAATGATTAGTCGAATGTTATCTCATTATTCTCTATCGAGATGTACTCTTCCACCTCCACTGCATCGTTCTCAGAAGTCTGAGGGTCATCCACCGGCTCAGAAGCGCAAAAACCGCCTTCCGTCTCCACCGCTGTCTTTTTAGTCTGGGGGGACTCATATTCTTTCACGGGAAAATCTTCCCGTATCATTTCTACTGTGCCCTTCTCGTCTAAAGAAGCGGCCTTCTTTTCTTCCAATTGTTTCATATTACTGTTCTTTTTAAGTAAAACATTATGTAAGTTATCTCTTTCTTTTCCTTTCTCGATCACCGTAACCGTAACCACCGTATCCATAGCCATAACCGTAGCCGTAGCCATAGCCGTGGCGGTGGGGGTCGGTGCCGTTCAGTACAAGTGCCATGTTCTTCAGTTTCTTCTCTTCATAGAGTTTCTCGATGTCAGGCAACATGCGCCGGTCGAGCCTGCCGGCGCGCACCACAAAGATCGTCAGGTCGGCGATACGGTTGGCAATCGTCGCATCGGCGATGATGCCTACTGGCACGTTATCAACAATGATATAGTCGTAACGCTGACGCAATTCGTCCACCAGTTCATCCAGACGGTCATCCATCAGCAGTTCTGCCGGATTGGGGGCAGACACTCCCGAAGCGATAAAGTCGAACCTGTCTGTATGTTGGATAATATCCTCTACACGGATAGAACTGTCCGCCAGGTAATTGGTCACACCGGTCTTGAAGTGTCCGAAGTGGCGGCTGAGTGTACCCTTACGAATATCCAAATCTACTATGACGACACGTTTCCTGGCATACACAAGGCTCACGGCGAGGTTTCGGGAGATAAAGGTCTTTCCGGCTCCCTCATTGAAGGAAGTGAAGGTGATTACCTGCATAGTCTTCTCTTTCTTTCCCATGAATGTCATGTTGGTACGCAGGATGCGGAACGCTTCTGATACAATGTCGTCTCCTTGTTCGTTCACTACCGTTACTTCCCGATTCCCTTTTGGTGCTTTGGTTACCTCCCGGTTGAACGGAATCTCTCCCAAATAGGGCACACTGATTACCCCCTCGATGTCCTTGCGTCCATGCACCCGTGTATCCATAAAGAGGATTAGCAGGAAGACTGTTCCGGGACAGGCAATGCCCAGTAGCGCACCCAGCAGAAAAATCCGGTTCCTTCGGGGAGAAATTGGTGCATTGCTTCCTTCCGCGCTGTCTATCACACGGGCATTGTTATCTGCCATTGCCTGCGACAGGGCATTCTCTTCACGGCGGTTCAGCAGGAAGAGGTACAGTGCCTCCTTGATTTTTTGTTGCCGTTCAATGGAGAGTATCTCACGCTCTTTCGTAGGAATGGAAGCTACACGGCTCTGCGCCTGTATCTCCCGGCTCTGTGCGTCACGACGTTTCACATCAAGGCTCACAATCATGTTATCCACCGCACGGATGATGCTTTGCTTCATGGAGCGCAGCGAATTGTTCAGTTCTTCCACCACCGGGTTTCGGTCACTGCTGTTGTCTATCAGTTTGTCACGGCGCAGTTTCAATGTATTATACTGGTTGATAGCGCTTTCGATATTCATGTCACTGATACCGGTGTTTGAAGGTATCAAATCCACCTCTTTTTGTGGGTCTGTCAGATAATTCTTGATGTATCGGGCAAGGCGGAGTTGGGTCTCCAGTTCCAGCGCATCGGCATTGTACTTCTGAGATTCGCTCATATACATGCTGGCCGACGAAGAGACGCTCACCATACGGTTCTCGCGCTTGAAGCTCTCCAAGTCGCTCTCCACATCGCCAAGTTCCTGTCCGATGATAATCAGGCGTTCGTTGATGAAGTCCGCAGTATTCACCGCCACCTGGTTCTTGTCCTTAATAGCCTCCTCGTTATACACGGTGATTAGCATATTGAGCATATCCTCGGCACGTATCGGTGAATTGTCCTTCAGAGAAAGTTTCAGGATGGAGGATTCATCCTCTTCCTGCCTGATGCCCAGTGCGCCCTGATAAGATGCGGCTACGGCATCCAATGCCATTTTCCGCACCTCTATCGGCTGCCCCATCCACGATTGGCTGTAGAAATGGGTCGGTGTCACTACCACACGTCCCTCCGCTAAGGGAATGGTATCATGGATAGATACCGTAAGGGGCTTGCTCTCTTCTTCGCCGTTGAAATGCGATAGCACAACGTGTTCTTTATCTTTCGGCGTCACGGTAAACGACACCTCACGGTTAGGTAGCACATCGAAGAAACTGACGGTCACTGGCGACTTGGTGTAGAGTTCATTGTACCGCAAACCGTCTTTCACTTGATAGCTTACATCGGCGTGTACCCGTTTCACCACCTCACGCATCAGTTTCTTCGAGCGGAATTGAAGGATTTCATTTGCTACATTGACTTTATTGATGAAATTGTCATAGCGGTCAAGCCCAGCCGTAGTCGTTTTATTGGAAGGGTCTTTGATGATAACGGTGGCCGACCGGAAGTAAACCTGCGGAGAACTGGCATACCATACATAGGCCAATCCCCCGAACACCAGCACGGACAGCACGAACCACTTCCATTTGGAAGCAAGGTAGAGCAACAAGTCCACCACATTAAGTCCCTGCTCGTTTTTGCCGGTTGATAGATTTTTTGTTTGCATACGATTTATCTTATAAGAATGTTTTCTCTTTATTTAAGCACCCAGAAGATAGAAGTCACAAGACTTGCGATAGAGACAAAGAAAGAGGCATACTGCCACCCTCTGTCCTCATTGTCTTTTTTCTTGTACTTAGGCTCCACATACACAATATCGTTTTGCTGGAGATAATAGGCCGGAGACTCGAATATCTCCATGTCACGCAAATCGTGGGTGTACATCCTGCGTTCGCCGTTCTGCTCACGGATGACGGTCACACGGTCAATCCGGGCTTTGGGACTCAGGTCACCGGCTTTGGCTATGGCATCAATCAGCGTAATGCGGTCCCCTTCCACACTGAACGTACCGGTATGTTCGACGGCTCCCAATATCGTGTACTTGAAATTCAGGAACTCAATCGTCACCAATGGGTCCTTGATATAATTGCCTTCTTGAATTTGTTTCTTTATCAATTCCGTAGCCTGGTTTACTGTCATTCCTTCCACATAGAGTTTGCCCAATATGGGAAAGTCGATTTGACCGTTCACATCCACACGATACCCTTTCTCACGCAAGTTTGTCGTTCCACCGGTTGCATCCACATTTCCTTCGGCGTCCAGTCGGAAAACGCCTCCCTGCATATTGAAAGGAATAGCCAGTTCCGGGTTTTTACTACTTACGGTAATCCCCAGACGGTCATCCCTGTGGATTACAGCCTCATGTTTAAGTGTGGTGGGATAGTCAATGCCGGGCTTCATGTCCTGCAAATAGACAAAATCCTTGCGTGAGGCACAAGAGGCCACCAACAGCGCAACCGCCATCCAACTGATAAAAATCAATCCTTTTTTCATAATGATATGTTCTGTTTTTTAGTTCCTGAATTTATGTGCATGATTCCCTGCCTTCATCATGCGGCAAGAAATCCTGTATGTTATATTCTCTTTTTCAACTTTCAATTCCCGATTTACATAGCTGTGCAGCCTCCCGGTTGGGCAGGCACTCCAATACTCCCACCGGCACACGGCCGGTCAATGCTATCAATGTGTCACACAGTTTTTTATGCAACGATTCGGCCTGGGGGAATACTGCACATCCCGGCAGTACGGTGATAAAAGCATCCACCTCTTCCTGCCGTATGAAACGGTTGTGGGGAGCCTGGACAAGACGTACGATACCTCTTACCGGGAATCGCTGATTGCGGTAGCAGGCTGTCTTGCCGCTCCACGGCGTGCCATAGACCATGACACCCTCTTCTTCAATGCGGACTACAGGGTTGTCGTCGTTCAGCAGTTCGCAACCGGGAAATAGCCCAATCCATAAAGAGGCGTGCGTGCTTTTCCCTGTTCCGCTATTTCCCATAAAGAGGTAGCCTTTTCCGTCCAAGGCCACTACGGAGGCATGAAGGGCGATTCCGTTTCTATATAGAATTGCTTGCGAATACACCAGACGGAGTAAAAGGCTGAGTATCTCGCCTGCATGCCGTTCATTCCAATGTATCACGGCAGTCACAAGGGTAAAGGGCGGATTGGCTCGTAAGCCATGTGTCACTTCACTCTTTCCGCATTGGCACTCTATCTGAAATCCATGGGTGGTTTGAACGATGCGTGTGCATCCCCATTCGTTTTTTGCTTCTTCCAACACGGTGACAACTTCCGCCGCTTGAAAGAAACAGGTTAGGGCGATGAACTTGAATAGCACTTCCTCTTCTCCCGGTCTTTCACATCGGAACGGGCGGAACGAAGGCAACAGTAAATCAATATCTTGTTCCGGAGGCACACAGAGGCAGAATACCTGCCCTGCTACCCGATAATAATATTCTTTCAACATATATCTTTCTGACGATTTCAAAGAAGACAGTCTCCGACAATCCCCGCCTTACTTATTTTTCTTTTCCCAATCTTCTTTTTCAAAGAAAATTAAAACAGCTTCTTATTGGTGGGTTGTCCGGCCAGCAAAGAGGTAAAGGTCCAAAGGGCCTCTTTAGGAGCGTAGGTTAAGGAAAAGCGTGCATGGCGCAGAAAAGAATAAGAAGTATGCGCCTTACGTTTCCAAAAGGGCTGTGAGGCATGGCTTCGCCCGATAAGGTGCTGCCCGAAATTGCCGCCTTGCAGTACCATTTCCTGTAGTGCCCGAACGCACAAAGGCTTTTCTTGATAAGGCAGGCGTGTTGCGTCCAATCCGATGTGTTCGGTAAGGAAGCTGTGCAACAGACGGCTCCAGCGCAGAATACCCGTTTTACGGTATAGTGTTTTCAGTTCACTCCCGGTTATTACATCGGATAAGCAATGATAAGCACGTGCCATGTCACAGAACTGCCGCAAACCGATACCCCAACCGAAAGAATGTTTCATAATGTGGGTGTTCAGCAGCAGCAAATTCAACATTGGAGAAGGTACACGGATTTCAAAGTCATGCCCGGACGCTATGCAGGCGGTCCTATACCCTTGTGAAACCTCCAGTTTTTTCAGATACGGCTGCACAAAGGGATTGGCAATATCCAGCAGGCGGGGATGATGTTCCACCTCAATGCCTTTCCACACATAGCAACGGCTTCCGTCTGCCTCCTGTCTCATCGCTTTTCCCAGCCTTTTAATCAATTCAAAGGCGCAATCACCTTCTTGTGCTGTCTGAAAGTAGAAGTCGATGTCTCCGCATTCCCTTACAAGTGGATTTTCGTACAAGAGTGCGATTCCCTGCCCTTTTTGCAAGACAGGATTCAACCCGTTTTCCCGGAACAAACGGTATAGTTCCTCCAATGTCCGGTTCATCCGTCTGTTCTTTCGCTCGATGCTGTCGGTCTCTGCGACCCAACGGAACAACAGTTTTTCCGGAGGAAGCAATCGTTCGGGCAGTTTGCATATCCCTTGATATACAATACCTGTCACGGTCTGTTGTCGTGCCAACCGATACACGTATTCCCAGCTGTTAGCGGACAACGGGAAAAGAGACAGATTTTCCGGCTCTTTTTCCCATAATCCGGCTTTCAATAAAATAAATAGAACAGTAATTTCCTTATTGGTAGGTTTCTTCACGTTTCTTCCTGCTCAAAAAATGTAAGTCAGTCTTACGGTATCAGGCTATTTTATCAGTCCGAACTCTTTCCACTGCTTCAGTTGTCGGGCGGTGTCGTTCAGCGTGATCTCTGTGCTGACCCTATATCTCTCAGCCAGCCATTCGGCAAGTTCCGGCAAAGAGAATGCCCCCTCATGAATACGTTGCCACAGTGCGGCGGCACTATGATTCAGACTGAACACATTGGTCATATTGACATGGTCCGCACAGGTTTCCACAATCATGTAACGACTGCCCACTCTACGGAGTAGCAAATCTTTTTGAGGTTGTATGATGCCTTCCACCATAATCTTATTAGTTTGTTTCATAAGCAATGGCATACTTAAAATTTCTTCCCGGTCAGAATGTGGAATACGGTCAGAAAAACAATTTGGGTATCCAACCATAGCGAACGGTTGTTGAGGTAATCCAAGTCCATCCGAAGCCTTTCCAGCATTTTTTCCATTGTGTCGGTATATCCGTTATAGAGAGTGGCGGCAGAGAACAATCCCGGACGTAATTGATACAACAACACGTAATCGGGATTGATAGACTTGATTTTTTCCACAAAGAACTCTCGCTCCGGGCGTGGGCCTACAAAACTCATCTCTCCTTTAAGCACATTCCACAATTGTGGCAACTCATCCAAATGGTGTTCACGAAGGAACTTGCCGATACGTGTCAGCCGCTTGTCACCTTTCTGGCAAAGTACAGGTTTACCGTCCGCTTCGGCTTGCATACTCATGGAGCGGAACTTATAGAGTGTAAACAGTTTGCCGTGATGCCCCACACGTTCCTGTTTGAATATGGCGGTTCCACCGTCTTCCCACTTGATTAGAAGATAAATCACCACAAATACGGGTGAGAGTACAAGAATCCCCAACAAACTTCCTGCCATATCGAAACTGCGCTTCATGACACAGGCTGAAGGCGACATGGATTTACCGGATTCCACTCTACGCATACTCGCTTCTTCTGTCATTACTTTAATACTTTTTCCCATCACATATCCTTTCATAAATATCCACACATGATTCAATCATTTTATCTCTCGTGAAAATGTCGTGATAGCGTTGTGCCGCACGTTGGGAATATCCGTTATAGGTTACTTGGTCATTCAAAATGGCTTGAATGGCCAATGCCAATTCTTTGGCATTTTCGGGTACTACGTTCAAGCCCGACACACCGTGGGCATTCACCCATGCCACACCCGATTGGGGAATAGTAGTGGCCACTATCGGCTTTCCGCAAGACATCGCTTCGATTTGCACGATACCGAAAGCCTCCGTTTTCTGTACGCTGCTCAAGCAGAACAGCTCACAAGCTCCGTAATAGGCAGGTAAATCCTCGTCGCTGACCCTACCGAGCAGCACCACTTTCCCTTCCAATCCCAGCATCTTGATTTTTTCGTCCAGTTCCGCTTTCAACGGCCCCGTTCCACCTATCAGCAATACATAATCATCATCCAGAAATCGGGCTGCTTCAATCAGGTATTCATATCCTTTGTAGGCAACCAGTCTTCCTAAAGAGAAAACAATCTTCTTGCAGGGGTATTTCTCCCGAATGGCGGCAACTCTTTCAGCCTGCGGACGCATCGGCTCTACTCCGATAGGCAGGCAGCGGGTCTTTCCTTGCACCGATTGCAGGCAAGGAGACTCTGCCAGATAGACGGGAGAGGTGCCGAGTATCAGGTCGGCCCGTTTCAGCAACCATTCCTGTAACGGTTGATAGAATTTCAGCAACACTTTTTGCTTCTGTATGTCACTGTGCCAGTGGAGCACCACCTTCCCTTTATAACCGGAAAGGAACAAGGCAATACAAGCCATTGGGTCAGGATGATGCACATGGATGATGTCATAGTTCCAGCACTCCTTTTTCAAGGTGTGAATCATGGAAGGAGAAATCATTGTAGCAGCAACTTTCCACAGTGTCCGGCAACAAATCAGTCGGGCGTTTCCACCAAGATGAATGGTACGGCTTCCTTTTTCACCGTCGGCACACATCATGTCGCATATCACCTTGTGGGAAAATCGTTCGGCAAAACCGGTGGTCAGGTCATACATGACTTTCTCCACCCCTCCTTTGATAGGATAGAATTTTCCCAACTGCAATACTCGCAATCTTTTTTCTTTCATGGTTTAGTTTGTTCATTTGCTATTTTCTTGCTTTACCAATTCCTCGTGCCGGCGGATTATGTCGGGATAGTTTCTGCGTATATAGCCCCCGACACTGTTATAGGTCAGCCCCAATTGTTTGGCTATGGATTTTAGGTTCTCGGTTGTGGTCTCATACAGGCGCACCGCTTCGCTATACTTCTCTTCGCTGGCACGGGAAACGAGTTTGCCGTCCGCATTACGTTTCATGCCTAGGTATTGGGCCAGTTCCGGCTCATATTTATGTATGTATTGGCGGAACGCTTCGGGATGAAAACCGAACTCGACCGCTATTTGGGTCAAAGGGCATAGCTCCTCTTTGAGGCGTCGGATCGCTTCGGCATATTTATGGGTCACCGTTTTCATCCGGCATCTGGCTTTCCGCAAATCTGTGCCCTCGCTTATCTCACCGGTAATCCCTGCACGTTCGAGCACCAGTTCCTTATGCCATTTATGCAAGTAAAACCGGAATCCTTGTGGAGGTACACCGGTTTGGGCTACAATGTCTTTCTCTGTCATGGTGGTGTCCCGGTATAGGGCAAGTGCTTCGGCATACTTCCGCTCTGTTTGAGGCAATGGTTCATACTTTCGGCCGTTTCCGGTCTGTACGCCACGGACTTTTCGGTTTATATTTTTGGCCTGTTTGCGCACCTCCATTTTTTGCCGGAGTATCTCTTTGTGGTAGAAACGCAAAAATTGGGAAAAGCCTTTTTCCGACACACGGCAGGCTTCGGCCACTTGGGGTATGGTCATATCCGTAGTCCGGTAAAGCTCCACTGCTTCGGCATATTGTTCTATGCTCGTTTTGCGTGCGCCACGGTGGATCTTGTCATTCAGCCCCAGCCGTCTGCGTATCTTCTCCCGGCGAATGGAAATATCCTCATAATGTATGCGCATGAAATTGGCAAGAGCCGTACCGTCAAGGTTGAATTTACGTGCCACTTGCGATACGTTCAATTCAATGAACTCCATGGAATCACACGCCATTACCGCCTCCTTGTACTTTTCGTGGGCTGTCACACTCTGCTTGCCGGCAGAAACAATCTTCACATCCCGTGTATCTTTCCCCTCAGTAGAGAGTTATAGCGACGTAAAACCAATTCACGCCAATGGTAGCGCAAGTAGTTTCCCAATGCTTTTGCGTTGAAACCGCATTCGGCTGCAATTTCACACAAAGGGCGTTCGGTATCGGCATAAAGAGCCACCGCCTTTTTGTATTTCTGATGAAGGGCATGGCGTCGCTTCAGTATGGCGATTTCCCGTGCCGTAAGCGTCGGATTGGACAGCAGGCTTGTGAAATGAATAGGCTGTAGAGCGTTCATGGAAAACATTATCTAGTGTTTGTCCGTTGAATCAGTTGGTCGTATAATGCGAGGTAGTCGGCATACCGTTCCTCTTTGCGGAAGTGAGCCAAAGCATAATTGCGGCACGGTTGGGCATAATAGCCTTTTCCCTTACTTTCTATCGTGCGTACCGCTTTCAGCACTCCGTTCAAGTCACCTTGTTCCACCACAGTTCCGGTATAAGGGGTAATCACCTCGATACTTCCTCCTGTACGGTAAGTCACGACCGGTGTTCCGCAGGCAATCGCTTCCAGGTTCACCGTAGGATAATTATCCTGCCAGGTAAGATTGACAAAAGCATCCGCAGCCGAATACAATTCAGCTAACTGGTGTATATTCTCGGTTCGGCTAATGCCGACCATATTCTTGGGTAACATCTTTTGTTCTCCCGGTTTGATGCCCACCAGCACGATGACTTCATCCTCCCGCAACAATCCGGCAAGCCGGATGAAATCTTCCAATCCTTTTTCCTTGCTCCATATACTCGCCACGCCCAAAAGGATATGCTTGCCTTCCAATTGATAGCGTTGTTTTATGGCATCCGCATCGAACAAATTGAAAGTTTCGGTGTTAATACCATTGTGGATGACACGAAAATCATATTCACGCAGGAAAGAGTGTGCCATTTCCTCCCGAATCCATTGCGATACAGGTACAATGGTCAGCAAATCTCGGGGCATGGAAGTAAACGCCGCTTCCTTGTCTGCATAATTTTGATGCGAACGGTCAAGCCATAGACTGGCTGGGAAATCCCTTT
>UMLC01046859.1_pt1 | contig 18600 bp, 19 predicted proteins | sample 1966451 | NCBI WGS metagenome assembly UMLC01 (sample SAMEA4836193, study PRJEB28245) | human gut metagenome | biome: gut microbiome; material: fecal sample | place: Denmark | collected 2008
CTTATAAATAAAGTTAAATTATAGTGTTGCGGAATTAAGGTTATGTAAACGACAACAAAATAATCTTTTTTATCAACCATATCTGTCAATGTTAAATTACTAAAAATGGAGAGCAAGTTTGGATTTTACCATCTGCTCTCCAAGCGGTCAAGGCAAACTCTTACTGGCCATAGGTACAGCAAGACACATTTGCATCCTTCCCGCCCTTTACAGTGTTGTTAACAACTGTAAAAGAAGGCTTCTGATACTTTTTCATAGTGCTTCATTTTTGTTTTTATACCTACAATTATAAACATTGACAATTTATACTAATAAGTATAAAAGTGTTATACAAAACCTCTTCATAATGCATTATAAATGGTCAATCATTCTTACGAGGCGATAATTTTAAAAATTCTGATAAAAGATAATTTTGGTAACAATTGTTTGCACGTTCCTGACAATCGTAATAATCGTTAGGGCATAAGCTAAATGTAGTACATGACGGTAAGAAATGGCATGTCTTACACTTCTCTTTTAAAGGCATCACTTGAATCCATCGATTCTTCTCATTGTCATTCGTAACACCATTTATTATATCCCCCCAAAATTGGGTGTTAGGTGTAATTGTTTCACATGATGCTAATCTTCCCATTGGATCAATTACAACTGTATTAGGATTATTTGCGGCACAAAAACTTGCCTGATAACCAATTGGCTGCCATTTGGACTCATCATAAAGACCATTTTCTAATAAAAGTGAATCTATAAACTCTTTAAACTTTACTAACTTTTTTACTTGAGCTAAATCATTATTAGCGGCAAGAGTTGTTAGTTTCTCAAAAATACATCTAGAATACACCTTGACCAATCGATTATCTTTATACCTTCTAATAAGCATTTCTGCGACTTTGCAAATATCATTTAAATTATTTTCGTCAAAGGTCAAACGAATACTAGTTTCTATTCCTATGGCAATTAACTTGTCAACATTTTCAAGTGTTACGGTGTAAGCATCATGAATAGTTGGATAATTCTTACGTCTATTATGTTCATTCTTAAGTCCGTCAAAAGACAAACGTACTTTTTTGAAATTCCATTTCTTGAGCGAGTTATGTATATGAGGAAGACCTATTAAAGAACCATTGGTGGAAATAGTAGAATAGAATGGTTGCCCCATTTTTTTTCAAATTAGAACATATAATGTCTATAGCTTTATAATTTACAAGAGGTTCCCCTCCAAACCACCTTAATTCAATCATTTCATCACTTTGGGAATTGTTATAAATGTATGTGGCAACTTGTTCAGCTGTTCTTGGCGACATTGTTTTGATTTCAACACCATTTTCAAAGCAATAGAAGCAACGAGCGTTACAACCTGTCGTTGTTAGAATATTGTATCGATTAATTGTATCTTTTGAGTATTCTAACTGTCTTAACAAATGATGAAGTTCCCAATATTTAACTTGCTCATCGATATCAATATTTACAACAATATTACACGAATGTAAAATCTGAATCTCATCAGGTGTCAAATCCTCTATTTTCCGATGACTAATATCCCAAGATAGATGAACTAGTGATTTAGAAAAGGTATTAAAAATTAATGTTTCTAAACCTTCAATCCGAATAACATTAAAGTCTGACCACTTATAATTTGTGGTATCTAAATTTGAATATTGTTCAATAATAAAACTATTCAAATAATCATCTTTAGACAATATTGATATCATTCTTATATAGTTATTGAATTATTATTCCAGCATTAATCATTTCTTTTATACATGCATTAACATCTGTTTCTAGCTCAATCTTATCTACATCAAACTCTTCAAAAAGTCGATTAATAATTTCTGGCATCTCTATTTCATCTTTTATCAATAAATAAATTTTATAGGTTGTTTCATTCATGATATATACACTACTTCCATTATCAGAAGAATTTAAGAAATATCGTTCGCCGATTTTTCTCTCCAATAGGTTTTCTTTTATTTTCATAATCATTCAACTTTAATTAAATTAATATATTTTTATTATGTATTTCTTGCTTATGTAAGCATCTTGATTTTTATACTTTATACGAGCAAACCCATCTGAAATATCATAGACATCAACAATTGCATTACTTTGAATAGTTCCAATTATTTGAGATGAAGAGTTTGGCTCTTTTCGCACATTCAATAGTATTTGCAGTACATTTATAGCGAGTTGTCGTCGGTATTTTGGTCGTAGTATTTACAGCACGATGGTCTGTTGATTTAAACGTCCAATCATTAACATTATAGAATAATACTCCAAGCGATATAGCAATTGCTATTAGTAGCACATATGCATTATAGAAAATTAATCCGAGAATAAAAATCGGTATTCTCAATACATACATCATTATACCTGTTACTATCAAACCTCCATAATACATAACGAGATATCCAATAATGGAATAACCTACAAAGGACCAAAAACCTTCATCAATCCAAACTACGATAGCACCTATTATAGCAATAGCGCAAGCAAGGAAAAAACCGCCAATAGCAATATTGTTAGATAAGGCTTCTGTATTATCTCGTAACCATTCACCTATATTCTCTATAAAGTTATTCAGTCTGCTCCAGAGATTAGGTCTTCCATATAACGAGCTATATGGGGTATATGTTGAACCAAAACTAGATAGGGGTTGTGTCCTATAGTTATTATTTTTTAATCGTCCATATTGATCAAACTCTGCCATATCATCCTTTTTTTGAATATGGAACAACAATACTTGTTGTTACTTGAAGAGGGTATGAAAATATTTCCGCCATCTCCCCTCCCACTTTAGTGCTATTCGTGTTACAGACCAAGGTATATTGCGTCAAATGAGGCAATAATCTTTGAGTATAGCCTTCGTTATCTCGATTGAGTAAATCTATTGCTAATTTCACTGCAATTGTCGTAACAAAGTTTATATCAACAGATATTCCTGGTTCAAAGGACACTTTTTCGAGTTCTGCTTCAGTCGTATAAAATCTTCTATTTTGATTCACACGCGCAGACATATGACCTGCAACTTCCATAAAATCTTTATACGACGGCATTCCTGTTGGTAAACAATAAAAAATCTCTCCAGCAAAAGCTCTTTCCCAGCATCCAATAGACATAAATGGCATTCCTACCTGTTGAGCTATTCCATTTGCATACAAATCTCCTTCTCGATTATCTGCTCCGCCGATGACAATTGTGTTGGAATCACAAAAGTTCATTAAGTCATTCAAAGGAACTTCTTGGATTCTCATATTATATGTAATAACCTCTGCGTATGGATTAATTTGTAGAATTCGATCTCGCATAGCATCTGTTTTGTATCTGCCAACATCAAAGATTCCGCATTGATGACGGCAGATGTTATGATATCCCAAAATATCACTATCTACTAGCATGAATCTCCCTACACCAGCACGTGCTAACTCTAAAGCAAACAAACTACCTACGGAACCACATCCAATAAATACAGCACCTTTTGTTAACATTATATCAGATTCAAGTATTCCTGTGTTCCTAGAAAATACATCAAGTTTTAATGTATAGGTTTCTTGTGTTAAAGTGGTTTTAGTCACATTTGTAATATAACCCTGGACACTTATATGGTTAAAGAGTAAATTGCCTCCATCCCAGTATCCGAGTAATAAATTACTATATATGTTTTTGTCTGATCCAAAAACAAATTCAACCCATTCTATTATAGAATCTGACAAAGGATTAAATTCCAAAATTTTTATTAATTCAGGAATTAATACATTTTTAATTGAATCTGAATGTTCCCCATTTTTAATGCAAATGTGTTCATCGTTATTTAGGACTTCTCCATTTCTTAACAGTTCCGTCAATCTCATCAATCTATTTTCATTAGTATCTTCTGAGTCTGATATCTGATTTTCATTTAATATAAACTTCAATGGATTGATTGGTAGAACATATCCCAATAATGAAATTCTTTTATCTTCTTTAATTCTATTAGGAGAATCAATAGGAATAACATTAAACACATTGGTGTTCGGAACATAATATCCATACAACGGACCTATATATTTCTCATCATAAATATTTGATGGGAAAATTATTTTTCCCGTTTGTTTCGTTTCTAATTTCAGGTTGGCAGATTCTATAATGAGCGAATTCATATTTGTCAATTATTACAGTTTGTAAAGTAATTCCATTTTACTTAAATCTATATCGGAAATCTCGTTAGGATTAATGGGGATACATTCGAAATGCCATATAGGAGAGTCTAAATAAATATCATTTGTGTCTGATCCAGATTTGATTGTTTCAAGTGTGTTATATAATTGCCTAAAAGTTACCTCAAGAATTGTCGATAACTTCTCACAATCGGAATCCGTAAATAAATTTTTAATTCTATAGCATTTACCAAATTTCCGATCTACAACAATGATATTAAAAATCTCGCCCGCCGTTCCTTTTTCATAATGCATATGTATATTGGATTTAACTAATGATATCTCCTTTACATATTGTATTATTGTTGGATTATTTTGAATCTCACTTAATATGGATTCTTTAACGATATTTATAATCTCATTCGCATTCATAGTTGGTTTTGGTTTATGCCTTATAAATGAGTTTCTTAATTATTTTGCAAAAATCATCAATTGCATCTGCTATATTATAATTAGTAACCCCTATTTCTGGAGATTGGCACATAGAATCCTCTATAAGATCATTACCCTTATTATCATTTAAAGATGTTGGAATAGTGGTGCCTAAATTATATGGTCGCTCTCCTAAAATCGGAAGATTTGATGCATCTTCATAATGTAATTTTAGGAAGTCAGCTGGAATAATACCATCATCTACACTCCAATCAATGGGAGTATATCCACAATTGGAATCAACATGGTACATAGTTAATCTAAGTTTAGGATCGCAATTTACAAGGGCAGATATTGCTCCATACTTACCATTATTTCTAGCAAATATGATATTTGTGCCATCGTCTGTTGTGGAGAATGAATCCATGCTTCCAGGATGTCGATGCCATAAACCTAAAACATGCAGGTTTCCTACATATTGTTTTGCAATAACATTTGATAAATAGTTTATAAAATCTGCGTCATATTCAAAATATGCTCTCTGATTTATTGTTTTAATTCCAGGTGGTATGGTTTCCACAACTATACAAACACCATTATCAAGCAAGTATCCAATAAATATACCTCCAGTTTCAACTGGATTTTTATCTATTGTCTCTGTAATTATTGCATTGAATGCTCTTTTAGTAAAAATGACATGAGAAATCATAGCACTATTATATTCCAACGGGACTATTAAACAACTCCTTAGACAAGTCTCCTGTCATCACTAATTCAAGAGCCATCAACCACTTATTAGCCCAGGTCAGAGTTTGCACAGCCGTAGTTTCATATTGGGTACCATAACTCATATCTTCTTTGCGAGTAGTACACAAGTATGTACCATCTTTAGGACAATATAAAAGATGATGTGGTCTCCATCCTAATGCGTTAATTACAGTATCTATACTTGGATTTAAAAGAACGACACGTACAGAACCTCCCATTACAGGAGCAGGATGGTCATTGTTATAAATTGCAGCAACTTCCCATGCCCAACCATTAGGTAAAACATTTGGGCGTAAAGTCCCTTTCCAATAATATCGTCCATCATCCATTTTGTATAATTTAAATTGAGGAAAAAAATGATTCATTCCCTCAATTTCATCTCTTAGTCTTTGGGGCTCTCTATCATACCATTGATAACTCGCCAATTTTCCAGGTTGGGTTACTAATTTCTTCTGCTCACCATTCTGACCCATAACATCTCCTGAAGACGCAATTTCTACAGGCTTCCCTTCTTTAAGATCTTTTGCAAGGCTAGCACGGATTTTTGCTGCGGCATCATCTTCTGATGCCAATTTACCAGGTTGGGTTACTAGTTTCTTTTGCTCACCATTCTGACCCATAACATCCCCCGAAGACGCAATTTCTACAGGCTTTCCTTCTTTAAGATCTTTTGCGAGACTAGCACGGATTTTTGCAGCAGCATCATTGTCAGATGCTAAATAACCCTGAGGAACAAATAATATAGCCATACTCACATTTATTTTAGATAAAACATTAATTTTAAGCCTTACAAAAGTATTAGAATAAACATAAGAGTGTATATCAACTATTCAAATATGTTCTTCCAAAAACGCACTCGGCACATAAGCCGTCACTACTGTCACCAAGTCATCCACCACAACCCCAACCCTCTGCTGTCCTTGCCATCGTGCAACCCTTCCAATCACTCCCTTGAACGCACCATCAATAATCTTTACCAACTGTCCTTTCTCGAACTTTGGCACTTCAACTAATGACACGATTGTATTGTCCGCATCGGCAGCACAGATGATTTTCAGACTGTCCATCTGATAGTCGGGAACTATCAATGGAGTCTTTTCTATCTTGCGACCAATGTGGACGTGACGATAATAGAAACGAAGAAATGGGAGGTTTACGTTGTCGTAAACAAAAGTTTTGAGTTGTTCTTCTGTACCATAGGCGAAGAACATATTTGGTAAACGTGACTCAGTAACAATTTTGCGCTTACCTTTAACAAGTTTTACTACCTCGGTGGTAGGATAGAAAGCCGTGATGCCTTTTGCTGTCATATAGTCGTATGCCTTTTTCTCTCTACCATAGGTGGTGCGTAAGGCATACCAATGAGGAAAATCTTCCTCTTTTTGTGCCTTTGGCTTAGTTGCTATATGCGCATTTCTGGTGGACACCCCTGTTTGTGAACTCTCAGCGGAAACCGTGCATTGAGCTTCGGGGAGGGCGTTGGAGGTAAGTCCAGCGCAAGGAGGGAATTCACCACCTCCTGGGGTGTGTCCATCTTCCGATGTCCATTCATCGACTTTCATATCGGTGCTAACTTTTTTCTAGACAGAAATCCGTTAAATTGCGACAGGAAAAAAGCGTGGAATCGTCCTGTTGTCCATTCCACTCTCTGAGGCTCTAGCAATTGCCTATTTTGGTTGAACAGACAACGTCAGAGCCCACGCCGATATGAAAATCATGTCCGTAAAGAGACCTATATAACACATTAGAGTGCGCCCGAAAGGGTACAATCCAAGCTTACAGGTCTCCACGGGATTGATATAATCACACCCGGGACATCTACCGTTGACTACGTTCAAGACCAAAATTACTGTGAACTTGCTAGATTTACAGAGAGTCTTAAACACAGCGTCGATAAACGCCTTCCATTATGTCAGGACTGTCAACCCACCCAATGCCCGCTTTTGTATAGATATGTCATAGTTGACTTCACTACACTCAGCACGGCGTAGGCTGCCGACTTGATTATCTTGTAAGAGCACGTCTAACGATGACAACATCGGTCAGGCAAGTACAGTCCGATTACAAAAGTACGGAATTTAATCGAGAAAATAGCAACTATGATTAAAAAAGTCTATATTTTGTCGTAAATTTAAGACTATTTAAACCTATTCGCTTGAATATCTCGATTATTTTGTGTAATAAAGCGCTCTGAAATAGGTGTCAAGTATATAGAATGTATGTCTATAGCCCCACAAGTAGGAAACAAAAAAAACGTGCAGAGAGATAGAATCATTTGGTCTTTCCTCTCTGTACGCTATAATATAAAAGGTGTAACTTAGCTGATGTCTCTTGGCATCTTGCCATTCATCACGATAATCATCGTTAGCCCCTGCTTTTCTTGAGTAGCTTGGCTTTCTTTGCAATTTCCAATATTTTCCATAAGCCATCTTCTGAAAAGCAATGCTTGGTAGGTATCTACTTGCAATGCGATGGCGATGATAACTTCCAAACTATAGACATCGGCAGAATATCCATTTTCAAGTTTGATGTATTGTGAATGCTCAAAGTCCTTTTTAAGACACCTCCAAATACGCTTGATGGCATTATTCACGAATGTACCAGTCACATACAGCAGTTCTGCTATCTCTCAAGCGGTCATCCACACCTCACCATGATGAGGTGAATAGATGACCATGCTTTCCTGTATTGTCATCACTTGTCGTTTCATACTCTGCATTTTTGATGTTCATATTATCGTTGCAAACATTTCCGAACGTAAATTCTTCTATGTGGTTGATTCGCTGAGACAACTTTTCCACATCTTTGCTCAACTTTTCCTTGGTAATCTTGGCATAGACTTGTGTGGTCTTTATGTCCTTGTGACCAAGCATTGAACTCACAGTTTCTATAGGTACGCCATTGGAGAGGCAAACCGACGTAGCGAACGAGTGCCTTGAGACATGCCAGGAAAGTGGCTTGGTGATACCGCATTTCTTGCCAAGTCTTTTCGAAGGCAACTTCTATAAGGTGGCACAGGAAAGACTCTACCATCCTTGCACAACCCACGATATTTCTCCATTATCTGCTTGGGATAGTCAAGCAACTTGATATCTGCTTCCGTTCCTGTCTTCTGTCGATGGATAACAATCCACTCCCCATCGTCAAAGAACGTCTTGATGTTCTCTTCCTTCAAGTTGTAAAGGTCTATGAAAGCGAGACCTGTGAAACAGCAGAATAGATACAAGTCACGCACCAATCCCATATATTTTCTGGTGATTGGAGTTTCCATTAACAGGTGGATTTCTTCTTTTGTCAGGCTCTCTCTCGTTGTCTCCTCATTCTTGCACTCATATCGTCTGAAAGGGTCTTTGACGAGCCATTCGTTATCAATCGCACGAAAAATCATGGCACGGAGACTACGGACAAACACCATTGCGGAATTTATCTTCAGTTGCTTGTCTATTCTGAGGAATGTCTCATAACTCGTAATGAATGGCAGGGACTATTCCTTTAAGGCGATATCCTTTACATGATAATGCGACTGCAAGAACTCACCCACATAAGCACAACCAATTCTATATTTTGTGAATGTGCTCAAAGACTTCATGCCAGCCTTGTACTGCTTTTCTATTTCATCCCAGCTTTGTTGATAGACTTTCATCAAAGTATGGCAGCGATACTCCAATCCAAGAAAGGCGTTCTTAACCTTGTCAACAGAAACAAAGTTGTCACGATCCATTATCTCTTGATAATGCTTGCTGATACTCACACGCATCTTGTCCAACTTACGGTTCACTTCCAAAGCCAGCAAACTCTTACCTGTCATGCGTCCACCCTTGGTGTCCCGCAAATTAGGATTTGCAGTCATCTTTCAGCTGAACTGTGCCTGTGTTCCATCCACTGTGATACGTCCCATGACAGGGACAGTACCATCTTTCTTCACTACCTATCTTTTGAGGTAGAAGATGATTGAAAATGTACTCTTCATAACTTCATTATTTTTTTTCGTACAAAATTAATACATGAAGAGTCTTTTCTTGCTACGCATTTCACAGCAGAATAACGCAAATATATTTCGTCACCAAAAATCTCACGTTACTCATCAGTAACGCACTATCAATCAGTGTATTCAAACGTTATTCGCAACCTGTTCCATTCTTCCGAATGTCAGCAACCCTCATTTTAGGCATAGGTTACGGATTGGTAACGTTTCTCCGTCTCTGCTTGTCATATTCCTGTCTTCGCTTGTCCTCGACATTTTTAATCAAAATGAGGAAAGCAACTGATAACCAGCTAACTTTCCTCATTCTTCTCTCAAACACTTCCTATATGTAGTTTCAAGAGTGAAAAGTGCCCTGCAAGGTAGGGTGTTCAAAATCTATTAATTTTTCGACACGTTTTTTTTGCACCGAAATACAAGTTAATTCGCACGAAATCAACGTGTTAAGAATTCAAAAATGTGACATTTTTTAGTTCTGCGCAATATTCGTATCGATAATTATTGAATATCAGTTAGTTGAACCGATTATTCTACTAAAAAACGTGCCAAATTTTAAACGGATTTTGAACACCCTACCTGCAAGGGCCACATTTGTGCCATTTAATGAGCATTTATACAGAAAAGTCAAAATAAACATCAAGAAAAGTCAACAAAGGGCGTTGTTAACATCTGCCCACAGCGTTGGGCAACTTTGCCCATAAGGATGGGCAAACTTGCCCAATGCTGTGGGTAAACTTGCCCATCGTATTGGGCAAAGTGCATAGTTGTACGTGATGACTTTTCCTTTACCCTATAGTAACTTTGCAACAGGTTATTATAAGAACTAAGTCCACTTAAAAAAGTACCATCAAAACATAAGGATACTTTTTAAAGTGGACTCAGTTAATTTATAGTATATTCCTTAAATGATGCCGAAAAGACGCAACACATCATTGAGGTTGGCAACGACGAGAAGGAGCAAGAGGATGGTGAAGCCCGCATACTCAGCATAAGTAAGGAACTTGTCGCCAGGCTTGCGTCCTGTTATCATCTCGTAGAGGAGGAAGAACACGTGTCCGCCATCGAGTGCAGGGATGGGCAGGATGTTCATGAAGGCAAGGATGATGCTCAGGAAGGCTGTCATCAACCAGAAAGCGTGCCAGTCCCACATGGGTGGGAAGAGGCTTCCCAGTGCGCCAAAACCGCCCAGGCTCTTGGCTCCCTCCTTGGAGAAGACGTATTTCATGTCGCCCACATAGCCCGACAGCACATTCCAGCCATACTTGATGCCGGCAGGGAAGCTCTCGAAGAATCCGTAACGGATGTGAGTCACCTTATAGTCGCGTACAATATTGTAGTTGACGAATCCCATGCGGGTGTATCCCGCTGAGGCATCGAGCTGAACAGATGTGGTAAGCGTGTCGCCATTGGCTTTCAGCACCGTCAACTGGGCATTGAGGATGGCTGCGCTGTCCTTGGCAGTAGTGGCAGCAGCCAGCTGGTCGTCGATGCGGCCCATCTCGTTGGTGAAGGCATTGAAAGTCTCCACCTTCTGACCGTTGATGCTCAGAATCTTATCGGCAGGAGTAAGACCTATCTTGGCGGCAGGTGTGCCCTTTGCCACACTGTCGATACGAAGAGGCTGATAGATTTCCACAAAACGGGGAGTAGCCTTGAACATGCTCAGCATGTTGATGTCGCCGGGCAACTGCAGGCTCATAGGCTTGCCATTACGGATAATGTCGACTCTGTGGGCAGTAGAGAGCGCACGGAACATGTCGCCATCGTAGGTCTTGAAAGCTCCTTCCTCAGTACCTACAAGGATGTCATGATCCTGGAAACCCAAAGCCTTGGCCTCGCTGTTGAACGCCATGCCCTGCTTCATGTCCTTGGTAGCCACGTACTCGTCGCCCCAGTGGAAGAGAATCATCGAATAGATGAAGAGCGCCAGCACGAAGTTGACCAGCACACCACCTATCATGATGAGCAGTCGCTGCCAGGCTGGCTTGGAGCGGAACTCCCAGGGTTGCTCGGGCTGTTTCATCTGCTCGGTATCGAAACTCTCGTCGATCATACCCGAAATCTTGCAGTAACCGCCTAATGGCAACCAACCCATTCCGTAGGTAGTGTCCGAATTCTTGGGCTTGAACTCGAAGAGATGGAACCAAGGGTCGAAGAAGAGATAGAACTTCTCTACCCTAACTCCGAAGAGCTTGGAGAAGAAAAAGTGACCGCCCTCGTGGAGCAACACCAATATGGAAAGCGCCAACATGAGCTGAAGCGCCTTGATCAAGAATATTTCCATTGTTTTACTTTGAACTGTGAAGGCAGAAAACTGAGACTTTTGTGAGGCTCCTCCCGCCGTTCACCATGATTATGATTGATAAACTTTATTGATAATTCGTAATTGACAGTGTGCACACCTTATTATATATATAGCGTCTCTCACACCTCCATTATATTATGACGCACTCTTCATCAGTTCTGCAGCGATGCGTCGGGCCTCGGCATCGGTCTGCAGATAGACGTCGAGATCGGGCTGACTGTCGAAGGTGGCTTTCGCCATTACCTGCTCTATGATGTCGCCCATCTGCAAGAATCCACACTCGCCACGGCGGAAGCCGGCATTGACCACCTCGTTGGCTGCATTGACTATGCACGACATGTTGCCACCTTTCTTGATAGCCTCGAAGGCCAAGCGCAGACATTTGAACTTCTCGTAGTCGGGCTCAAAGAACTGAAAGTCCTTGGTCTTGAACAAGTCGAGACGGTCGCCCTGCAGAGGCAGGCGCTTAGGGAAGGAGAAGGCATACTGTATGGGCAGACGCATATCGGGCACACCCAACTGAGCCTTCACTGCTCCATCGACAAACTGCACTGCGCTGTGCACGACACTCTGCGGATGGATGAGCACCTCTATCTTGTCGGCAGGAACGCCGAAGAGCCATTTGGCCTCAGTCACCTCGAAGCCCTTGTTCATGAGCGAAGCCGAGTCGATGGTGATCTTGGCTCCCATGTCCCATGTAGGATGGCGGAGCGCATCGGCAGCAGTTACCTTAGCCAACTGCTCCATGGTGTGATGGCGGAAAGGTCCGCCCGAGCAGGTGAGCAATATTTTGTCTATCTCGTTGTCGTCCTCGCCCACAAGGCTCTGGAAGATGGCACTGTGCTCGCTGTCGACCGGCAGGATGGGCGCATGATACTGCTGGGCCAAACCGCATATCAGTTCGCCAGCCACGACGAGGGTTTCCTTGTTGGCAAGACATATCTTCTTGCGGGCCTTGATGGCATGGATTGTCGGCTCAAGTCCTGAGAAGCCCACCATAGAGGCAAGCACCATGTCGATAGGGTCGGCCTCCACGATGTCGCAAAGCGCCTGAGCACCGGCATAGACTTTGATGTCTGGCTCATCGCTCAACAGGTTTTTCAACTCGTCATAATGTGCCTCGTTGGCTATCACCACGGCAGCAGGTTTGAACTTACGAGCCTGTTGTGCCAGTTCCTTCACACGGTTGTTGGCTGTAAGACAGTACACCTCATACAAGTCGCTGTGCTGCTCTATCACGTCGAGCGCCTGTGTGCCGATGCTTCCCGTGGAGCCAAGGATACATATTTGTTGTTTCTTCATTTTCTTTTATCTTGTTCTAATTTGCAAGCCTTCGCAGCTTTTCGCCGCCATTTAATCCAACTCGAGGATTCCCTCGGGCAACTGCATCTTGATGACACGCTGCCCGGCATCCACCTCGTGAATGAAGTCGTTGCTGGCAGGAATCAGCAGTTCCTTTCCCGCAGGTGTCGTTATCTCGAAGAGCAAGTTGATGGTGCTGTCGTCCACATGGTCGATCGTGCCTATCACCAGACCGGTAGTGGCATCAACAAGCTGGAAGCCGATAATTTCTGCCCACGACATATTCTCCTCATCGCTGTCGGAGAGATGACGGGGAAAGAACACCTCGCAGCCCGTATAGGCACGCACCTGTTCCTGCGTATCGATGTCCTCGAACTTCACCAGCACATTCTCGTCGTTCTTAAACCGGTATTCCTCTATATAGAAAGGCACCAGGATGCCGTCGATGTCGAGAATGAGATAATCGGCATCCACACGGTCGAACACATCGTCGGTAATGGCAAAGGTGATTTCTCCCTTCACGCCGTGGGGCTTTCCCAACTTGCCTATCTTATAAACGTCGTCTCGTCTTATCATATCGCATAGAATCTTTGAAAATCATGATCAGTAAAGCCATTGAATTCTTCATTCTTCACTCTTCACTTACTCAATCCGTGACACGCGTAATCTTGGCTCCGAGCTGATTGAGTCGGAACTCTATGTCCTCGTAGCCACGGTCGATCTGTGCGATATTCTCTATGCGGCTTGTACCGTTGGCACTCATCGCTGCAATGAGCAGGGCAATACCGGCACGGATATCAGGACTTGTCATTCTGCCGGCACGGAGTCGAATCTTATGGTCGTGGCCCACCACCACAGCACGGTGCGGGTCGCAGAGAATAATCTGTGCACCCATATCGATGAGCTTGTCGACGAAGAACAGTCGGCTCTCAAACATCTTCTGATGGAAGAGCCCGCTGCCACGTGCCTGTGTCGCCACAACGAGGAGAACCGACAGGAGGTCGGGGGTAAGTCCTGGCCATGGGGCATCGGCAAGCGTCATGATGGTTCCATCGATAAAGGATTCTATGACGTAGTGCTTCTGTTCAGGAATAAAGAGGTCGTCGCCCTCAATCTTTATCTTCACACCCAGTCGGCGGAAAGCCTCGGGAATGATTCCCAGGTTGCGGACCGACACGTCCTTGATGCACACACCGGCTCCACACATGGCAGCCATACCGATGAACGAGCCCACCTCGATCATATCGGGCAGGATGCGATGCTCGGCTCCGTGAAGCGACTTCACGCCCACGACAGTAAGAAGGTTGCTGCCTATGCCGCTGATCTGAGCGCCCATAGCGTTGAGCAGATGGCAGAGCTGCTGGATATAAGGCTCGCAGGCTGCATTATAGATGGTGGTGGTTCCCTCGGCAAGCACCGAAGCCATGATGATGTTGGCAGTACCCGTAACCGAAGCCTCATCGAGCAACATATAGCAGCCCTTCAGTTTCCTGGCTTCTATCTGATAGACATTGCGCTCGTCGTCGTGCACGAACTTGGCACCCAGATACTTGAATCCCAGGAAGTGGGTGTCGAGACGACGGCGGCCAATCTTGTCGCCACCCGGCTTGGCGATGGTTGCCTTGCCACAGCGTCCCAACAGCGGACCAATCATCAGCACGCTTCCACGCAGCGAGGAGCACTTAGCCACAAACTCCAGGCTGTCGAGATAGTCGAGCTTCAGCTCGTCGCTCTGGAATGTATAGTCGTTGCGACTGTTCTGAGTTACCTTCACGCCTATCTCCCTGAGCAACTTGATGAGGTTGTTCACGTCGAGGATGTCTGGCACATTCTTGATGCGCACAGGCTCGTCGGTAAGGATAGTAGTGCAAATCACTTCGAGTGCCTCGTTCTTGGCGCCCTGCGGAATGATGGTTCCTGTGAGCGGATGACCGCCTTCTATGATAAATGACTCCATAGACTATTCTTTGGGGGTTATTAATGATAAGGAGAATATAAGTTACTTGTTCTTTTTCTTGCCATTGCGTCCTTGCGACTGCTCACGGTCTACAAATCTCTCGAACTTGAAAGTGTCCAAGTCGAGCTGAATCTTTCCGTCGGTAAAGCGGGCCAGGTCGGAAGCCACCTTCTCGCCGTCGCTCGAACCATGGCTCCACTGCATCAGGTTGCGATGCATCTGGTTGGCAGTGAGTTTCACCAGTTCGTCGCGCTCCCTGCCAGGCTCCATGGTCTTCAGTATCTCGAAAGCCTCGAAGAGCATGGCACCATAGTGGCGCACGGGAATCTTCTTCATCGGATAAGGCATGGGCTCGGGCTTCTGGGCTATCTGCGAGGCACTTGTCACATCGAAAGGATAGTCGATGTCGAGCTGGAAACGGCTCATGATGGCGAGCTGATCCCAGAGCTTGCGCTCATGTCCCTCCACATTCTTGCTCTCGGGGAACATTCGGTCCATGATGGCAATGATGGCCCTGGCGCATCGCTGACGCTCCTCACGGTCGGGCAGGCCGACTGCATAGTCAACCATCTGCTGTATCTCTCGTCCATACTCAGGCAGCACGATCTGCTCTCGCTGGGTGTTATAGTCTAATCCGTCTATATTCATTAATCTAAATATTGAACTTTAGCAAATTCAGAAGTTATTGAAGTTAAAGAAGTTATCACTCCCTTCGGTCGTTAGAAGTTATAGCCAACAGCATTTTTGGTTGAAGATCTATCTGTAAAGCATTTGGCTTTAACTTCTCTAACTTCTTTAAATTCTTTAACTTCCCCATTTGCGAAAGTTGAGTAAATATATATAATAATAGGTGTAAATATCAAATAAGTTTCTTAGGCATCTTGGCCACGAAGTCCTTCAGATAGAAAGGCACGAAGTAAGCCACATCCTCAAACTTGCCTTCCACGAAACGCTTCTCGGCCAATGGCGCCATATTCTTTGCCAGCGGCTCGATGTTCTTCACGAGATGGGCGTTGGGATGATTGATGACTTCCATACACTTGGCTGCTCCGTTTCCGAAGAAATAGACAGCACCACGGTCGAGATACTCCTTGTAGGTTTCTGCGTCCACAATGTCGGCCTGTATAGGGCGCACCTCGCGGAGGGCACGGTCGAAGACCTGCGCATACACTTCCATTCGGCGGGCGTCGAGCATAGGCACAACGAGCGCATCTTCCTCGGCAGGATGCTCGCCAAGGAGCACGGGCACAGCCAGCAACTCGAGTGTAGGCACGGCGATGAGCTTTGCGCCACGGCCATAGCAAAGACCCTTGGCCATACTCACTCCTATGCGAAGACCCGTATAAGAACCAGGACCGCAACTTACTGCCACAGCCTCGAGCGGAATATTGCGGGAATCAATGTAACTGATAGCCTCATCGACGAACAGGCCCAACTTAACTGCATGGTTGGGACCGCTGTGATCTTCCTTGTTGAAAATCACGGCTCCATTATCACTAACTGCCACCGAGCACACGTCGGTACTCGTCTCAATACTTAAAATACAAGACATAAAAATAAATATATTCTTAAATAAGGTGCAAATTTACGCTTTTTCTCGCATTTTTTTGTACTTTTGCAGAAATTTAACGTGAAGAATATATGATACAGTCAATGACAGGCTTCGGAAAAGCTACCGTAGCCTACAAAGAAAAGAAGATCAACGTAGAGGTTAAGTCGCTGAACAGCAAGACTCTCGACCTCTCCACACGTATTGCTCCTCTGTATAGAGAGAAGGAAATGGAGATACGTCAGTTCATCGCCAAGAATCTGGAAAGAGGCAAGATTGATTTCTCTATCTGGATAGAAAAGGACGTTGTGGCTGACGCCACGCCCATCAACATGGCGCTGGTGGAGAACTATTACCAGCAAATCAAGAAGATTTCGGCACAGACAGGCATTCCTGAGCCTGCCGACTGGTATGCTACGCTGTTGCGCCTGCCCGACGTGACGACCAAGACCGATGTGGAAGAACTGACCGACGAGGAATGGAAGGCTGCACAGCAAGCCATCGACGAGGCTGTGAACCACCTCATCGAGTTCCGCCGCCAGGAGGGAGCTGCCCTGCAGAAGAAGTTCACCGAGAAAGTGGACAACATCCAGGCATTGCTCGCCAGCATAGAGCCTTACGAGAAATCGCGCGTAGAGAAGATCAAGACCAACATCGTGAACGGACTGCAGCAGATTCCTAATGTCGAATACGACAAGAACAGACTGGAGCAGGAACTGATCTACTACATCGAGAAACTCGACATCAGCGAGGAGAAGCAGCGACTCAGCAATCACCTGAAGTACTTCCGCGAGACAATGAACGAGGAAGGACACGGCGTGGGCAAGAAGCTGGGCTTCATCGCACAGGAAATGGGACGCGAAATCAACACCACTGGCTCGAAGAGCAACCAGGCTGAGATGCAGAACATCGTGGTGAAGATGAAGGACGAGCTGGAGCAGATCAAGGAACAAGTGCTCAATGCTCTGTAATAAAGTGAAGAACGAAGAATTCAACGGCTTTACTCATCATAAAGTTCAATGCTGAAGTTTCGCATGTAAGCTCCACACGCCCTGAAAGGGCAGAAGCTCTTAGCCCAGGGCAGCACCCTGGGTATAATGGCAGTCAACAAGGCGCCCTGTAAGGGCAAAAGCTTTGTAAATTGCCTGATTCTTTTGAGGCTTGTGCCCTTACAGGGCGACAAACTTGCGTCCTTGATTACCCAGGGCGCTGCCCTGGGCTAAGAGCTTCTGCCCTTTCAGGGCGTGTGGAACATACTTGCGAAAGTTCAATTCAATGTATAATATTCAAAGCAAAATGAAGAATGGACTGTTAATATTCAGCGCCCCATCGGGCAGCGGAAAAAGCACCATCGTAAACTGGCTGATGAAGGAACACCCCGAACTGAAACTGGCTTTCTCCATCAGCTGCACATCGCGTGCACCACGTGGAACAGAACAGAACGGAGTGGAATACTTCTTCCTCACACCCGAGGAATTCAAAGCCAAGATAGAAGCCGACGAATTCCTGGAATACGAGGAAGTGTACCAAGACAGATTCTACGGCACGCTGAAATCGCAAGTGGAAAACCAGCTTGAGGCTGGCGACTCTGTAGTCTTCGATGTAGACGTGAAAGGAGGCGTCAACATCAAGAAGTTCTATGGCGAACGAGCCCTCAGCATCTTCGTACAGCCACCATCAGTAGAAGAGCTTCGCCGCCGTCTGAACGGTCGTGGCACCGATGCTCCCGAAGTTATCGAACAGCGACTGGCAAAGGCTAACTACGAGCTGACCTTCGCTCCACAGTTCGACCACATCGTGGTGAACGACAACCTGGAGAAGGCTGAACAGGAAGTTTACAAGCTCGTTTCCGACTTTCTGAATCAAGAGTAAGACAAGCCGGGCTGAGGTTTCAAGGAAAAGTCCGGGTCGAGTCGTCGGATAAGGCAGGAATTAGTCATTGAGCCCACTTGAAAAAGTCATTTTTGATAATTTCTTCAAATGTAACCATCTGATAATCAAATGGCATTTTGTAGGGAACAGAACCAAAAACTACTTTTTAAAGTGGACTCGTCATTGACGTTTCGCAAGTGGTTCAAGTACGGGCTGAAGGCCCAGAAGCTCCTATAAGCAGCACGCCCTGAAAGGCCCAGAAGCTCCTATAAGCAGCACGCTCTGAAAGGGCAGAAGCTC
>UMLC01023015.1_pt1 | contig 18599 bp, 13 predicted proteins | sample 1966451 | NCBI WGS metagenome assembly UMLC01 (sample SAMEA4836193, study PRJEB28245) | human gut metagenome | biome: gut microbiome; material: fecal sample | place: Denmark | collected 2008
TGGAGCAGGTGTTTCTGCTGGAGTTTCAGTTGTATCTGTTGCTTCAGTTGTAGTTACTGGAGTTTCAACTACTTCTGCGGCTTTTTGTTCTGTTTCTTCTTTTACAGCTTCTTGACTAGCTGTTGCTACTGTTTCTTTCACTTCCCCTGTAATGTTACTTGAAACGCTAGCTGTTGTTGCTTTTTCAGTCTTTGAAGAATTTACTGTTCCATCTTCTGAGAAATAGTAAGATTTTCCTTCGATTTCTTGCCATCCTTTTGCCACAGTTTTATCTTCATTGACATAGCGATCACCATGCCATCCTGGTTCTTCCTTAGCTGCAACTACTGTTGCCACAACAGGGAAAGCAGATGCTACACATAAAATCGCTGCGACTTTTTTACCATTATTTTCTACAAAGTTCATTTTTATTCTACCCCCTATTTAAAATAGTTCACGATTAGTTTACCACGAAACCACCTCACAAACAACCCTAAATTTTATTTTCGGTTAGAAACAACTAAAAATAAAAGGCCTCAAAGAGGCCTAGATAATCATCAATTATTTTGTTTTTTCAATGATTTCTGTGAAGCTATCTTCTTTCAAACTAGCACCACCAATTAATGCACCATCGATATCTGGTTGAGCCATATATTCAACGATGTTATTAGGTTTAACACTTCCACCATATTGGATACGTACTTTTTCAGCAGCTTCTTCACCATACATAACCTTAACTTGGTCACGTACGATCTTACAGCAGTTTTCAGCAATTTCAACTGAAGCAGATTTTCCAGTTCCGATAGCCCAGATTGGTTCGTAAGCAATTACCATTTCACCAACACATTTTGGACATAAGTCAGCTAAAGAACCAGCTAATTCTTCACGAATTACTTTTTCTGAATTTCCAGCATCGTAATCAGCTTCTGTTTCACCAACACATAAGATTGGAGTGATTCCAGCTTTAATCAAACGTTTTGCTTTTTTGTTTACTGTTTCATCAGTATCACCGAACATTTCACGACGTTCTGAGTGACCGATAATGCAGTATTTAACTCCCATTTCTTCTAACATAGGAACACTAACTTCACCAGTGAAAGCTCCACTATCTTCAAAGTGGCAGTTTTCAGCAGCTACAACTAAGTTTTTAGCGTGATCCAATGCAGTTCTTAAATCAGTAAATGGACATCCAATTCCATAAGTAGCATTTTCGCTAGCAGCAACACCATCAACAGCTTCGAAGAAAGCTTTTGTTTCAGCGTTGTTTTTGTTCATTTTCCAGTTTCCAACGATAATAGGTTTTCTCATCTTAAGTACATCTCCTTATTACTTTTCGCTGATAATAGCGATACCAGGTAATGTTTTACCTTCCATATATTCCAAACTAGCTCCACCACCAGTTGAAACGTGAGAGAATTTGTCTGCATATCCTAATTGTTTTGCAGCAGCAGCAGAGTCTCCACCACCGATTACTGTAATAGCTTCTGGTAATTCAGAGATAGCTTTACATACTTCTTCAGTACCTTTAGCGAATTTAGGCATTTCGAATACACCCATAGGTCCATTCCATACTACAGTTTTAGCACCAGCTAAAGTTTTTCTGAACAATTCAACAGATTTAGGACCAATATCTAATCCCATCCATCCATCAGGAATTTGTCCAGCATCAGCAACACTAGTGTTAGCTTCTTCACTGAATGCATCAGCGATTACGTTATCTACAGGAAGAACTAATTTGTCTCCAGCTTTTTCTAAATATTCTTTTGCTAAATCCAATTTGTCATCTTCAACTAATGAAGTACCGATTGAACCCCCAACAGCTTTAGAGAATGTATAAGCCATTCCACCACCGATGATAACTTTGTCAGCTTTTTTCAATAAGTTGTCAACAACATCGATCTTACTAGATACTTTAGATCCACCAATGATAGCTACAAATGGGTGAGCTGGTTCATCAACAGCTTTTCCTAACATTGTAACTTCTTTTTCAACTAAGAATCCTAATCCATTTTCTTTAATGTTTGTAGGGATACCTACAGTAGAAGCGTGAGCACGGTGAACAGATCCGAATGCATCTTCAACGAATACTTCACCTAAGCTAGCCCAATATGCACCTAATTCAGGATCGTTTTTACTTTCGCCTTTTTCGTAACGAGTATTTTGCATTAATACGATTTCTCCATCAGCTAATGCATTTACAGCGTTTTCTAATTCTTCACCACGAGTTACTGGGCAGAAAGTTACTTTTACATCTGGTAACAATTCTTGTAAACGTACGGCTACGCATTCCAAGTTGTTTTTAGCTTTGTCTTCTTCAGTCTTAACTTTTCCTAAGTGAGACATCAAAATAACTTTAGCTTTGTTTTCTACTAAATATTTAATTGTAGGTAAAGCCATTACGATACGGTTATCATCTGTGATAACACCATCTTTTCTTGGCACGTTAAAATCACAACGTACGATGACCTTTTTTCCAGCTACATCAAGGTCTTTAACAGTTCTCTTTGTCATGTATATTCCTCCTACTGTCATTTTTTTGCACATCCATTATATCACTACATAAATTGATTGACTAGTTTTTCACAAGTAAAAAATTTCACAAAAAGCGCTTACATCACTTACTTGTGGTAATTACGACCATTATTGATCATAAAACCACGATAAATCTGTTCCAACATCAAGACACGGGTCATTAAATGAGTAAAAGTTAGATCCGATAATTTCCAACGATAATTCGCTCTAGAAACTAATTTTTCACTTGGTCCTAGACTTCCCGCAATCACAAAAACAATATTTGAATGCTTCATTTGCCACATATCCAAATTCTTCGCAAACGTCTCAGAATCAATCATCTTGCCATGAAGATCAAGCAATACCACAAAATCTTGATCCGATAATTTTTCTAGAACACGATTCCCCTCTTTTTCTTTCACCAATAAAACTTCAGCTTCTCTAGAAATATGCTCATTTGCTTCATCCTTGACTTCAATTTCACTAAACTTACAAAAAGCCGACAATCGCTTCATATATTCTTTCTCTAAAGACTGTAACGCCTTATCTTTATTCTTTCCAATCGCAATTAATTTAATCACAATATCCCTCCAAACAAATACATTATCCTAAAAACATAAATGATTTTCAAATTTCATTTTCTTTAATATCTTCCACAAAATAATCATAGCGATCCAAAAATAATTTCATTGTTTGATAGCTAGACGTCGATTTATAATCCACTTCTTCTACTTTATCCTCATCAAACGATAAGATTTGTGCATTGGGAAAACCCAATAATATAGGTGAATGTGTCGCAATGATAAACTGACAATTCTGTTTCACACATGATTGAATTAAATAAAGTAGTGCCAATTGATTCTGACAAGATAAAGCTGCTTCGGGTTCATCCAACAAATAAAGTCCATTTTTATTCGTTTGTTTCATCAATACAGAAAAGAAACTCTGACCATGCGATTGATCATGGTATCTTTCAGAAAAAACACCACTATATTCCATTTCCTTAGTTGCCACATTATAAAAGCTTTCTGCACGCAAGAAATACATCCAATCCGGTTTTCTAGAACGCCACAGACGCATATGCTTATGCAAATTCGAATACGAATCATACGTAGAAAAATTATAGTTTCTTGTTCCACCTTCTGGATTCAATCCATTTTTAATCGCAAGAGCCTCTAATAAGGTGGATTTACCACTACCATTTTCGCCACAAAAGAAAGTGACTGGCTTAGTAAACATAAATTGATCGATACTTCGAATACTTTTAATATCGGCCACATAATCATCAATTTCATCCCACAAGATATCAAAGCCATTTATAAACATATATATCACCTAAAAAAATAGTACTCTATTCGAGTACTAAATTCCATGATGATTCACATAATATATATAGATACATAATCCAATCAAGATAAATCCCAATATCCAATTAAGCATTTCTCTTTACAATTCCGTAATAGACTTTTGAAGTTAATACATAAATCACAATATAGACTAGGGCAAAAACCACAAAACAGAACATTGTCGTACGAATATAAAGCCATGAATCACTCACAAATAATAAATGAAGTAGCTTTTCAATCATTGGATACGCAAAACAAACATGAAGTCCTGCCACAAGTAATGGCATAAAGAATACCGTTAATACCTGTGAATGAATAGCCTTCTTTACATCTTGTTGTTCAAGACCTACTTTTTGCATAATTTCAAAACGATCCTTATCTTCATAGCCTTCTGTAATTTGTTTGTAGTACATAATCAGAATGGTTGCCATGATAAATAAGAAGCTTAAGAAGATTCCAATAAATAAGATGCCTGCATATAATTCAATCAAACCTTGTTTCTGATCCGATTTACTTAACCAAATAAAATTATTTATATTTCCATTCTGACCTAACTTTTTAATAACTTCACGCTCATTCGCATCACAATCAAATGAATAACTCGCATATATTGTACTCGCATTATCATTATATACATTCAATTGATCTTGTTGCATCGTTTCTAAAGTCTTTTCTGAATCCACAATAATATAATAATGTTCTGTCACATTGGGATTGCTCTCATCCATCTTCAAGTGGTTCAATTGACCTTTAACTACATATTCCTTACCAAATAAAGATAAAGTTTTCTCTTTAACCTTTTCTACATTGGAATACACATAGATTTCATTTGGCTTTAAAGAACCCTTGATATTTTCATAATCTTGAATATCCTTTAATGGAAGACAATAAAATTCTTGAATCTCATTTACTGCATTCATCCCCTCATTCTGGTAATCCGTAATCAAAGTGCCATTCTTTAAATATCCAGCATAATCCAATCTCTTATACGCAAGAAGATTCTTTGGAACGATGCCCATACGAATCAATTCTTCACTCATTTCATCAAAATCAATATTTGAAGCATCCCACATATCCATTTCCCATTACACTTCTAGGATATTGTGAATCCACAACACGATCAATACTTGACCACATACTTAGTGTTGTCGACAACATGACTAAGACCATCGTTGAAAGAATACAAATATTGGCTAGTCCTACCGCATTTTGTTTCATACGATACATCATGCCAGAAACACTAATAAAGTGATTCGTCTTATAATAGTAATTCTTATTTTTCTTCATTAATTTTAAGAAGGTCACTGATATGGATGTAAACAATAAATACGTTCCAATAATCACAAGTACAACAGCCACAAAGAAAAAATAGAATGCCGTTAAAGGATTTTTTGTGGTAACTGACAAATAATATCCAATACCTAGACAAAGAATGCCAATAATAGAAAGAAACCATTTTGCCTTAGGCTCTTTTTCACCCATATGATCAGAATGAAGTAATTCAATCGGACTTGAAATATGAATACGAATCATAGAATAGAAATAGATCAATACATAAATCAATCCAATCACAAGAACGCATTGTCTCATACCGATAAAAGAGAAATAGAAACCAAGTACAATATCTGCACCAATCATTTTTGCGATTACCAAAAACATCGCTTTATCAAATAAGATACCTAAACCAATACCTAAAGCTAATGATACAAATAAAGTAATCACAGTTTCATAAAATAAGACACGAGCTAAATGCTTCTTTTCCATTCCTAATATAGAGAATAACGCAAATTCTTTTTGTCTTCTTTTAATTAAAAAACTATATGTATAGAACAAGAAGATAAACGCAAAGATTTCAATAATCACAACTCCAAAACCTAACATCTGTGTTAGTGTCATTGCCCCTAACATCTCATTTAGATTCGGATTGTTTGCCAAAGAAACAACCATATACAACATCATTGTCGTTAAGACACTCGTTAATATATAAGGAATGATGGTACGCGCATTCTTCTTCAAATTATCTACAGCTAAATTTAAATAGAAAGCTCTACTCATGATGCACACCACCTGTAGCTAGTAATGTCAACGTATCACTAATACATTGGTACATCTGATCTAAATTCTTGTTTCCCTTATAAATTTCATGGAAGATTTTTCCATCCTTAATAAACAGAACGCGAGACGCATGACTTGCCGCCTTTGTTGAATGGGTAACCATCACAATCGTCTGTTGATTTTCATTGATGGTTCCAAATAAATGTAAAAGTTCCTCTGTACTCTTTGAATCCAAAGCACCCGTTGGCTCATCGGCCAGAATTAGATCTGGATTTGTGATGATGGCACGAGCTACAGCTACACGCTGCTTTTGTCCACCACTAATTTCATATGGAAACTTATCTAAAATACCCTCAATTCCTAATTGTTTTGCGATAGGTTTTAATCTTTCTTTCATTTCTGGATATTTTTTCTTGCTTAAAACCAAAGGCAAGAAAATATTATCGCGATTATTAAAATTATCTAATAAATTAAAATCTTGGAATACAAAGCCCAAGTGTTCTCTTCGAAAGTTCGCAATTTCCTTTTCTGAAATATGCGTAATATCTTTACCATGTAATAAGACTTGTCCACTTGTTGGTTTATCTAAAGCGGCCAAGATATTTAATAGTGTTGTCTTACCAGATCCAGACTCACCCATGATAGCTACATATTCGCCTTTATTCACACTAAAATTAACGTTGGTCAATGCCTGTACTTGATTCTGTGTAAATCTTGTTGTATATACTTTTTTTAAATTTTTTACTTCTAATAATGCCATATTCATTACCTCCATGTACACCAAAATTCTACATAGAATTCAAAAATGCAGCCATCGATTCAGCTAACACTCATCTTACAAGATTGTAAGATTACTCAATTCTTCCTTCAAAATGCGTAAGATCTAATATCACTCGAGTCCCTTTACCAACGCTTGATTCAATTGTTATTTTATGATTCAACATATCTAAAATATTCTTACACAAATATAGACCTAGACCACTTGCCGTTTTATCACTACGCCCATTTATGCCTGTATATCCCTTTTCAAATACACGATTTAGATCACTTGCACTAATACCAATACCCGTATCTTCAATCACTAAGACATGTTTAGACTTCATATATATAGATATAGAACCATTTTCATTGGTATATTTAAGACTATTCGAAAGAATTTGTTCCAACACAAACACAAGCCACTTTTCATCACTCAAAATAACATCCCCGGTTTCTTTAAAGCTCAACTGAATGTGTTTACGAATAAATTCTGTTGAGAAACGGCGAATCGATTGTCGAATCAAATCATCCAATTCTAATTCTTTAAATAAGAAATCTGTGTGCGTACTATGTAAGCGTAAATATGCTAAAACCATGTCTGTATATTGATCCATACGTAAGAGTTGCAACTTAATTTCACTACGACTTAAGTTCTCATCTTCAAGTAGTAATTTCATAGCGGCAATGGGAAGTTTAGCCTGATGCACCCACATCGTAAAATAATCTTCTAAATCATGCATTTTATTTTCTGAAGAAATAACATACTCATCATGATACTCTTTCATAGCTACTAAGATTTTATGATAGTCTTCTCCCATCAATGAAGAATCTTGAAGATCACAAGACAAAGAAACATTACTATTGGATTGAAGTGTTACTAGTGTTTGGTGTTTCTTATAGTATTTGTAGTAATCCCAAAAGAAACAAACCACCAACAATACACATAAAAGCATAAAGGCATATGTAAAGGCTTCAAGTTCTAAATTATAGAGTTTAAATACACAGAAACAGACAAATACACTCGCAACATAAATTGCGATAAAGAACGCTCGATCTTTTAAATAATGACTAAACAACTTCATATCTTATATCCCAATCCTTTTTTTGTTTGAATAAAATCCACAATGCCAATACTCTCTAACTTTTTACGCAAACGATTCACATTCACACTTAATGCATTTTCATCCACATAAAAATCTGTCTTCCACAAATATTCCATTAAACAATCTCGAGATACAATCGTCCCCTTCTTTTCCATTAATAATCGAAGTATCTTCGCCTCATTCTTACTCAATTCCATTTGAGAAGATTGAAAACATACCGTATTATCATCTAAATTAAAGCGTACACCTTGATATTCAAGGATATTATGATTGGATACAAAGTCATAACTACGACGTAAGATAGCTGTTATTTTAGCAGCTAGAACATTTAAATCAAATGGTTTACATACAAAATCATCCGCACCCTTAGAGATAGCCATCACAATACTCATATTGTCTGTAGCACTTGAAATAAAGATAATAGGAACTTTGGATTCTTCACGAATCTTTTCCGTCCATAAATATCCATTCAAATAAGGCAGTGTTATATCCATTAATACTAAGTCTGGATTGAAAGATTGAAATGCATCCATCACATTGTAAAAATCAGTAATACGATAAACATCATAATTCCAAGATTTAAGAAACGATTCTAACTTTTTTGAGATGAGTTCATCATCTTCGATAATCAATATTTTATACATATTCTCACCCACTCTATTATACTGCATAAGCCAGGAAATCTTTCTAACAATGCTGTAAGATAAAACAAAAAGGAAGTGATAGTATAATCTATTTTCAAATTGGAATCCTCATTCTAGAAATTGGGTTATGTATGTTACTAAATGATCTTTTAAATAATAAATCCAACAAAAAAATACGATACGCCATTTGTATCGCATTACTAATCAATTGTTCAAATATGCATACGTATCAAGCTATGTGGGCTGTACATACACTATTCTATTTACTAATCCTATTATTAATATTCAAGAAAAGAAAACCAATTCTCTCCATAATCCTTTCAACCATCATATCCACATCCATCGTTACTTTTGGTTCTATGAGTATGTATACCATCCATAAAACCACCTACAACATCAAAACAACAAAAGAAATCACAAACACCAAATTTCTATCTACTTGGCAAAGACTTCGTCTATGAATCCACATCCAAAGATGATATGGAAATTCTATTTAAACAACTCAGAAGACTTACTAAAGTAGCCCCTGTTTATTTTGTATATGGCAATCATAAAAGCAAAACAAAATTCACAAGAAATAAACTCAATCAAGAAATCACAAAAAAACAATATCACCATTCTAAATGATCAAGAAGTACAATTAAATAACATCATCCTTATTGGAAGAAGTGATTACACAAACAAAAACCGAAAGAAAACAAAAGACTACCATCTTACAAATAACACCTACAACATCGTCCTAGATCATCAACCACAAGGAACAAAAGAAAACATTAAAAATAATGTCGACCTCAACTCAGTGGTCACACCCACAACGGTCAAATGTTTCCACTCTCTTATTCTTATCATTTACAACCCGACTTTGCGGTAATTACGGAAAAAAAACATTCATGCACTACACAGAAATCATTAGCTCAGGCCTTGTTGGTTGGGGTTTTCCAATAAGAACAGAGGGTATTTGTGAGTATGTGCTAGTTAATGTTACACCAAATAAAATCAAATAATACAAATAAATTCAGCCATCTAAAATCCGTTAACTATACATTTATAACTTAATAAAAGGAATCATACTTAAAATCCAGTTGTGTGGATCTAAAAGTGTAATCAGAAGTGTGTATTCTTAAATGATCATTTATGTACATATTTAGATTGTCATATATATATTTCTTTACTCAAAACTCAGTAAGTAACTTAGTAAAAAGAACCATACTTAAAATCATGTATCAAGAATATATTTCTTTTTAAATGTCAGTAACTTAGTAAAAAGAACCATACTTAAAATCAGCTTGGGCCTGAAATCAGAAAGATTATTGTCAGTAACTTAGTAAAAAGAACCATACTTAAAATCAATAAAAATGTTGGTGATTATAGCCAAAATGTCAGTAACTTAGTAAAAAGAACCATACTTAAAATCGATTTTCTTTGTCATATCCAATATTAAATGTCAGTAACTTAGTAAAAAGAACCATACTTAAAATCGCTAGAAATGCTCTTTGATGTGAGAATGAGTCAGTAACTTAGTAAAAAGAACCATACTTAAAATCTTATAAAGTTTTTCAAGATTGGCAAAAGCCGTCAGTAACTTAGTAAAAAGAACCATACTTAAAATCCTCTGATTTTAATTGTGCAATTTGGGTAAGTCAGTAACTTAGTAAAAAGAACCATACTTAAAATCGCAAGGGGTTTGTGTGTACACTGGAATCCCGTCAGTAACTTAGTAAAAAGAACCATACTTAAAATCTTTATCCAGCGACAATTACGGATGATGATTGTCAGTAACTTAGTAAAAAGAACCATACTTAAAATCTTGTACATTCCGATAAGCATTCGGTAATTTGTCAGTAACTTAGTAAAAAGAACCATACTTAAAATCTGATATCTTCACAAACGGCTACGTGGCCAGTCAGTAACTTAGTAAAAAGAACCATACTTAAAATCATCTATCCAAAGTGATAGATACAAAAAAAGTCAGTAACTTAGTAAAAAGAACCATACTTAAAATCGCCTAAGCCTACTCGGATTTGTTTGATTGGTCAGTAACTTAGTAAAAAGAACCATACTTAAAATCAACCAAACAAAAAACGAATTTATAGAACCGGTCAGTAACTTAGTAAAAAGAACCATACTTAAAATCAACCAAACAAAAAACGAATTTATAGAACCGGTCAGTAACTTAGTAAAAAGAACCATACTTAAAATCATCTAAACTCATTCAAGCACCTCCTAGCAGTCAGTAACTTAGTAAAAAGAACCATACTTAAAATCAGATAACATAGCTAACGAAATTTCAATTACGTCAGTAACTTAGTAAAAAGAACCATACTTAAAATCATTGTGTTCGCTAATATATCGGCCATTTGGTCAGTAACTTAGTAAAAAGAACCATACTTAAAATCGAAGATGTTGGGAGATTTGATGAACGGATGTCAGTAACTTAGTAAAAAGAACCATACTTAAAATCGAATGAAGTTTGATTTTAATGCTTTAAAAGTCAGTAACTTAGTAAAAAGAACCATACTTAAAATCTATTCCGTAGAAGCTGCATCGTGGGGATGGTCAGTAACTTAGTAAAAAGAACCATACTTAAAATCTTAAATTTTTCGAAACCCCTGATTTTTGAGCGTCAGTAACTTAGTAAAAAGAACCATACTTAAAATCGATATTATAGTGGTATCGTGGTATAATAAGTCAGTAACTTAGTAAAAAGAACCATACTTAAAATCGATATTCTTTTTACTAGGTAAATATTACTATATATAAAGTATAAATAGCAATTTATCTTTAATTTAATTTTCAATAAAATTGCATTTTTTTAGAATAAACATACATAATTTTTGTCTTTTTTCGAAAAATCAGATGCGATTTTCTGTATATTTCGGCTTTGTAAGTGCATATATTTTTGAATATAACTATTTTGCGAATAACAAAGCATATCAAATTCTTCAGGCATATACATTTCAGTTTTTATACTTTCAGAATCATTCAAAATTATATATTGTAGCATATCATTTTCTGGTAAAATAGAGCAATCAATTTGATCCGCTGATACTATAAAGTAGACATTACTATCTTTGTAAGCGTAAATCCAATCTAACACGTTTTCGTCAATTTTAAATGATAAATTTACTATAAGTGGTTTTGCTCGTTGCAAATATATAGAAAGATTATATAGCATCATTAGTTTTTTCTCTTTGGGAATCCCATCACACTTAAAACTTAACATTGATAATATTGATGAATAAGGAAAATCTGTAAATTCTAAAGAACAATGACATTGCAATCCTCTTTCTAAAATTTTTTGAATCTTATAAAATCCTTGATCCGTTCTGAAATTCCTAACATTATTTCGAATAGATTCCAATGTATTAAAATCATTTTGATTTGCTTTAACAAATTCTTCCAATGATCCATTTAGAAAACTTTTTGGCTTCAATTCCAAATTATCTGAAATCATATTTAAATTATTTTCAAAATATATATAATTCATTTCATTGCAAGATATCGGGTAATTTTCGTTCCCTTTGACAGAGCACTTTGACTTTTTCTTTTTTCCAAAATAATAATCTAGCATTTCCTCTAAACCTTTATAGTTACTATTATTTTGAAAAATATTAATAAGGCGCAAATCTGGAAGAATGATATTCTGTTCATTATATTCAATTCTCATCATAGTCAATTTCATCTCCTATTTGTATATAATAATCCGTTGTTTGGATAAGTTCTGAAAATGAGTAATTATCGTTGATGCTCTCTCCCTTTTGATAGTTTTCTTCTGTTAAAACAAATAATCGTATACTTCCTTTTGCCGGAGAATTCTGTCGTATTCGTGTTTTACATGTTTTTACAGCATTTGCATTTAAACAAGCTTTAACAAAAACAGATTCTTGTATACGGATGAATCCTTCCGTTGTAAGATACTTTACAAAATTTCTATATATTTTTTTATCTGCATTTGTAACAGATGGCAGGTCATAAAGTAACAAAATACGCATAAACTTACCTATCTTATTCATTGAGTTGAATACCATCCTTATATGAAATACGCAATATAGTATCTCTATCATTATTTAAATAAGAAATATAAGAATCAACAATCTTAGAAATTCCATCATCTAATCTCATCCATGTGTCCTCAAGTCGAATTTTTATATTGAATATTTGATTTAATTGTTGTCTATGTCCTGACAGAAACGCATCATTATCCATACTATATATATACAAATATGTCCAAACATCTATAATATAGCGAAACGGTTCTATAAAATCGTAAGTCAGGTTAAATGCATTTTCTGGTCCAATATGATGGATTCCTAGTGCAGGTAAAAGTCCTCTTCCTGTAATGCAACTTGAAATGTAACTTGCTAGAATCTTATATCCATAATTTAATGCATAATTAACAGGGCAATCCCTATTTCGTATAAAATCTTCACCAAATAAATTTGAGAAATAGATACGTGCAGCTATTGCTTCACGATTGGTTTTATCATTGGAATTTACTGAATGCTGTAAAACATCTAATTTATTTATAGTTTCAACATCCTCTTTTAGAAATCGAATTGTTGTTTTCTCTGAACAAATTTTTTGTTCTATAATCATTTTCCAAAGATTTTTCTTCCTTACATTATTCCAATTTATTTGTTCATTTAATTTTTCATATGCTTTTGTATGAATTCCAAAAGGAACAAACATTCCAATTGGATCATGTTTATTATTGCAAAATATTGAAGTAGTATTATGTTCTATTAACGCTGATATAATAGGAAGTGTAATTGTAAGTCTTGCATTATTGAAAATAACACAATCAATTGCTCTCAAATTATAACTTTGGTAAGTACCATCTGCTTTTTTTATTACAATATTATTTTGATCAAGGCTTATTTTAGATTCAGCATTGATGCACAATGTTTGCCACGGCATATAATATTATTTCCTTTCTTTTTTATACTTGTATTTTTTCATTAGTTGTAGAAAGAAACATAGCTGGATAGTTGTAAAAATAATACAATAAACAATAAAAAATGAGGGCAACCAATTATGCCCTCTAAAAGTAGTAGAATATTCATAATTTTTCGTTATGGTATCCTTTTACTAAGTTACAATCACATTGTACTACTTAAACTGTAATTTTCCAAGTAAATGCTTCTTTTTTTATGATTTTAAAGGCATTTTCATATCCGACAGGTCCGGTCCATTGTTTTTTTTCTGTATTAAATCGCACACCCAATGGTGATGTTTTTAGCTTAAAGTAATTAATATTCTCATCTTTCTTTAGAGTACCAATTCCTCGTCCTGTATTAAATTCTTTTTTACCAGTAATTTCATTTATAAATTGCTGATAATAGGCAAGTATCCAACAAATCTTGTTTATATTTTCCAAATCTAATTTTTTATCATTAATAATCTTAGCGTATAGAAGAGAAGCAAACTCCTGATTTTTGATATTCATATTATCAAAAATCATATCTCGTAGAATCTCTTCTTTACATTCACACTCCTGATATTCCTTATAATTATGAATATCGTATTTTGAAGATCCTTGATTATCGATAATCATTTTAAATAAACTTGCTTTTTTCTGCGCAATTTTCTGATATACAAAACAATCAATTTTATTTAATTCTAATTTTTTATCAGCGATACTTCCCAATATCAAATCCTTAATTTCATGTTTTTCAGTATTTCCTACTAAATCATTTTTATAAAGACGTATTTTAAAATAAGCCATAACAAGATCACCATTTTCATCTATAAGACTATCTCCTAAACCATAATACTCTTTAATTAGTTTGATATACTTATCTTTTTGTATCGTACCATCTTCATTCACAATACACTTTGGAATATGTATACCTTTATTATTCCACATAACTTTATTGTTTTTCTTTTCTGGAATTCTATATATGTCATAGGCAACACAATTCACACTATCAAACGCATGATTTTTATTGTTGATTTCAAATAATCGTAATACTTCAGAGTTTTGTTTACCTATATTTTCTTCACTTTTATCATCATATACTCCAACTATATTTCCATTTTTTATGTCATATTTTTGATAAGGCAATCTTCTAGAAGCCGGAAACTTTTCACCCTTCCAGTTTCTATTTGATTTTTGAGAATATAAAGGCATGGTATTTTTACAAACATATACAAGTGAACCATAATCTAATGGCGAATCACCGAATACTTTTTCATACATTTTACGTATTATATATTTAGTCGAATCTCTTAGCTTTTTATCATTTCCAACATCTGCCAACATCTGATGATGCTTAGCGAATGATGTAGATATTCGTCCACTTTCATAATTTGGAAATAATTTATTTAACATAATATCCGTAATACCTAATACCGCTGCGTCCAATGCATGGTGTTGTAAGCCTAAATCTCTATTCTTGTAAATATCAAATGCATTCGAATAATTCTTTGTGAATGCAGGCTTTAAAGCAATCACTTTTGTAGGATAACCCTTTACACGATTATATGCTTTTAAAATTCCAATCATTTCTCTTGTGATATATCGAGTATCAACAAGATTCTGATTAATAAATCGATCCAAATCTTCTGTATCTTTTAATAACAATCTCTTCTTTTTATTTTCAGATATTAACTTCATATCAAAGAGCTCGTTCACTCGATTTATATACTGATCTGCTGTAATTTCTTTACCTGATTTATTTATAACTGGATCCGTTGGATCTGTAATCCACATAAGAGGTGTTCTATCCTTTTTCAATGCATTAGATACAAAACGTATTAGTATCTTATCATCCATTGAATCATCCCCAAATCCTCTTGGAAGAATATGGTCAATTTCATAGTTTTCAAGCTCATTCAAATTGATTTTTTCTCCTGTTATCATATCCATTCCATTTTGGCGAAGATACAATTCAAGTTTTACTCTATTTTTTTGATTTACCTCAAAATCTTTTAAATCATTCCATTTTTGATCGATGCAAGTTTTTCTAGGATGATCTTTATCCTTACACTGCTTCATAATATCTTGATGTAAAGCTTCCACAGTTTTATAGTGTTTTGCAGGCATTTCATGATTAGTATTTTTTCCAGACATATCTCTAGGAATTTCTAATACAATGCGTTTAGGAACCCCGTAATATAAATAAACAGCCTGAATCACTTTCATCATTTGATTAATAGAACGAAGTACTGGACGAGAAGCAGGAATTTGGAAACCATTTCCAATTTTATTCATTACTTCTAAAAGGCTATTAAAATTTAATTCTAACTCTCCATTTTTTTCTAACTCTTTAAAAGCTGCCTCATATTTATTAGCAATAAACGAAACAGGATTTCCATTCATATCACAAGCATTTGTAATAGCCGTCATCATTTCGTTTGTATAACCAGGCTGGTTATCTTCAAATAATATTTCTAAAAGACATCGTCCATCTTTATTTAATGGTGTTTTTAAAACAAATTTTTCTGACAATCCATAAAATTTCTTTGAGTTCAATGAAGAAAGTTTTTTTGAATTTTCATCTGATATCCCCATTTTTATTAATGCCTGATATTTATGTTTCTTCTCGTCGTAAAGATTAAGATTCAGAACAATTTCTTCTATTGTTTTTAGTTGACTCTCTTGAAATTTTGTACTGAACAAATCAATAATTGAATGCAATTTTAAAGTAGTACAAATACTTGTTATACTTTTATATAACGTATAATTTTGCTTAAATGTTTTGACCTGTGATTTTTGATTTTTCGGTCCAAAATATTCTAAATCCAAAAGATCACAAATTTCTTTATATTTGACATCACCATAATGATTTTCATCTAAAAATAGATAATCAAATACTTTAATTTTGTCATTTGTTGTTAAATAATACGTGTTATTATTTTTGTCTATCGCTGTAAGTACATTTAATTCATTTAAAATAAGCAATGTTTCAGCTACAAACGATCCTTTTGGAAGTGCAAATGCCTCAGGAAGATATGTACAATGTCCACGCATACGATCTTTCCAATCTTTTATTGAACTTTCTTCATCCACACCATCCATGTGTTCAATTGTATAGCTGTAACTATATTTAAATTTACCAGTCTTTGTGCACCACTGATTTTTTGCTGTTTCTGACAATGGTCCAATATAATATGGAATTCGAGCTTTCAAAATATAGCGAATTACATCAATAAATTCATCAGAAACAACCTCTTTGCCATAATAATTTTGTTGTGTTCTTAAAATATCAACAGCCTCTTTCACAAGCAAACCATTAGGATATCTGTTCAAAACATTATGTATAACATGAATAGGACCTCGTGGATTCTTACGAGTATACCCATACTTTTCCGGTTTTCCCTTAGTAGCATTCATATTATTCGTAATATTTGCTATTTCTTCTTCTATCTTTGAGGATTCAATATCTGAATATTTAGAGCATCCTTCTGGACTATCTTTAAAAGAATAATAATCAGAAACTCGATCAAGTTTCTTTTTATACGCAGTGCAAATATATTTTTCCCCACTCAACACTTTATAAAGTCGATATGAATCTGTAATATTTAACAATTGTTCAAATCGATTCGATAAATCACCACATTTTTGTACCGATTTCATATAAATTGTCTTTGTTTTTGCCTCTGGGATAATAGATTTACCCTCTTCCTCATCAATCAGAATCGGATCATCTTCAATCATAAAAGGATTGAATTTCTGATCTTTAAGTGCCTTAAACACATTTTCAATACTTTTTTGAGATACTTTATCATCTGATATTTCTGCATATGGAATTTCTTTTAAATCAATATTTTGATTACACATTGTACTAATAGATTCTTTTAATTTATCTAGGTTATCAATATCCAATTGCAATGACTTAATCATAAAGTTTGTAATTTCCTGAATCAAAAGCTCTTCTGTTAAAGATTCTCCATTTTCGAAATCAATATCATCTCTTAAAAAATTACCACGATACTTTAATATGTTATATATGCATTGAAATAATTCTTGATAAGTAACTTTATTCTGAAGTGCATAACATCTTAAATCCATTAAATTTTTAACACCCGCAACTTTATATTGCTCAGGATGAAATTCATAAAACTGACTATTTTTAAATTCCTCTTCACTTATCAAATTAAAATCTATAAAAGCTTGCTTAAGCTGCTGCTTTCTCCATTTTTTTCTTCCATTATTTCTTCTGGCACTTCGCTTTAATCGAGATATCTTAGCTTCTTTAGCAGGTTCAAACTTTCTTACACCCATCTCAACCATTTTTTTATTTTCTTCATCAAATAATGCCCACCCCACATTGTTTAATCCTGAATCAATTGATAGTGTATATTGATTGTCTTTATAGATTTTTTTATTCGTCTTCATATCATATCCTCCTATTTCTTATTTTTTACAACGATTTAAGCATCTAACATCATGTTGTTCTTTTCAAACACTTTAATATAGCTAAGTTAAATTTACACGACTTTTTTATTTTCGTGTTTTATTATCCATTTCAACGCCCTCCATAAAGTAATTATGTTACATGCATTATATCACTTATGTAAGCCGTTTCCTATAAATTTCTATATAAAAACAAAAATGTATGCTCTCAGCATACACTTTATATAAAGCAGAATTTATATTTTTAAGTTATATTTCACCTTTGCACCGCAAAAGACATTATTCAATATCATCATAGGTTAATTTTAAGTTTTTTCAAAAAGTTTTGAGAGTTAATGTCTTTTTCACATTGGGTATTTATAATTGAAATTGCTACTAGATATGGCAGGTGGTTTCCTCTGGATAAATCCTTGAGACTTTCGATCCCCGGGATGGAGGAATAGGCGTATGCAAATTCAAGTTAATATTGATATAACTATTGTCTTAATAGCTATTTTACAACTCATACGAGTGATCATTATTATTCATGAAGAAAATAAAAAGCGCTAACCACCTCTCACAAAGGATTTAGCGCTCTTGCAATATCCAGAGTGACCACCATATCTAGTAGTCTTTTCTGTATTTGTATTATAACGAGAATGATGTTAAATATCAACTTACCGATTTACACATGTATTTTAAAAAATTTTGAGGTTTAATGTCTTTTTCACATTGGGTATTTATAATTGAAATTGCTACTAGATATGGCAGGTGGTTTCCTCTGGATAAATCCTTGAGACTTTCGATCCCCGGGATGGAGGAATAGGCGTATGCAAATTCAAGTTAATATTGATATAACTATTGT
>UMLC01017310.1_pt1 | contig 18560 bp, 18 predicted proteins | sample 1966451 | NCBI WGS metagenome assembly UMLC01 (sample SAMEA4836193, study PRJEB28245) | human gut metagenome | biome: gut microbiome; material: fecal sample | place: Denmark | collected 2008
CATTAGAAGAACTGGATAAAGATACCGAGACATTAAAAGCAGTTGCTCGTAAATATGTTTGTGAACTTGAAACATTATACTTTTCTAAAAGACAGCTGGATGGTTTACAAACCGTACTTCCTATTGGGGTAAACAAGTTGAATATTACACGTACTCTTCTTACAGAAAGTGCAGCTGTTTTTATTCCTTTTCGTGCACATGAAATCATGCAAAAAGGCGGTATCTGGTATGGACAGAATGCCATCACAAATAATCCTATTCTTTGTAATAAAGCTTTGTTACAAAATCCAAACTCCTTTGTATTAGGGATTCCAGGTGCTGGTAAATCCTTCCTTACAAAAGAAGAACTGGAATTTTTAATTTTATCAACCAATGATGACATTATCATTGCCGATCCTGAAGGTGAATACGATCCAATCATTAAAGCACTAGGCGGACAAATCATTCGCATTGGTACAAATAGTAAAGATTATATTAATGCCATGGATATGTCAGAAGGCTATGGAGATAGTGGAAATGCCATTGCGGATAAATCTCAATTCATTATGTCTTTATTTGAACAACTGGATTCCAATCATGGTGGTATATCGCCAATAGATCGCTCCATCATTGATCGTTGTGTTGCCCTTGTATATCAAGAGACTCATGTTCCAACTTTAAAGCATCTCTACAAAAAGCTATTAGAACAAACAGAACCAGAAGCCAAATCACTAGCCATTAAACTTGAATTATTTACGAATGGATCTTTAAACATCTTCGCCCATGAAACCAATGTCGATATCCAATCTAGAATTCTTTCTTTTAATATCTTTAATCTTGGAAAACAATTAAAGACAATGGGATTACTTGTGATTACTGATGCGATTATTAATAGAGTCAATGAAAACTGGCGTAAAGGAAAACGTACACATGTCTTTATTGATGAAATTCATGTTATTTTTGAAAATGAAGAAAGTGCAACCTTCTTTGCATCGGCATGGAGACAATTTAGAAAAAGAGATGCCTATCCAACAGGAATTACCCAAAACGTTAAATACCTTTTATCCTCACAACAAGGTACAAGTATGTTATCCAATTCTGAGTTTATTGTCATGTTGAATCAATCGGCCAATGACAGAGAAGATCTAGCCAAACTACTAAACATTTCAGAAGAACAGATGAGTTACATTACCAATGCACCAACAGGATGTGGATTAATCAAATATGGTGGTTCAATAGTTCCATTTGTAAATAAGATGCCAAAAGGATTACTGTACGATCTAAATACAACTAAACCAGGAGATAGAAAGATATTACAGAATTAGCTTACGTTACTGAACATTCTTTAATATTTGGAGTTTAACATTATATAAGATATAATTGAGAAGAGAATAAGATTAAAAAAAGGATAATTGAATATGTTAAATATAGAGCACTTATTGACGGAACAGAGATACCTTGCTTTAGATGAGATTTCTACTGTTTTTTTAGCTATCGGCATCGCACAATACACTATATATCATTTTAAGTATAGAAAATATAAAAATTCAGCAATTGCCAAAGTGATTGACTATGTAGAAAAATATTACGACAAAGAGGATTATTATGTTTACATGCCCATTGTGCAATTTACAAATAATCAAAACCAAAAAATCCAATCCATTTTAAATATTGAATTAGACGACCAGGAATATCCATTCGGTAAGGAAATAGCAATAAAATATAATGATAAAAACTTGGAATATGTTTTAAAAGATATGAAAATCAAAAAGTTTGTATATAAAAATTCTTTAGTAATTGGGGTGATTTTGATGATTATTTCTATTCTCTATTTACATCTAAACAAATGATACTCCATTCGATAAGATTTGTATGGTAAGTATTTAAAAATTTGTATACCAGGAGGTGAATTCATAATGGGGTTATTTGATTTTTTTAAGAAAAAAGAGTCTAAAAATTTAATATCGACAGATGTACCAACAGTTACGACTTCTATTAATAAAATCCAAGAGGATATAGTTCCTATTGAAGAAAAAATTAGTGGTAAATTACCTACTTGTGATTCTTTATATCCACATGAAATTTTAGTTCTTAGTTACGCTACTAAGTTTATGGCTTCTGAAAATGAATTTCAAAAATTTTGGTGGTATCAATACGGAATAAAAGATGTTCAAGTTATACTTTCTAAGCTCGAGCTAAATAATTTTATCGAAATTGGATCTATAGCAGATACAGTAATGAATCAAAAATTAAATCAATTAAAACAAATTCTTAAAACTCATGGATTGAAAGTGAATGGCAAAAAAGAAGATATAGCACAACGAGTTTTAGATAATATCTCGCTAGAAGAACTAAACGTCTTATTTCCTGTAAAGCCATACAAACTTACACAAAGTGGAGAAAATCTATTAAAAAAATATGAATGGATTCCTTATATACACAAACATAATATTGATGGGCTTGATATATGGAACCTTACTGAAATGGTTCAAACCCCACCTTATACAAACTATCGAGATAAGATTTGGGGTTATTTTAATAAAATTGGTATAGAGTATATACAAGATGGACAATTTGGACTTTATCGAAACATTAGATTTGAAATGTCAGAATTTCTTATTGAAGAGCATAAAGATACTCGTGCATTCAAATTATTATGTGAAGTAATTGCATATGATCTTAGTGGATTGAACAATGGATTTAATATAGAACATATCACTATGTATTACAATTTCTTCTATCCTTTTGAAAAGTCTATTGTTACAATGGCTCCTGGCATCACAAAACGGGTAGAGAAAATGAGTAGTAACTTTGGTTGGAACGAAAAGGAATTATTTTCGGCCTTGTTACAAGAGCTTTCTGACATACAACTTCCATTTTCAATTTTTACTCCTGAGGAGAAAGTAGAAATAGTTATTGCTGAAATTAATAACGATACGCAAAAACTTGAATATATTTACAATATGAGCGCTAAAAGGATAAAAAAACAGTACAATATTTGAAACATGTAATTCTTATTCACAATTTTAGGCAGGACAACCTGCCTTTTTTACATACAAAGGAGTTGATGAATTTGAGAGATATTAAGACAAAGCAAAAAATGCAAGCTATCAAAACAAAAGATACAAAGGGAAATATTCAGCATTTTATTAAGCAACAGACAATCAATAAGCATAGTAGGAAAGTTGATAAAAAAGAAGAGGATTCTGTTAAATCCAATCCACAGTTACAGGCTACAAATAAAGTAAGTGTTGCAGCAAAACAGACTGTAATTGAATCTAAACACCGTGCTACAAAGTTTATTAAACAAAAGCATCATGAATATAAGATCAAATCATCTAGTAAGAAACCGATTATTAAATCAAGCCATGATATTCATCCACAGAGAATTTCTTATATATCTCAAGCAAAGAAGCATGTTGTGAATAAATTGAATGCTTCAAAGATGAAAAAATCTACAGAACAATTTGTTTCCAAGCCTATTGTCCAAAATACAACACGCGCTATAAAGAAATCATTTCATATTGTTAAGAAGAGTGTATCTACATTGAATACACTCTTTTCTTTTGGAACGGGATTGATTTTATTAATTGTGATTACTTTATTTATTGGCACATTTAGTATATTAGCTCAAGATGGTGGATCTAATAGTGAAATTGTTTCTTTAAGTGAAGAAGTAATTGCATATGAAGATACCATTCGAAAATATGCAAAAGAATACGATATAGAAGATTATGTATCTTTACTTCAAGCAATTATGATGCAGGAATCTGGTGGTAAAGGAAGTGATCCAATGCAAGCTAGTGAATCAGGATACAATACAAAATATCCTAGAGTTCCTAATGGTATTACAGAACCGGAGTATTCCATAGATGTTGGTACACATACTTTTTCGGATTGTGTAAAAAAAGCAAATGTAAAAGATCCATCCGATACAGAACACATCTATCTAGCTTTGCAAGGATACAACTATGGATCTGGATATATTGATTGGGCAATTTCTAATTTTGGTGGTTATTCCAAATACAATGCACAACAATTTTCAGATATGAAAAAGCAAGAATTGAATGTATCAGGGTATGGAGATCCATCTTATGTAGATCATGTAATGCGTTATGTAGGGATTACCTTTAGAGGTGGAACTAATCCAAACTTTAATAACATGGAAGCATGGATTACAAAGAATCCATATGCTAAAGCAGGATTATATGGACAATGTACATGGTTTGCCTGGGGAAGATTCTACGAATTATATGGTTATGATCCTGGCTTTACTGGTAATGGCTGGGATTGTGTAGATCAACTTGTAAAAGCACATCCTGATAAATTTGAAAGATCTTCAATGCCAAAAGCAGGAGCTGTATTTTCTGGTATAGGTAAAAATCATGTGGGCATTGTTTTAAAAGTAGATGGTAACAACATTACAATTCAAGACGGGAACTATGATGGCATTACCAATACATTTGAAGATGCAAAAAAAGACTGGCAAACTAACACATACACTCTTGATTACTATAGATCAAGAATGGGAGGTATCGTATTCGCCAATCCAAAGTAAAAGTGGAGAAACCATCATCTCCACTTGTTTGCATTTTGATGTTGTTCAACAACCTTCTTCGCCTCTTCTTCTGTACGATACAATTTACTTGCACGAACACGTGTTCCAGAAGTCCCGCAATTTCCATCTTCAAATCGTATTGTACAAAATCCACCAGCATTACGAATAACAGTAGCTTTCTTGATAAAGACAGAAGAGGAAATAAAGTAAACAACATCTCCTTCGTTAAATCGTTTCAAATTATCATCTCTCTATTCTTTAAATACAACCTAATACAAATTGTATTAAAGTGGTAATTGCTGCCCCAAACTCTGCTGTACCTTTTATCATTTTTATACCCTCTACGGCCGTTTTTATAAAGCTTTTACGTGGTTGGTTGCTTTTTAATTCTTCAGATATTACATCAAGATTACAATTTAATTGTTCTTCATCATCTGAAGTTAATTGTTCTTTTTGAGATATCTTCTTAACATTTAGAATCAATTTATTCAATTCATTTGGATCAAAAGAGATATTGTTATAAGCTGTAAGTGTTGAATTGTCATTTGCAATATTTACCTGACCATTCTTTATCGTGATATTAAATGTATTTTTTTCATCTACTCCCATGTCTATTCCTATTTTGGTTAAGTACCCTTCAATATGTCTGATTAGCACATATACCACTCGGTCATTAAAACCTTTTACCATATCTTGATATTTAGTAGAACCAGAATATCCCATTGCTATACGATCGCAAATATCAATATCATTATCATTAATAAAATTTAAATATGCAAAAACATTACACACTTCTTCATGAACAGTTTCACCTAGAGTAAATGTTAAATTGCCGTAAGAGTTTTGTATTTGTGAAAACTCCTCTTCTAGATTAAATTCACAATTTCCACAGTCTTTAATAAATTCATTAATTATTTCCGTATTAGAAATAAACATCAAAAACTTTTTTAATATAGAATTATAATCATGAAAGTCTGCTTGCATTAATCGATTGGATATGCCGTTAAAATCATACATAATTTTCCGTAAATCTTTTTTATTCAAATTCATAATTTTTCACCCCACAACATGGACAATAACAACCAGTCATCTTTAATAATGGTTTAATTTTTGCTGAATGATGACAACATGGAAAAGTAACCTCTTCTAAAGCTTGAATCCCAGAATGCAAAGGATTCTCATATTCATGTTTCAACTTTTTACCAGCTTTGAATTGCAAATTACTGTTATGTCGGCTTTTTCTTTCTAAGTCTTTAAACATATTGTTGACTAAATCCATTGCATAATTATCTGCCATAGTTAAAGCAAGTTGTATGACATCATCTGTAAGATAGGTTTCACTTTCTAAACCACACGCTGGACATACTATACGCAAAATATCATCATTCTCACAATCTTCTGCCGTTAATTTAAAATATTCACCACAATGTCCACATTGAAGTAAAATATATCCATCATCATCTGCAGGAACAGAAAATTCTAATGCCATAGAATCCATTACTAATCACCTCCGATCTATTCAAATCAAAAATTTTGTAATCAGATTTGTCAAAATTTAGTTAATGGAACAACATATAATTCTTCGTGATGCCATAAATCATTTTCCATCACATAAGTTTTTCTAACATAATATCCTTATTTTATATCTTTAAAACACATAGTTAGCCTAATACCTTCTTCAATTATTTCGTCTTCTTTTTTTATAGGAAAGACTGGTCCGATAAAAAGTTCGTGTTTTTTCCATCCATCCATATATCAATTCTATTTGGTAATTTTCCATTCCTTGTTAAATATCCATCAGAATATATAACAGCTCCTCTAAGGATTGTAATATAAAACTTAATATCATCTAAAATATTGGCATGTACTTCTTCATAGCTTAGAATAAATTCTGCATATAATTTTTTAAATAATTCCATTTAGTCAAATTAATAAGTTACTAATACAATTTAATTTTTGATTTTAGTAAGCTGACAAGCCAAGTAATTATGCACTTTAACTAACAATAACTGTATGTTGACTTACTAAATATCTTACTAAACAAAATTTAATTTTTGATTTTAGTAAGATGAAAAAGTCTGGTATTTGTGTATTCAAATTTCCATCTGTGTGATTTATTATGCTAAATTTTATTATTTACTAATATCCAAGTTGAATTTATGGAATTTTTGTTTAAACATTGGACGACTCCTTTTCTTTTTAATGAATATAACAAATTTCGAATTTTATTTTCTTTTTGTTTTTCATTAAGATTATCTGGTAATTTATCTATTAAAAGAATTCTGAAATTTTCCCTTGTTCCAGACTCATATTCTTGGAGGTATTTAACAATTAAATTCCGATAATATTCATCATCAAACCCTTTATTTTTTACGTATTGTTCTTTCTTTTCTAAAGTCTTTGCGATATCAGCAGAAAGATAGATATTCGGCATTCTTCCTTCAATAATCTGTAATTTTCTTAAATATTTAACTTGTTCATTTGTTATTGTATGATGCTTTTGGACTTGATCGATTAAAAACACAGTTTGAATGTCAAATTCCGAATGTTCAAATAATAGTTTCGTATAGTTTTCATCCAATACTTTACCATATACAGTAACTCCAACTTGATTACCTACCGACAAATTGTAATCAGGCATAGGGAAATATTTTTCTTGTTGGATCTTATATACTTTACGTATTCCCATAGACTGAGTATCAATCATATTGAATTTCATCATTGTTTCAGCTAACAACTGATTTCGATAAAATGGAGGTGTGTAATTTTTTTGGAGAGCCACTTCAATACTGCCAGGTAGAAAAGAACCAGGATTTCTTAAGGTGATTTGATCCTCTTCTTCATCCACATTAATTCTTCCTCCTAAAGCATAATTCGAATGAGCAATACAATTATTCATAAGCTCTCTTAAAAGCCACATGTCATATTGTTTTGTTTCTAAAGGAAACAGGGTTAATTGATTCGGCATATACCGATATGTTAAATTGCGAATTCGAGAAAAAATACGATCACTCAATGTAATAAATGGAATTTTGAAGATTTCATAATCCTTAATGTTACTTTTAGAATCATATAGTCTCCATGCTGCTTCAGGCGTGTAATCAAATAAGTAATCATAATCTTCATTCCCTAGTAACAGCATACAAGCATTTGTAATATGACCATTCTGTATAAGTTTCATTTTCGTCAGAAATTCTTCATCACTCATAGAATCAATTTCTTGAGAAATATGTGGCTTTTGCATCTTCTCCTTATAGTTGTTTCTAGCTAAGCTAATTGCATCTTTATTTAGATGCTGAATTGTTGCACCCTTTACAAACAATTTTGACCAATCTCGATTACTCTGTTGACGAATACGATCCATTTTTTCTAATGATAGTGGAACTAGAGAATCTCCTTCCCTAGCATAATATTGGTCTTTCCAACCCGTAGGAATACCCGCTGTTGCAGCAGGTATCTGAAACATAATTATTCTTTTACCTTCTTTTTCAACTTCATAAATTTCAACAAATGAAATACCACCCGTTGTTTGCAATGAAATTTCATGTTTTAACGTATCAAGACCTTTTGTCTCTCTGTAATTGGTTCCAACAATCTTTTTACCTTTTTCTTTAATACCAAAAATCAACCATCCGCATTGTACATTTCTTAAATTTGCTTCATTAGAAAGAGCAGAAAAATATCTACCAATTTTATCCTTATCATAATCATTATTGGCTTCTTTAAACTCAACTGTCTCATCTTCCCAATTGGAAACCAAAGCATCTAATTTTATTAATAATTCATTATCTGTATTCATCTCTTCACCTCTTTCTTTCTGAATGGTCTATCCAATTATGCATTTTACATTTTAAATTCTAGATTTAATATATTTCTTTAAAACTAACCTGTGATGGATAAAGCTGGGATGGCTACACCAGTAAGATGTATATCGAAATGCTTTTGCTCCTGAAGCTAATTTTTTATTTTATCTTAGCCAACAATTCCTAGAACTTAGCATAATTCGCTTTTACACCATCATCCAAATCCATTGGTTCCATCTTATCGCCCCAATGATGAACAACTTCTTCATACTTATTCAATTCTAATAATTGTTCATTAATCTTCTTTAATTGTTTAGATAATTTAACCCTTTCGCTCGTACTAGAAGCATCATCAATTTGATTTTGTAATAATTCTGCCTCTTCTTCTGTATGATACAATTTACTTTCACGAACACGCGTTCCAGAAGTACCACAATCACCATCTGAAAATCGTATTGTACAAAATCCACCAGCATTACGAATAACAGTAGCTTTCTTGATAAAGACAGAAGGGGAAATAAAGTAAACAACATCTCCTTCTTTAAATAGTTTCAAATTATCATCTCCAAATAATTAATTCACAAGTATATTTTAGAAGATAAAAAATTCTTGTCACTAAAATAATCCCATCGATTTTTCAATAGGATTAAATTTGATACTATAGTGATCTTAGCATTTTATCAATTGTTTTTTCTTCTGTTCTTTATTAGGGTGTACGCACAAATTTAATGTTGTACTAATGTTAGAATGTCCTAATAAAACAGGCTTTTTTCGGAGGTTGTTTCAGATCAGACGTCTCACTTTGGAAACTGCGTCCTCCGTGGCGTCAGATCTTGAATGGGATTTCACAACATAAGCTGTATTCCCAATTTTATATTCACGCACCATTGATAGCACAGTTGATTTCTCGTTCTACATAATTTCACCATTTCATATACAAAACCATTCGTTAAGTTATAAAAGAGGCAGAACAACGGACGGCTGCTGGCACAGCTCCACGGGAGTCTCACCCCGACCCATGCTTGTAGGTGCGCGCGCAATGCTTTGTGGTCGTTCAACGCGCGAGTATCCTTAACCTGCCTTATATGTCATCGCCCGCAGGACGCCACACCTGCTTTGCGGTCAGTGTTGATTGCTCGCTCCCATCGACCGATTTCTCATGCAGTTTTGCTTTTCATAATCCTTCCGTACCATCACGGAAGAACCCAAATCCGAAATATTTGATATTGTTAGACTTAGATACCTTGCTCTTCGTCATATTTGCCTTGAGTCCAAGCTTCTTCTCAATGAATCTCGATACACTGGTCATGCCCCTGTCTACAACTTTTGAACTGGCTACCAAAATCACACAGTCGTTCGCATAGTGTGTAAAGAGTAACTTTCTGGCTTCTAGTTCCTTATCCAATTCGTTTATTACTATATTGCTCAGAATAGGGAATAAGTTCTTATCTTGTGGAGTACCGATAATGACTCTCTGTATTCATCATCTGATATGGTCGAACTAACACACTTTTACTTTCATTTTAAGCAAATAGTTGTAGAATCTTAATAATAATTCTTAAAATATCATGCTACATTCCTAAAAAATATTCGGCATATCTTCTGTTACAATTGAACTTATTGTGTTTCGTAATACTTTTTGATCCCATTCTCTTGCATTATGTGTTTCATTTAAATACTGATACAAAGTACACTGCATATATATATTTAAAGTTCATATAAGTATTTTAATCTACATTTCTCATCAAATAATTGACAAAATTCTTCATATTTAAATAAATCATTTTGTAACCAATATTGTTTTTCGAATAAATTTTCGCTTTGATACAACATGATTTTTTTCATTCCTTTAAAATACTGTTCTTGTCTTTCAGATATTTTGTATTCTTTACTTCTTAATTGATTATATAATAAATTAGCGTAATGACGAATTATACTGAAATACACTAGTTCATCTTCAAAATCAATTGATTCAAAAGAAAAAGTCCCAATTATTGAAGTTCCCAAATATTCAAGTACAGACTCTAAATAGTCAGTAACAGGAGAATTTCCATTATTTGAAGATGTACTTATTACAATACCAAGTTTTCCTATTAGTTTAAAAATGTGAATCCATTCTGCTATTCTATCAATAAAATTTTTCATATTTCCCGAAACTTGATGCAGATATACAGGGGAACCTAGAATTATAATATCTGCTTCACATAATTGTTTTTTATAATTTAAGATGCAGTCGTCAATATTACATTCTCCAGTATAAAAGCATCTATTACATCCTTTACAATTCTCTAGAGGTTGTTCACCAGGAGTAAAAATCTTATAATCTATATCTATATTTATTAGCTTTGTTAATTCATTTACAATATCATTTGTAACTTTAACTGTTCTGGAATTTACTCGATAACTTCCTACATAAGCAAATATTTTTAGCTTTTCATCCTTTTTATTCTGAATCACGATACCTACCTCCATATACCCGAAAGTACATCAACTCAAATTTAATTATTAATTATCCATACCTAATGATTTTTAGATATGTGTTAAATTGCAAATTTCTCTATATTCTAAACACGTTTTTAATAGCTTTTCATGATTTCCCGATGCAATAATAGCTCCTTCTTTCATATAATATATCCTATCAGAATCTTCAATCGAATTTAAACGATGTGTAATTATTAATTGAGTGATTTTTTCCTCCTTTAATAACTTATAAATTGCAAACTCATTCTCCACATCTAAAGAACTAGTAGCTTCGTCTAATATGATAACTTTTGGCTTCCTTATTAAAGCTCTTGCTAAAGCTATCCTTTGCATCTGACCTCCAGATAAATTTCCCCCTTGACTAGATACTATGGTATCTAATTTTAAAGGCATCAAATCTATTTCATTCCATATCCGCACTTTTTTCAAACAGTTAATTACATCTTCATCAGTATATGTTGTATTATCTAAAATTATATTATCTCTTATTGTTCTATTAAAAATTAATGGACTTTGAGGTAAAACTGTTATCTCTGTTGAACTAGGCTCATATATCCTTTGATTTGCGTCGATGATCTGTATCTTTCCTTTAGTCGGTTCATATAGTCCCATCAACAATTTTATCAAAGTAGTTTTCCCAGAACCAGATGCACCAACTATTGCATTTTTTTCACCTTTTTGTAAAACCAAATTAATATTCTTTAAAACAAAATCTGAATTACTATTATACTTAAACCATAAATTACTTATCTGCAACTCACGGAAATCGACATCCTCATTATATTTACTAAAATCAATTGATGGCTCATCCATCATATCATTATAATATTGTAAAGTAGTTTTTAGCAATAAAACAGATGAAATTGCTGTTATGAATGTTAGATATTGTGAAAAAATATTATTTAAGACCGTATAAATCGAAAAAATTTGGCCTACTGATATAGTCTTCTCAAATAAAATTATTATAAAAAGAACAATAAATGCGGGTGAAAAAGTTATAACACCATTAATGAATTGATTTGATAATAAAGTCCAATTTTGAGATATTTGATATTTCTTCATAAAAACATCAAAAAATTTAGTATAGTTATTTTTAAAATAATCTGTAATTCTAATGCACCTAATTTGAAACATATTTGAGACAATTTCTGTAATTATATTTTGAATTCCTTCTTGACTGGCTAATTCTTCTTTTTTAGCAAACATGACCATCTTATTTAGTTTAAAAATAATTATTGAAAATATTGCTAAAATTACACTCATTAATATGACAATTTTCGTATAACTAATCGCTAAAAAAACAAACATTGCAATCAATGCGCTTATAGATATTATTATCTGTGTCATAGTTGATGAGATTGCATTTTGTATCTCTTTTAATATATTTGTCCTAAACAAAATATTTCCAACACTTCTATTATCATAATATGAATAATTTACATTAAACAAATGTAATACTGTCTCTTCAGTGATTGATTTATATAATTTTTTTTGCAATTTTATAAATATTTTACTATAGAAAAAAGAAATGGTTAAAAACACAAGAAAAATTAGAAATAATAAGTACATAAATTCTCTGATATCAAATGACTGATTCAAAGTCATTCTATCTATCATTTCCTGCATTAGTAATGGGATAGCTAAAGTTAAAAGATACGAAGAAATTGAAAGAATGGCTATACTAAACAATAATTTATAAATTTGCTTAACTTTTGGAATAATATACCTAAAATCATTTATTCTTTTTAAATTCTTTTTAAAGCTTGAGGTAGTCTTTAAATCTAGATAATAACCAGAAGATGATTTATTAAAATCTATATAAGATGCATGGTAAATACCATATGATGGATCAAATACTTTAACATTTCTACTATTAAAAAATGCTACAACATAATGCATTGATTTCAAATGTATGATGTAAGGCTTATGAGTCTGCTTTAAAATATTAAAATCATCTGTATGATAAGGTTCTGCTTGTATCCCACTATTTGATAGTACATCAATCATAGAAGCCATATTGATTCCATCTCTACCAACATTAAATTCATTTCTATAGTAACTAATTGGCTTATGAAAGCCAAAGTATGAACCTGCCATTGAAATGCAACACAAACCACATTCACTAAACGTAGTTTGTCTTACAAGAGAAATTCGCCTATTTCCCCACATATTATACCTCTAACAATAAAGGGTTAGGTAGGTTTACGAAATATGAAAGATAAGCATAAGCAAGACCAGAACTACCATCCATAAATGAATCATACTCAGCTTTAGAATGTTTAAACCATCTAATATCTTTTAAATCAAATAGTATATTTTCCTTAATGTTATCTAATTTCTTTCTTAAAGGATGATTTTTATCCATTAACGAATCAAGACATAATATTACTCCATTTACTCCATGACATAGGCATAAATTTTGGTTATCTTGAGATAAATTATCAATAATATAACAATAGATCTTTTCTCTATTTTCAAAAATAAATAATTTGTTGCTTGAAGACTTTCTTAAAACATCATCTGCCACCAGCAAGCCTGTTAGCCCTTTGCACCAATAAATAGAATTGATATCTTTATAACGATTTTGTATCAACTCAACACATTTTTTTATCAAATCTTCTACTTTTTTATCATATGTGACGCTATAAATTATTCCAAGGCTGGATAAAATACCGGATAGCCCATGAGTCAAAGTACAATCATAAGTAGACAAATCAGCACTAGAAACTGAATTAATGTATTTATTGATTAAATCATCTAATGACTTACTATTATCCATGATGTCTGCACAATCATTTTTAATATTTAATAATAATTGAATAACTGAAGGCATTCCGCTAAGATAATCTAAATTAATATCATTTTCTTCAAGATAATGTTCAACAATATCATTATAAATTTGCCTTGAATATTTAAACATTTTTTGATCATTAAACAGTTTTGAATATATATAAGTTAGATATAGTAATGAAGAAATTCCGTAATAGAAAGAATACTCTATATTTGAATTCTTTAAGTCAATTCTTTCTAAATAGGATTCAACCAAATAATTCAAAGCATTTCTTGCGATTTCTTTCTTATTATTATCGACATATTTTGCATATGAAATTAGCAGCAATACTATACCGCCATATTGGTAAAATTCATTTTTGCATAGCTGATATCCAAAACCATCTTTGACTATATATGGAAATTGCATTACATAGCCTTTATTGTTTAATTGAATAAAGTATTTTGAAATAACATCAATATATTCCCTAACTGTCTCTTCCGAATTTACCTGTGAATAAGATAATTTTTTTAGTTCATTATAATTTTGACTACGTTCTTTTTCCTTGTTTCCCAAAGTTAAAAAAGATAAATGAATTAATCGTAGCTGCTGAGACAATCTATCACAAGAAAAAGAATTAAGATTATTCTCAATTACCTTATACGGTTCTGTTTCAAAATAATCTTTGCAAATAAGTTTTTCATTACAATATAAATTCGTATTTTTAAAGCCACAATAAAAAGAGGGAATGTTCCACTGTTTTAATTCTTCTGTCTCTGCTTCAACCCTCAAAAAACCAAAACGACCTTTACTAAAATTATTTGATAATATACTAAATATGTATTCAAACTTTTCCTTACTTTTTAAAATATCTGGCGTTCCGCTGGCATTAATAAATTTACCATAAATGTAAGTTGGTCTAAGTAATTGTCTCACAGAAAAATTTTTAGATTCGTCAAATAGATTTAAAAACCATTTTTTATTATCAATAATTATCTGGTATGTTTCTTTAAAACCTAAAATGACATCTTCTTCAGTCAACCAAGGAGATACTTCCTTCCCTTTAAACCGGCATAGATTTTGACTAGCATTCATTTTTAGACTCGATGATTCATAAACCCAATCATTCTCCTCATCTGGTTTCAGTAATAAATTCGACATTTTTTTAGATGAGGTATCTCCTGTGTATATAGCACTTAAGCCAACGTCAAACAGTCCCTCAGTGTTTCTCAGAGGTAGTATAATAGTATTCGTAACATCAAAAGGAAGCTTTAAATTTTCTACGTTATCTTTTAGTTTTGCATAACATAATGTAAGTGTTTCTATATCAAAGAAAATAGGATCCTCGGCATTTGCAATCATATTATCAAAATGCAGATCGTTAGTATTAAATAAATAGAATAAAGCTAAAAACGATCCGATTTTATAGTAAAAGCGATGCACTTGTTCTATATTTTCACATTCTTTAGAAGTAACGAATTCTTGCCATGAGTAACCTTTTTTTGATAAAATTTGTGGAACTTTATATTTTATTCTTTCCGGTCCTTTGGACTCAACAAATTTTATAGCTTTATAGATTATTTTTTCTTGTTCCATTTCTCGTGGCTTAAAAACTAATTTTCCTTTATCAAAAGTAAGAACAACCACAGCTTTTCCAGAATGAATATCTCCTTGTGGCAAAGATACAGCAGAAATAGTCTCTACTTCTAATCCATAGTATCTTTCTATTTCTTCTTTATCATCTAGCAAAGAGCTCAATACGCTTAAATACAATTTTGATATATTTTCTAATCTCAACTCAATCAGATCATATAAGACATTGTATTCTTCAAAAAAGTGATTAACATAATCTTTATTTTGAATTATATCAAAAAAATAATTAATTCTTTCGTTCCGGTTAGTTCCATTAATTTGATTACTATTTTTTAAATCATGGTATGTATTAATCAGACATTCTATAATTGGATCTTTGATGAAATCAATAATGTTAGTATTTATAACTGTCCATAAACTAGTAAAATTAGATTCTATCGTTTCATTTAGGATTAAATAGCTTCTATTTTTGTAATTATTAATTATATTTTTAGTAAATTCTATAAATTGATATTCCATAATCATATTCTCCTTCACACACTGAAAAAAACTTCATTTTTTTAAAATATAAATCTTATTATCTTCTTGATAAAAAAGCTCGTTATTTCTCATTTTTAACAATATAACAATAAAAAAATATATATCACTTACCGACATTGCTAAGCTTGAAAAACCGAAAAAAATAAGAAAAGTCATAAGAATCATTTTTTTTATAATGAATGATAAAAAAATAGGAATAATTGCCAAGACAAGCGTCGGAGATATTAACATTATTAGAGTTCTACACTTACTCATCTTCGCATCACTTTCAACAGATATTATCGGTTGTAAGTTTTTCATTTTGAATATTATTTTTTTTCTACTTTTTTTCGGATATGATAGCAAATGTATGTATTCATGTACAATACTAAAAGGAAAAACAGAAATAAGCACAGCTCCAAATGCAGAAAAAAACAAGCCTATATCATTAATATAAAATCTTTTAATCTTTAAAAAAAATACCAATAGTAGCAATGTACATAACACAATGATCAACATACTAATATTTTCTGTTTTTTTGTTTATTTTAAGTATTTTAAAATTTCTATTATCATAAAACTTTTCTGCCATACACATAAATCCTCTCTACTCATCTATACGGACTTGGAGCAGTGATTCGAATAGACGTGGGAATACGTCAAATTAACTTGCACTGCTCTGGACTAGTAGTAAAATATGAAATAGACACTAATGATACTAAAACAGTCGTAATGATAATGTTAGAAATAGAACATCTGGGTTCTGGATTTCCATCATTACCACCAACAATTGATAATTCATTCAATTCTTCAACGCTAACTTTTCTCTTTGTATTCTATTCCATGGTTTTTTCCTTGTTTTCATCATGAACCTATTCCCTAATACTATTATACAATTCTATGAGTATTTAATCTATCTAAAGACATAAATTTTGTTCTAATTTTGCAGATTTGTAAACGTTCACCCTTTTTATTCCGATTACATGTGTAAAATGTATCTTTAATCAGTTTACCAGCCCTACAATCATTAACATTTCTTATATTTTTTGTTACTCTCTGCTTAGTTTTTCCAAACAAAGAGCCCATATAAATAACATTAGGCAATATACACTTGTTCTAAAGATGAATGGCTATTATTCAATCCAGATTGCAAACAAGCCACTACCATGAATGAGTAATGCATGAATCCATGCAACTATGTCCAAATACTCAAGAACATCTATCGTGGTATTAATATAGCCTAGGATTTTCAATATGATATGACAATATTAATAAAATAAAAGAGTTAGTAAAATTTGGTCAAACATCGATAAGCTAAAGCAAAATGATCATACTTCATATATCTTTGACAGAGCAGAGTATGAAACATCTAGAAAGGCAGATCACCAAGTCATAACAGATCGACAATGAACAACGCTATTAAACCAATTGCCGAAGTGAAAACGGTTCTACAAACCAGGATAGTAAAGATCTATCTAAATTTTACGATTATATTATGTAAAGAAAAAAAGGATGAAAAGCGCTAGTTATAAGCTTTTTGTACTAAAACTTTACATAACTAATTTCTTTACATAAGACCATTTCCATCTAGCGGCAGATTTTCACAAAAAAAATGAATGAAGTACGTATTAAAGTCATGAAAGGATACAAAGATGACAAGGCTTCGGATGAATACTATCTTCTCAAAAAATTCAACTGGCTGTTATTCAAAAATCCAGAAGATGAAGATAAACACGGGAGACTGTTTGATATAGAACGTGAACGCAAATACAACTCTCATTTTAAAAGCTATATGAACTATTATGATTTAAGAAAGAAACTTCTCGAAATCATTAATGATCTAACTATTTGTTACTCATTAAAACTAGAACTTGTAGACTTCTATTCAAAATCTACTATCGATAATGCGCAAGTGAATCTGGAACATTTGATTCGCAGCTTCATTGATACAAACATTGACGAAATGATCAAATTTTCCAATAATCTTATCAACTGAAAACAGGAAATCATTAATTCATTTACGATTGTAGGTACTGAATATAAAGTTGAGGCGGACAAAGTCCAGGTGGTGGTCTGCAATAAAAAAGTGAATAATGCGATCATTGAGAATCGAAACAAGATTATAAAGTGTATCAAGAACAACGCCAATGGCTACACCAACTGGTCTCGCTTCCGCAATCGCGTAATGTATGTACTCGACCCAAATACAACATTCAGCCTGGAACCAAGGGAGAAATGATCATGGATGCACAGGACATTATCGAACTGATCGAATACTTCAGAAATCTACAAGACAATGAAATGAAATTTGAAATTGAAGAGCTACGAGGATACATTGACATAAGATTCAAAGAATTATATGACAAGTTAACTGAATACATTGATTCAAATCACCCATTATAAAAGAAGCAGAGATCAAACATCTCTGCTCCCTAGTTAAAAATCCTTTAAACACTCATAGGGTTTTCAACCCTACGATTCTTGAAGCCAACTTTTAGTTGACCCTATCTAATTACGGATTACCACTATTTTTATATAGTCAAAAAAAGGATCACCTAAAGTGAAGTGATCCTTTTTCCAAGCATTAAATAAATTAACACTGTTCTGGACTGGTAGTAAAATATGAAATTGATACCAATGATACCAAAACAGTCGTAATGATAATGTTAGAAAGAGAACATACAGGTTCTGGATTACCATCATTACCACCAACAATTGATAATTCATTCAATTCTTCAACACTAACTTTTCTTTTAGTATTCTTTTCCATAACTTTCTCCTTTCCTATAAAAGTATATAAGTATTTCTTACTTACATTATACTATTGTTTACCAATAAATCAATCGGTTTTATATCTT
>UMLC01007381.1_pt1 | contig 18512 bp, 8 predicted proteins | sample 1966451 | NCBI WGS metagenome assembly UMLC01 (sample SAMEA4836193, study PRJEB28245) | human gut metagenome | biome: gut microbiome; material: fecal sample | place: Denmark | collected 2008
ACGGCAGCTACGTGTTCACACCCGGCAGCGTGTCCTTCCAGGAGACTCCGATAGTAGAGGTGGCAGACACTGTAGGCGCTGGCGACTCGTTCACGGGCACGTTCTGTGCCGCCATTTTGAGCGGCATGGACGTCAGGGATGCCCATGCCCTTGCTGTAAAGGTGTCAGCCTATGTGTGCACACAGAGCGGCGCCATGCCCGTAATACCTGACAACATCAAAAGTTTTATAAAGCGCTGAGACTGACAGCGCCAAGGCCCGTGCCGGCAGTTTCGTGCGGTTCTGGCAGTCGTGCCGTTCCGTTACGGAAAGCCTTATGGCAATTTGTTCCTATCGTTCTTGTTGCCGTGTGGCAGGTGCGGGCTTTTTATTTAATGATTTCTTTATGTTTCAGCCGCATCCATGTCTTATATTGAGCTTACAGCCGTTATCTTTTACGCCGTCGTGGCTGCCTGTGTAAGGATAAGGCTAACGGCAAGATGCCGACAGAAAGCACAATGACAGACGAAGGTATTAGTTTGGCTGATGAACATAATATGCGGTCTGCTGACCGATTTTGGGTTTTAAGATTGTTTTTATTGGGTAATGTTGTCTCTGCAACACGGCACACATAATAATCGTGCATCGTGTTGTGGAGACATTTCTTATGCTATCTTGCTTTTTATATGATAAGGATGGAAGAAAATCTTATTAAGGTAAGTTTATTCTATATTCTGAAATATAAAATCTATAATCATATAAAAAGACTTTTTGTCGAAAACAAATAGTTTGTATACAAGACATGTCTTGTCTTGTATTTTGTCAAGGAAAAATTATTATTATTTTGTAATAATTTTTAATTTATTTATCTTTGCAAAGTATTGTAAGTATATTATACGTTGGAATATAGTTCATTATTAAAAAGATTTTTAGGAGCGAGAATGTGTTTGTGCATTCTAGTAAGTCTTTTTTTGTCTCTTTTTGTCTTGAATCTTCGTGCCATGGATGAAGGTGTTAATGGGTTGACAACGGTTAACGGGTTATCTTCTAACACTGTATTGGCTGTTACACGCGACAGACAAGGCTTTGTCTATTTTGGAACGACAATTGGCATTGATCGTTTTGACGGGGAGAGGGTTATTAATATACCTTTTACCGAAAATATTCCACAGGACATGCGTATTGTGAGTTGCCTTTCAGATATTGACAACCGCTGGATGCTGGTTGGAAGCTATATGGGGTTGTGGAAATTAGACAAACGTGAGCTTAAGTTGACAAGATGCTTTGAAAATGTTATAAAAGGCAGAGTTACGTGCCTATTGAAAATATCAGAAACGGCCTGTTATGTAGGAACAAACAGAGGACTTTACCTGATTAAAGGCAACAAGGTGGTTCGCTGTAAAATAAAAGACCGCAGTTTTGGTGATAATATAACAGATATGTCCGGCGACGGTAAACGTATATGGGTCGCAGGGAAAAAGGGTATTGCTGTATTTAGAAACATGTCCAGTGTATCCGACGGATCTGTCTGTTATACCAAAAAGGAACCTGTTTCATTGGTTAGGATAGGCAGGCGTCTTTTTATTGGCACTTCTGACAGTGGTGTGTGGCAGAAGAGTGATGCAGAGAGTGAGTTTTCTCACTATATGTTTCATGGCCAAATATCTGACATGAATAAAGATGGCAAGTCTCTACTTGTGGCAACTGCTGCATATGGTGCATACGAGATAAATACAGAAAGAAATGTCGTGGTGAACCGTTATTCTGAAGAAGCATCATCCGATAATGTAAGAATAAGGATTGCAGACCTTATGACTTTTTATCGTGATAAATATGGATGTAATTGGTTTGGAAGTATAAAGGCCGGAGTTGATTATACATATTATAACAGAAATATTTTTCATGTGTTCTCAATACCATCAGTGCTGACAACCAGAGGAACAAGGGTATACACCTGTTTTAGAAAGGGCGACTGGTTGTTATGGGGTACAGACGACGGACTTTATATAACGAATTTGAAGAACGGTAAACTTGTGAAAATTCCATCAGGAGAACTTGATGCCAATATCGTTACAGGCTTGATGGCAATGCCAGGAAACTATGTCGTTGGAACAGATTGCGGTGTGCGGCTTGTTGATATGAACACTTTTACGGTGAAATCTGTTTTTGGTTATGGATCAGTATTTTCGTCTGTAACAGATCGAAATGGATGTTTGTGGTTTGCTACGGACAAAGGGCTTTTGCGATATGATGCTGCAAATAACGTTACAGAGCTGTTTACAAAGGAAAACAGTGATATTGCAGGCAACTATGTTATGGGTATTGATTTTGACAGCTATGGTAAAGGCTGGTTGTCAACCGATTGTGGAATACAGACTCTTACTTTACGCAACGGAAAGTATATATTTAGTGGGAAAGTTCCAAAATTTCTGGCAGATTGCGGCAATATGCGGCGTATATATCACATGGCCAACGGGATGATGCTTTTTGTGCCTGTAAGAGGATTTCCTGTAATGAGCAATCAGGAGGTAACAGAATTTGCGGTCAAGAAGTATGACATAAACGAGTCTGTCCCCTCTTTCTGTTTCGTTCGTGGCACAGAGATGCTGCTTTTTGCGTGTACGGAACAGTCGGTAAATCTTTTACGCAATGGCAAACTCCGAAAACTTGGCTATATTGACGGATTGCCGGGTTTGCTGATAGAGCAGAACTCGTATGGATATTCTGTTTTAGACCAAAAGTATTGGATGGCAACAGACAAAGGCCTGGTTTGGGCGCATGAAAAGGATTTGATGTCACATGATTTTGACACTATACCGATAGCAGTAACCAAAATAATTTCAGACCATGTCTTTACGGCAGAAGAGGTGAGCAGGGTAAATTTTGACAATACGCTACACATTAAAAAGGGAGAAGGTTCGTTTAACCTTATGTTTACATGTCTTGCCCAGGCTAATATGTCAGGCCTGAGCTATAAGTATCGTCTGGAAGGATTTGAAGATGAATGGCATGTAACATCGTCTCTGTCGTTGTCATATAGTGGTGTACCTGCCGGTACGTATGTGTTGCGCATTGAAGTATGCGGTATGCCTGAAATCTGTATGACAATGAAAGTTATCGTCGTGTCTGATTGGTTTGCCGTTGCTTGTGCCGCTGTCTTAATTGTGCTGGCTTGCATTGCTGGCTGGATTTTAGTAAGGCGTGCCGTGGAAAGAAAAGTAAAAGGTAAGGAGGAATCAGAGCAAGTACAGGAGAATGCAGATTCACTGCATGAGACTGAAAAAATATCAGACAATAATCAGAAATATCAAAGTAAGCGTCTTTCGCAGGAGCAAGCTGATATACTTCAGAAAAAACTGAATGATTATATGAAAGAACATAAGCCGTATCTGAATAAAGATTTGCAGATGCGTGACATTTCTGATGGTATAAACTGTTCTGCCCATGAGCTGTCGCAGTTGTTCAGCTTGTTTATGCACACCAATTACTATGATTATATTGCCGGGTTTAGGGTAGAGGCCTTCAAGAAGATGATAGCCCTTCCTGAATATAGAAAATTTACCATTACGGCTATATCAGAGAAGTGTGGTTTTAAGTCGCGCAGTACGTTCCTCTCAGCGTTTAAGCGTATTGAAGGAGTTTCGCCGAGCGAGTATATCAAGTCGTTGAAGGAGCATTAGCCATTCGGCTTATATTCTTGTTTATATAGATAATAGAAAAGGGCCATATTTTTTACTCTTTGAGAGTTAAAATATGGCCCTTGGACAAAAGAGAATTAATGAAGCTCCGATGTTTAATTTGTTGCAGTTGTTACTTTACCACAACTTTCTGTGTCGTTGTCTTGCCATTCTTATAGGTTGTCAGCACGATGTTGACGCCCTTTCTCATTGACGGAATGCGCATGCCTGTGATGTCGAAGTATTCAACCTTTTCAACCTGTCCGCTTGTGACATCCTGAACAGATGTGCCCTCTTTCGGTATATATTTCAGTCGCAGGGTAGGAACGTAGGTCTTCTTCATCAGTCCGAAACTTGGTGTGCCCGGAAGATAAATACCGCTTGAGCCAGAGTTTGCTGGTCCGCTGTAATAATATACCTGTATGTCGAACCCTTCGCGTGCATTCATGTCGTGTGCCACAATAAGGTTGCCTCCGTTATAGGTGAAAGGCTCGTTAAATTTAATCGTCTGCTCATAGTTGACGATGTCAATCTGTTCTCCGCTGTATACCGTGGTCAGTCCTTCTGGATGATTCTCGCTTACTTCATTGGCCGAGGTTGTTCCTATACGGTAGTTTACGTCAGCTGATGTATAGTCGATATCTGCTTCCATTACAGTCTGATAAGTCATCTCCGTGATTTGCGCACCATTAAGTCCTTCCATATCCTTTTCAAAGTAAATAGACTGGGTGTAGATAGGATAAACCCAATAGCTGGTGTAGTATGTGCATACGGGGAAGTCAAGAGTAGCTCCGTCGAAATCTCCGAGATAGCGTACATAGTCGGCTTGTGCGTCATAGTCGCATGTAACGTCGCCGGCTGAAGTATGGAATATAAACTTGCTGCTGTAGAGTCCGGGAGCAGTAGGCTGAATCTTTACAGGTATGGCCAGGGTGTCGCCGGGTGCGACAGGTGTTGACGGAACCTCTAAAGAGAATGGCTTTTCTGCTTCGGCACCAGTTATGGTAAGCGGATTTGTTCCCTTGTTGATAATCCAGCAGTAAGTGTCAGTAGCCCTGTCTAATGGAGCAATAAGGTCGTAGTGGTAGCGTGGCGCGTGCATGAATGCGGCGTCGGCTTTGTCGTCAATGAGGTCTATGCGTATGTTGCTTATCTTTGATACGTCGGCTGAAGGTATCAGTGTCGTGTAGTCTTTTATGTGTGCAAACACAGCCTTGTAATCGCCGGCAGGCATAATGTATGTGCCTACGAGATTGCGGCGCGACTGATCCATCTTGACAACGTCGACATTGTTTACCGTAACGTGGAAAATGTCGCCTTCAGGTTCAACGGCAAAGTTGGCATCAAAGCTCAGGCGTGCCAGTTTTCCTTCAGGTACGCTGAAGTTCATCGTAAGTTCTGATGTGGTGTTGTCGTGGTTGGTGTTGGTGCTGTAGGCTTCGTTGTCATTTATCAGCCACGGATATTCAGAAGATGTCTCCCATGATGTGATGAGTTCTTTACCTTCATTGACGAGCGAGCTGTAGTCAGGCAGAGCCTTTACGTTTCCTTCAATTTTGACTTTGCAGTCTTCTCCTTCAGAGTAAACCACGAGTTCTGCGTCGTGTGTTCCTACGAGTTTAGGCATGAATGTCACGGTTACCGTCTTGCTTTGCATGGGTTGAAGTTCAAATGTCGTGGGCGAAACAGTGTAAGCTCCGTCTCCGCCGTTTATCTCAACACTGCAGTCGGTAGGTGTCATTCCCTTGTTGACAAACACAACCTTTCTTTTCAGTGAGCCAGTATTTGCAAAAGGCTCGCCGAAGCTGATGCTTTCGGTTGAAGATATTATTGCAGCGTTTTCAGTTACCTTTTCAAATCTTACGCCTTTCTTTAGAAATTCTGTTATGCCCGAGTTGTTGAATCTGTATGTTCTCCACAGTCCGAAGCCTGTTTGCGGCACGAGCATGTCATATTTGGCGTCAGCTTCAATGTTTAGAGTGTCTGTAAACAGATAGTCAGCTTTTTTAGAGTCGCCTTTTATGTCACCGCTTACAAGCCACCAGCGGTCGCCAGTCCTTTCTGGAAACATATAAGTCTCGTCGCTGTATGCCGCATAAGTACCAAGGTTGGTGTTGGCAAGTGTAGGTATCTTAATCATTCCGTCATTTACGGTTCCGCAGATTGTGCGATAGTGAAGGTCGGTGATGGGGAACAGATTATACATGAAGAATCTTCCTGTATTGGTTATCTTGATGTCAACAGGACAGTTTACACCCTCAATTCCGTCGGTGGCTGTATAGTTGCTTTCAGTGTTGAAATAGCTGTCGCCTATGAGGATGTATTTAGAACTCAATTCAGTATAATATCCGTTGAAGGTCCTGATGTTGCTGATAGATGTCAGCTGTTCGCATCTTGTTTCGGTCTCACTGTCGTCTGAGCCGGCAAATTCAACCTTAATGGTGTGCTTGCCTGTGCCGGTGAGGTCTATGTGGCATATTGTGTCGCATGTGGCAGTCATGGCAGCATTTCCGTCGGCACTGATTTTGAGCGGCGACAGTTCTGTGGCCTGCACGTCAAAGTCAACCACGCTTTCGTTGCCTTCCGTGTTTACTTCAAATGTAAGTGTGCCTGACGGCGATACGGGACGCAGTCGCTTGTCGTAGATGCCCCATCCGTCTGCAACAAAGTTCCGTGCACTGTTGTCAGGAGATATTCCTTCATATTCTGTGGCCTCAGAGAAGCGTATGTTTCCGAAAGACACATAATCCTTCTTGGAACCTGAATTTTCTTTTGTGAAGATCCATCTTACGGTATGTTCGCCCTTAGGCAGAATGTAAGAGAAAGAGCCTGTAACATCGTCAGTGTAGCCGAAGGCACGGTCGTTGTCAACAAACATTATCAGGGAGTCGGGCGATTCGGCTGAAATTTCGTAGTCGAACGTCATTCTTGTCGGCTTTTCTGATTTGTAGAATCCTGTCAGAGTGGCGTCGCCGTCCTGTTTCTTGTCGTTATTGTTTGATGCCCATGTGTCTTCCGAAGTCCAAGGCCATGCAGAGATATTGTCCCATTTGTAGAAGAAATTCTTGTCTCCTTCAACAATGAGCTGACTGAAGTCGTGAGGAATGTCAAGTGCCTTTCCGGTTATGTTTACCTTGTAGACAGAGTCGGCGGCGTTGATGGTCATTGTGCCGTTGTATTGTCCTGGGGTTCCGGGGGTGAAGATTATCGGGATGTCCACCGGTTCGTCAATATATACAGTGCCTGTCTCTTGTGTCGTAGTGAACACCGGATTGTCAAAGCTGACAGAGTATTTTACAGGTGTTGCGCCCAGCGAGCTAAGAGTGATATAATTGGTTATCTTTTCGGTGTAGTAACATTCGCCGAAGTCAATATTGTCGGTGCTTATTTCAGATACAGCTTCATCTGAGAGCCGTTTCAGAATGTATCCGTCACGGTAGTCGTAGATGATGCCCTCGCCGTAGTCTTCAGACACTTCATACAGCAGCACCACTTTTCCGTTAGATGATATCTCTGTCGTGTCGCTGTTGATATAAAGACGTAGTTCGTTTTCCAGATTCACGCCTTGTGATCCGTCTGGATTGTTCACCAGTTCGCCTGCCAGCAGTGACACATAGTCGTTGTCTATTGTGCCTACGATGGTGTTGCTTTCATCTCCGCGATATGGTGAGGCCACGGGGAATATAATCTGATTGCCTTCGGTCTTTGCCGTAATGCTTACGTCGTCGTATAGCCAGTCTTCAAGTATCGGACCGAAAAGATTGTCTATTTTTACGGTGTTCTGACTGTGGTCGAAAACAAACGTTGATGCCCACGTTACCTCTTCATCATAAGAATTGATGTAAGAGGAGCCCTGAAAATAGCATGTGGTTGTTTTTCCGTCCACTTTGTTTGGCTTTGTAGCACGCAGCGTGATGGTGCCTTTATGGACGTTTGTTCTTACTTGGTGCCGGTTTCGGTCACCTTTGTCGTTGACACTCTTGAGCACAAGTTGCTTTCCGGCATTCCTTATGCTAAGATTTTGTCCGTTTAATGCCACTGGCACTGCCAGAAGCATTGTGAATAGCATTTGTTTAAGCATAACAAGTAAAAAATTATTTGATAAATTTGTGAACGTTTACAATATTTCCTTTTGAATCAGTGCTGACAGCTATGTTCAGTCCTTTCTGCGGCTCTGCAATGCGCTGTCCTGATACGTTGTAGTAAACTGTGCGTATGCTGCCTTCCGTGTGGTTGAGGCTGATGTCTGTGCCTTCCTCGTTGATGCTTGCCTTGCGCAGTTCGAAGCGGTCTATGTTTTCCACCTTGCAGTTTTGGTTGTCGTTCTCGTCGTAATTGCCGACAAAGGCAACGATATAAAGATTCTTAAAGTTTTTCTTCATATCCTCCGTAAGCGTGAAGGAGCATTCATACTTTGTGGCGTTGTCTTTAAAGGTTATAGGCTCACCCCATTTGCTGTCTGTGGCTCTCAGCACATTGCGGTGAATGTATTCATCGCCTTTAAAATAGAATTTCTCACCTATGCGGTCGTCATAGAAATATTGGAGTACGGCCGGCATCTTGTCCTCAACGAGGAATACGGTTAATCTGGGATTGTCGAGAGAAAATTGTTCGTTAATCTCGCAGTCTACCGTAACATATACGTTCGTAGAGTCTTTGCTTATCTGAGCCTCAGGATGCACGTACACCGTGGTCGGTTCAGACAGAGTCTGGTCTGTCAAGTTCCACACCATGTCTTCTTCTGTCCATCCCGGACATATCAGATTTTGCGGATTGCGGTCGTATAGCAGCCATGGCGCGCCGTCAACATCAAACATAGAGGCATAACTGCGACTGCCTGAAACCGAGAAAGGATCGGTTCCGTATGTATGATGCTCTATTGATATGATGCGGCTTTTTTGCGGGTGCTCATCAATGAGCCTGTCTACAAATCCGCCTACACGCGGACAGTTGCCGCACGATTCGCCCGTGAAGTATTCCATAAGCATCTTTTTCATGAAGAGATGCTCTTTCACGGTATATATGTATGTGTGATATCCGTTGTCGGTCCATTCGTCTTCGTAGTTGTCCACTCCCACAATCTCTACGTCTGATGTTAGGCCTGTGCCTTCATATTCAGGCTTGAAGTCTATTTCCACTGACGCCGAGTCGCGGTATGAGATTGTCCTGTCGAGCTGTATAGTCCTGTAGAACGGCTCCATTCCTTCAGGGCTTACCTTGGCATAAACAGAGGATACAGGCTGAAGTCCGTTGTTTCGTATTATGGCCGAGAGCGTAATAGTGTTACCAAGTTTTATGCTGTCGTCGCTAATTTCCGTTTCGGCTATGCATACATCATGCTGCAGCAGGCTGTTGCCCGTTACGACGCCTTCCATGCTCAGCACTCCTAAGCCCTCATGGCTGCGGTCTTGCCATTCGCCGTCGTCAATTTGTGTAAGCAGTCCGCCTTCCGTGTCTTTTGATACTGTTGATATGACATATCCTGTTGCACTTTGATAATATGTCATTCCCAATACATAGTCTTTGTCCTCAATATCTATTGCTTTAGGAAGGCTCACCTGGTTCCAGCCTTTGTCAAACTGACTCTTCTTCAACATAACGTCTGCTATATTATTGTCTGTTGACTTTTCACGCACCCAGACGTTTATACTGTCAATTTTAAGTTTTGAAACAACGGCAAAGCGCAGGGCTGTCAGTCTGTTGCCCTGATAATGCCGCATTGTTTCAGCCGGAATTATCGTTGCCGCACTGACATGGCCGGCATCGCCGTTAAACACTTTGCATTCATCAGATATTCTGCCTACGCAATGTCCTACGAGGAGCGAGTCGCCCGATGCACGTGCTGTCTGAACTGATATTGCTGCAAACAACAGAAAGTAAAAGATTTTTTTCATAAGCTCACATAAAAAATTAAATTAACTATGTGGCAAAATTAGGCTATTTTTTCTTCCGCTTCTAATTATATCTGTCCTTTCGGGCCGTTTTCAATTGAAAAGAATTAGAAATTGTAAACGCTTGATAATCAGATATTTAATGTTGTATGCGCGCTTATCTCAATTGAGATGAGCATCTAAAGCATTGTTTTGGACCCCATCAGTATGCTGTTGTTGCCTGTTTTCGAGTCCTGTTGGTGTGCTTTTTCGTTTTTGTGGCGCTGTGTTATATCCCGGTTGTTATATCTTTGCCGTATGTCATATATTATTATTTTGATGCTTTTATTGCTGTTTCTCTTTCCAATGTGTCATCAGAGTTTTGTCAGGATTTTCAGACGAAATAGAATTTCTGAGGGCAGCGGAGGCATGGCGGCGGTAAACAATATTTACATTATCATGCAAAAGGTATGCTTTTGAAAAATTACTCGGCCACTTTTGGATGAGAAACAGGCGGTTTTTGCACCGTAAACGGGCCTGTTTTTTTATTGAAATAATGGCTTTTTTGTCCTAATTGGGACAAAAAATGTTGCACATTATGCTCTTTATGAGTATAACACTCTGATGCTTAGACTGTTGCGATTGCACGCGAAAACTGCCCGTTTTTGCGGCCGGGAGATTTTAATTTTCAAATATCGCAGTATGAGAGCGTCAGCATAAATCAATGTGTAAGCGTTTGGCTTCAACGCGGCTCAATGTGTATTCAGCCGTTGCCGCAGTGGCACGCGGTGAGGAGCTGTCTGATGTCGAGGGCTGTGCGGCGGCAATGGGCGTGAGTAGTGGGGTGCCGTGTGCCGCCGTGATGTGCGCTGCAGGCACGGCATGACTACCGGCAAGGGGATAAAGAAGGCGGCCCTTTCGCGAGGAAAGAGCCGCCTGAAAATAGGTTAGGGTGATAATCATGCAGCAGGATTAGCTGCTGACTTTTACTTTACAATCATCTTTTGTGTGTAAACTCTGCCGTCAACATTGATGCTGATGATGTAGATGCCGGCCTTAACTCCGTTCAGCGACAGGCGGTTGCCTTCAGAGCGTGACACGCATACACCGCTGATGTCAACGAGAGTGGCATTGTCAAACTTGCCGTTGATGGTCAGGCAGTTGTCGCCTTCATTGCGTGTTATCGTCACGTTGTCGGCTATGTTGTGCTCAATGCCTGTTACGTCGTCGAGGCAGAACTGCTCAGAAGCCTCTGACTTTGTGCCGTCGTAGAAGAAGCCAACTACCTGGTAGCATGCGTCCTCAGTAGGTTCGGGATCGGTGAAGCGGGTCTGCAGTCTGTCGATTACTCCTTCGTTGAGCTGCTCGCCGTCGCGGTAGATGTTGTATGCAAACAGATCGCCCTCTGCAACCGGTGTGAGTTCAGGATTGTCAGTGATGCATCCGGTGATGTCCCAGCAGCAGTATCCCTGCTCAGGTGTGCCCTGCTCGTTGTAGAATTCAGAGAGTTTCAGCCAGCTTGCGCCGTTGTCTTCAGAGTAGAGGTCGCTCTTGCCTGCAACAAACTTGTCGCTTATAATGTAGCATATAGGTATCTGCTGCTCGTCGTAGTCGAAGATCTTAACACCTATCATCAGCTCCTTGGTTCCGTCGATGAGGAGCGGCTCGTCGAGAGCAACGGTCAGAGCCTCGTTGTATGTCATGTCCTTTATTTCCTGTTCGCGTACCATCTTGCCGTCTTCAAACACTACAACTGAAGCGTGTATGCCCTTTACTTCCTCTTCTGTGCTGTAGTAGTTGATGGTTGTCTGAACGCCTGAGAGATATTTGCCCTTGTATGCAGCCAGGTCTTCAGGTTCAAACTTGTTGGCGGCAATAAGTTCCTTGCCTTCGTTGCCTATGGTGTATTTGTTGATGAAAGAAGGATCGTTGATGTAGTTGAGCTGGTAAGCGCCTGAGAGGTTCTGCCACATCAGTGAGAGCGACTTGCCGTCTTTGCCCAGTGTGCCTGTAAGTCCGGCTGGAGCCTTTGAGCCAGAGCCTCCGGCCTCAATCCTCAGGTTGTCTACGTACATCATGTATTGAGCAACGCCCTGTCCGTGCTTGCGCAGACGCAGCTGGAAGATTTTGCCTGTTGTTCCGGCAGAGATGTCAAGGTTAATAACGTTGTAGCTGTATTGTGCATAGATGTCTTTCAGCGACCATGCCTTTATCTCCTTCCATGTCTTTCCGAAGTCGGTAGAGATGTCAACGCTGATAGAGTCTTTCTCGAGATCTTGGTCTACGGAGTTCAGCGGTGCCATCTGCATGAAGAACGACAGGCTTACTGATTCTGCCTTTGTGGCGTCGAGCGGGCGTGATATGAGGCTTCCTGAATAAGGCTGCTGTGAGATTACCATATAAGAAATGCTGCTGCCCATCAGTCCGTAGTCTTGCATTATACTCCAATTTGCATCAGTAGGGTCGCCGTATTCTTTTACAACCTCCCAGTAGTTTGTCTCAAAAGAGTTTGTCGAGAAGTCGTCGAACAGAGGCATGTCGTATGTATCGGGCACAGAAGCCTTCAGAATGTTTGACTTTGGCGAAAGCATCTCGCCGCCCTCTGCTGTCTCGAACACTGCTTCAACGGCATAGCCCGGGTGTCCTGCCGGAACGTTGTTCTCGGTCAGAGTCATCGGCTTGTCGGCTGTAACGTTGGCAACCTTTTTGCCGTCGCGGTAGATGTTGTATGACTTCAGGGTCAGGTCTTCATATTTAGTCTCGTCCTTTGCCCATGTCAGCGTAACCTGTCCTAAAGCCTCCGACTTGGCAGAGAGTCCTGACGGGGTTACAGGGATAGACACGTCGTATCTTTCTGATTTCAGAATCCAGCACTTAGCCTTCTGTCCTACGGCTGCATAGATGTCGATGTTTCCTACTATTACGTTGCCGTCGGCAGATATTGCCATGGGCACAGCCTGTGTCTTCTCGCCATACTCAAATGTGAAGTCGGGAGTAACTCCGCTGGCAAACAGCTGCATATAGTAAGGGAAGTCGAGGTTGCGGTCCTCCTTGTATGAGTACCAGAACGGGCGTGTATATACGTCTCCGCCGAAGAATATAGAGCCATAGTTATAGGCAGCCACCACGTTGCCCTCGTTGTCCACGGCTGCATATTCTATGTTTGCTGCTGTTTCGAAGGCAGGAATCTTGCGTCCTTCATTGGCTTCAATGTTGTAGAGATATACCATGCTAGACGGATTCTTGGCTACGATGAACTTGCCGTTAGCGCTCACTGACAGTATCTTCACCTGTCCGCCGTAGCTTGAAGACTCCCATCCTATCTGCTCGTCTGTCACGATGGTGTATGTTCCGTCTTTCCATAGTGCCACTTTCTGGTTGTTTGTAGCGTCTGTAATGGTTCCTACAATAGTAGTGCCGTCGTCAGAGATGAAGTAAGGTCTTCCGCCTTTGGCATCTTCAGGTAATGCGAGCCACTCGAGAGTCCATTTTCCGTCGTTGCCCTCTTTCCACATACACGGATAGAATGATGAGGCATTGCCTGTGCTGATATATCCGCAGACGGTCTTTGAGTCGGCCGAGATGTCTGTAGCCTGTGAGCCGTCGCCCAAGTATTCAAACTTAGATGTGTCGAAGTCGCCGTAGTAAAGAAGCGTGCATTTGCCGTCTTTCCATATTGCGGCTGAGTTGGCAGGTCTGGTTTCAGTGCCAAACATGTCAGAGTAAGTTATGAGAAGATCCGGGTCCTTTGATGCTCCGCAAATCACGCCGGCGTCGTTTACGGCCTTAAATTCTCCTGACTTGCTGAAGTCGTTTTGGTCAAACTCGGTAAGCCACTGTGTCTCACCTGTGTTGGTGTCATACAGATAGCTGACAGAATAAGAGCCGTCAACCATGTATGAGGGATTCACTCCTACAAGATATTGTCCGTTGGGTGAAATCGCCACTCCGTAAGTTAACTCCGGTAATGTCTTAAAGCTTTTGTCTGCCCATGCATTTTCAGCAAATGTTGCAAGTGCAACAGCCAATAAAAGTAACGTCTTTCTCATGAGTATAACAATTTAAATTAAACATAATATGATACTTCGAGGTAACAAAGTGTCTGTCATTTGCAAATTTAAATAAATGTTGTTATTTTCTTTAAAATATCCTGCCGTTTTCACTTCATATGTATCAATATGAAGTAAAAAGCCCCTGTTTTATGTTGCTTAATCAGTAATAAATGCGAATTAAACGGAAGATTTTAAAGACAGATGCGTTATAGGCGTGACAGTTTGGATGCAGGCATGACGTTTCAGGCAGAAAGTATTATGGGTAAGACAGACCCCATCGTGCTGTGTCGGCAAGGCTGGCGGCAGACGGTGATTGGCTTATGACCGACTGCCGGGCATGCAGTATGCCGCACCGTCATGGCAGAGCCGGCACTGTTAGTGTGGAGAGAACAGCCTGTCGGCATGGCTGCAATGCGTCTTCAGCCATCAACTCGTAGTATTGCATATGACGTATGCAAAGAAATAGCCGGACGTCTTTATTAAATATATGTATAAAGACATCCGGCTATTTTGTTTTTTATTGAAATAATGCTATAAGCAACGGCATCAGTACTTGAACGAACTGCCGCCCAGGAACTCGCGCAGCAGCGACGTAGGCGGCAGCTGGCGGTTGGGTATCGGGGCGATATACTTGAGGAACTTCAGCAGGCGGTAGGCCTCGGCGTGCTCCTCCATGTTCTCAGGCACAAGCTCGAGCAGCGGTTCGGCCTGGCTCTTTATGACGGCAAGCTCGAAGAGCAGGGCAGAGTTGAACATAACATCTGCGTTCTCCTGATAGGGGAATATCCACTTGTTCTCGCCGGCACGCACGCTCGGCCAGCGGCGTATGGTTTCGGCGGCGCTCACACCGCGGTATTTGTAGTCGCGTATGATGCGGCGCAGCAGTCGGTTGTCTGTCGTCGGTATATAGTTGTGTGTGTCGAGCAGTATGGTTGTCAGTGCCGATGCATACACGCGGAACTTCTGTTCCTCTGGTATTTTGGCCGTGAGTTCGGGGTTGAGCGCGTGGATGCCTTCCACTACGAGCACGTTGTCGGGCAGCAGTTTCAGCCTGCGTCCGCTCTTCTCGCTGCGTCCTGACTGGAAGTTATAGCGCGGCAGCTCAACCTCCTCGCCCGCAAAGAGCGCGTTGAGCTGCTCGTTGAGCAGCGGTATGTTGAGCGCGTAGAGACTCTCGTAGTCGTAGTCGCCCTTGTCGTCCTTAGGCGTAAGCTCACGGTTGACGAAATAGTCGTCCAAAGAAATCTGCACGGGCTTGATGCCGCACGTTAGCAACTGTATGGACAGACGCTTGCAGAACGTTGTCTTGCCGCTCGACGACGGGCCCGATATCAGCACCACTCTTACGCCCTTGCGCGCCGCTATCATGTCGGCAATCTGCGATATCTTCTTCTCCTGAAGGGCTTCCGACACGTTGATAAGGTCGGTAGAGTGGCCGTTCTTTACGGCGTCGTTAAAGTCGCCCACGGTGCTCATTTCCAGAATCTTCTGCCAGCGGTGGTGCTCTTTGAATATCTCGAACATCTTGTCCTGCCTTATCAGGTCGCCCAGGCGCGACGGGTCGTCGCGCAGAGGTATGCGCAGCAGCATGCCGTCGTAATACTTCTCGAGGCCGAAGAGATACAGCTGGCGCGTGTTGGTGAGCAGCGTGCCGTAATAATAGTCCTTGTATCCGTCTATTTCGTAGTATGTGGTGTAGAGCGAGCCTACGCTCTTTAGCAGCTTAACCTTAGAGTCCATGCCCATCTCGGAGAACATGCCGATGGCCTCTTCCGTGGTGCATTCGTGGCGGCGTATGGGCAGCGCGTCGTCGATAATCTGCTGCATTCGCGAGCGCAGCGCGTCGGCGTCGGCCTCGGTGAGAGGTCGTCCTATGTTGATGTTGCAGTAGTAGCCGTTAGACACGGGTATGTCTATCACCACCTCGGCTCCCGGCCACACGTCATGCGCGGCCTTGCACAGCACGAAGAACAGTGTGCGCGTGTAGGCTCGCGAGCCTGAGGCCGACCTTATGTCAAGAAATTCAACATCCTTGCTGTGGTACACTCTGTAATTGAGCCCCTCCACCTTGTTGTTTACTTTTGCGCTGATGGGGCCGTAATCCATTTCGAGATTAAATTCACGAAAAACATCAGAAAGTGTACTTCCTATTGCAAAATTTTTAATTTTTTTATTATTTTTGCAACGTATTTGAATTGTTTGTTTCATATCCATGCGGTTAAACGATTTACGCTCGTAAAGATACTCCGTTTTTCGCATCACATCGCAACATGACATGATAAATTAAATTAAAATATGTCGATTTGGATTTTTTTTAAGATTATTGGAGCATTAGCCCTTCTTATCTACGGTATGAAAGGCATGAGCGAAGCTCTGCAGAAGATGGCAGGCTCACAGTTGCGCCACATCCTCGGCACGATGACTAAAAACAGGTTTACCGGAATGCTCACCGGTATGTTCGTAACTTGCTCAGTGCAGTCGTCGTCGGCCACGACGGTAATGACAGTATCGTTTGTCAACGCCGGACTCTTGACATTGGCTCAGGCCATATCAATTATTATGGGAGCCAACATTGGAACTACGCTTACGGCATGGATCATGAGCCTCGGATTCTCGTTCAACTTCACCGATGTGGTGTTCCCTGCCTTTATTGTCGGCATCCTGCTAATCTACACCCGGCGCCACCGCTACATAGGCGACTTCCTCTTCGGCATAGCCTTCATGTTCTTCTCGCTGGCAATTCTCAGCGACACGGGCAAGGAGATGGACCTTGGCCACAATCAGGCTCTGTTAGAGTTTTTCAGTTCGTTCGACACTAACAGCTACATAACAATAATCGTATTCCTTCTTATCGGTACCGTGCTGACCTGCATCCTGCAGTCGTCGGCCGCCCTGATGGCCATCACCATGGTGCTCTGTTCGAGCGGCGTGCTGCCCATATATCTGGGTATAGCGCTCGTGATGGGCGAGAACATCGGTACTACCGCCACGGCCAACCTGGCCGCCCTCGGGGCCAACACACAGGCGCGCAGGGCTGCGCTGGCCCATCTGGTGTTCAACGTGTTCGGCGTGCTGTGGGTGCTGTGCGTGTTCTATCCGTTTGTCGACCTCGTCTGCAACTTTGTCAACTACGACCCGCAGTCGCACGACCTCAACCCAATAAAGCTTTCTGTAGTGCTGGCAGCGTTCCATACGTCGTTCAACATCTGCAACACCTTTATACTTATATGGTTCATACCGCAGATTGAGAAACTTGTCTGCTGGCTCATCAAGCCCCGCACCAACGACGAGGAAGAGGAGTTCCGCCTGCGCTACATCGGCGGCAACAGCATCATGGAGACGCCGGAGCTGTCGGTGCTCGAGGCACAGAAGGAGATTATTCTCTTTGCTGAGCGCATACAGCGCATGTTCGGATTTGTGCGCGAGCTGCTCAACACCACCAACGACACGGCCTTCACGAAGCTCTTTACCAGAATTGAGAAGTATGAGGGCATCAGCGACAACATGGAGATAGAGATTGCCAAATATCTCGACAGCGTGAGCGACGCCCACCTCAGCGATGAGACCAAGGCCAGGATAAGGGCCATGCTCAGGGAGATATCGGAGATTGAGAGTATCGGCGACAGCTGCTACAACATAGCCCGCAACATCAGCAGAAAGTTTAAGGGCAAGGAAGACTTCACCGAAAGCCAGTATGAACACCTGCACCAGATGTTTGAGCTTACCGACGACAGCCTGACGCAGATGAACATCATGCTCTCGGGACGCAAGGACAAGCTCGACGTTAACCGCTCGTTCAACATAGAAAACGAGATTAACAACTACCGCAACCAGCTGAAGAGCCAGAACATCAACGACGTGAACAGCCATGAGTACACCTACGCCATCGGCACGATGTATATGGACATAATATGCGAGTGCGAGAAGCTTGGCGACTACGTTATCAACGTTGTTGAGGCCCGAATGGGTACGAAGCAGAGAGAAGCCTGACCATGACACGGCCGCCGCGGCGGCATGGGCATGACATCAGTAATAACAAGGTCAGGCCAGGGCATGCCGCTCCGGCCTGACTGATACACACGCTATACGGCCGTCCGTATTGTCTTCCGGCATCTACATTTGCCGGAGGCAGTGCCGACGGCCTTTTTTGTGCGGCATCGGCAGGCAGATTGTCAGTCGGTAGAACGGTGCGCCGTTGCTGCTGCGTGCCTAATCGTTGGCGTGTGTGGCTGCGCCATGTTGCGGCAGCCATGCCGTACAGGCAAAATTAACCTATGACTTGCGCATGAAAAGTGGGCCGTTTACGGTGCAAAAGTGGCCCACTTTTGCACCATAAACGGCCCACTAACAGTCTGAAAGTAAATCGGCGGCAATTCCTTAAAGAATTGCTGAATATTCATCACAAAACAATCCTATGTTAATGAAAAGTGGCTGAAAATGTTACGATTTTCAGCCACTTTTTGTGTATCCCTGTTTCCGGTGTCAGCAGGCAGCCGTCTTGCGGCTCCTGAACAGCATGCCCGATGAGTTTGTTATTGAATGTTTTTCTGCCCAAATCCGTCTTCATCGTTCTGTCTTATTTTGGTTTTATCTTGAGCGTAGAGGCTTCCGCTTTTTCGGAGATGTTTTTCATTTTAATTTTTAACCCAAATCGACAGATTTTGGTTAAACGATATGCACCGTAATACGCGGCTCGCTTTTAATCATGTGCGGCCGTGTATTGTGTCATAGGGCCAGATGTGGAATAATCGTATACTAAAAGTTAAATAATGTTTTTCACTGCAAAATAATACACACATTTGGAGCTTCTAACAGTCAAAAACACTTCAAAAACTTTTTTAGACAATAAAGTTTTCATATATTTGCCACCATTATGAAACATAAATGTAATAACCCTAAAATCCGCAAGCAATCTCAATGGCAATCTCAATTGCA
>UMLC01023930.1_pt1 | contig 16631 bp, 19 predicted proteins | sample 1966451 | NCBI WGS metagenome assembly UMLC01 (sample SAMEA4836193, study PRJEB28245) | human gut metagenome | biome: gut microbiome; material: fecal sample | place: Denmark | collected 2008
AGGAGAGGGTGAGGAGATCCGAAGTATGGAGGAATTATGAACAGCTTCAAGTACCGCTTCTATGACAACCAGCTCGATAAGATTGGTAACTATCTGAGCGACTTTGACGACCTGTGTGATCCGACTTTCTGTGCCACGAAGCACGATCTTAAGATTTGGTGCGACACGGTTATGCTCGACGTGCTCGGTGAGAACATCACCGTCTCCGAGACGAACCCGGTGGAGATCCTTATGAATCTCGCGAACGGTTTTGCGATCAGCCTTCGTGAGCTGCAGGCTGATTTCGAAGCTGAGATCGCCAACGCGGATGAGGATATGTAAAATGTGTGGATCTCGCATTACTGAGACGGTGTCTGTTATCGTAGTCGTCGTGCTCGCAGCTGTGATCACGTGCGCATATATTTCGTGGAAAATTGAAGAAGAGGATGCGATGCTTATTGAACGTTTGGAAACTCTAGCCGAGTCCGATCAGAATCTCGCTGTTTCTGATCACGGTTATTATGAAGCTATTATGAATGCTATTGACACTTTTAAGGAGAACTAAAAATGATCGATTTCAAGAAGTTTAACGCGCAGGACACTTCCAAGGGCGAGTACTCGAACAACACGCCGCGTCGCTCGAAGGGTGATCTCTCCGATCTTTGCGATGGTACTGTGAAGCACATCAACGGTGACTTCCGTCTCCGCTCTAACGATTACGGCCCTTATGCTACCTTCAACGTGCTTGAAGATCAGGATCACTTTTTCTACTCTGGCAAGCGAATCACCCGCGTGCTGCAGGACATTGATGCTGCTGGTGCTCGCGATGAACTTCCCGCGCAGGGTGTGATTTTCAAGGCGAAGGTCGCCACTTTTGACGACGGCCGTTCTGTCACTTTCTACGATCTCGAGTTTGTGTAAAATGAGCGCGATCTTTTGGGCGCTCGTGGCTGTGGGCGTGTATCGCGTTGAGAACAGCTAGTATGTAAACTTTATGAATCGCTGATTGAAGCCCTTCGCTATTCTGAAAGCTGCAATAATGTAGTCAACGGAAAGCGAAGGGCTTTCCAAGTTAGAAAGGATTTGGAAATGAAAGAGCAGAACGGTTTTACGCTTGAGGTCCATGCGGCGCGTCATCGTAAGGATCGCGGTTACATCGAGCGCGATGAATTTTCGGATTTTGAAGATCTCTTCCCTGATCTCGCCGACGATTTCAATTCGGATATCATTTATCCCACGTTTGAAGCCGCGAAGGAAGCTCTTGTCACGCTGATTCGCGAGCATCCTGCGGTTTCGTTCGAAGATAAATACACCGGTGATAAATGCGTGATCTCGATCGATGGAACTATTTACCCGAATTTGTGGGACGATAACACGTTCGAGGGTTACGATTATCCCATGTTTTCTCGCTGTAATGTAGATAACGCGGGAATCGAAAAGATCCTCTTCGCCTAAAACAAAACCCCGATGTTTCACGTGAAACACCGGGGTTTTTCATGCCGCGATTTTTAAAACGCTAGGCGTTCTGGATCGTAACCTTCGCGGAGGCCGTGATCGGGGTCGTGGCACCCTCAGGATTGAGATAGGTGCTGGTTGCGGTCAGGTGGATCTCATCACCGTTGTCCAGACCAGACTTCTGAACGTGCAGTACGTTCTGGCGATCGACGTAAGTTCGAGTATTCAGCGGGAGCGCCTTTGCGGTGCCACCGGAATCGCCTGCGGGTCGGAATGCGCTGATCTGGTAGGTTACGGAATCAGGCGCAATCTCGACGGGGTCATGGTACTCCGTGGGAGAGATTGTGCCATTGAGGGTCGGGGTGATCTTGATCGTGCCACCGGGCTCCACGTGAGCGTCGCTGATCGACAGGTTGAGAGTCGTCGGGGTCATGGTCACCGTAGGAATCTTCGCGGACTCAGAGAGCGAGAATACGACGATCGGGACAAACGGGCTGGCGCTGATGATGCACCAATCGTGCAACCAATAATCGGTTGCCAGCGAGATCGGGTTGAACTGGCTCGTGGTCGTGTACTCGTTGGTGTAGCACTGGAAGAAGTCGGAGGTCGTCAAAATGGCATAGTCGTCGTCATTCAGCGGCCACTTCTTGTCGGGTATCACCTTCAGTCGGTACTGAATGTCAACCTTATCCAAATTGTATGCGGCCGCGAGACTCTGAACGTTGGTCGCTGCCATTGCGCTCGAGCGAATAAACAGAACCAGCTCGTCGGACTTTGCGAAAACCGGAATCTCCGAAAGCGTGAATTCGGAACTCGGAATCGTCAGATCGTAGGAGTACTGCTGGAGGGCTTGCAGTAGCTCGTCGCAGGCCTCCTTCGTAGTGGGAGCAGCGCTGAGCTTATGGCGGGGAAGCCCATAGTAGTGATCCATACGCGGGAAGAGTTCAAGCATCTCGCCGAAGATATCGTACTCGTCGGCGTTCATTGGCTGCTGCATGATCTGTGATACTAGAATATTAAGACCGTACTCATCGGTGAACGCCTGTCGAAGCATCTCGCGCGACACGGTGATCGGATAGTTCACCTGGTGGTTCAGCGAGTGGAAAGCCTGCAGACCGTCGGGGTAGTAGGTCTTAAACTGCGTTTCCGCATCCATATCGTAGCTGTGAGCCTTCACCCAGCCCAGAGCGGTCTCAGATACCGTAGTACCATAGTACAATTTCTGCTTGAAGAACTCTCGCAGGGGGTTATTCCAGCGCTGCTGATGAACAAATGCAAAGCCAATTCGGTTCACGAGAAAGGACGTGAAATTATTCCAGATGTCCCCATTGAGGGGGTCGAACAGCTTCTCAACGATCGCCGTGCCCTTCGCGTCGGGAAAACCCAGACGCTGTTGAACGTCGGTCGTGCCGCTGAGCATGAAGCGACCAAGAATTGTGGAATTATCAGTTGCCATAAAATCTCCTTAATTAAATAGAAAGATCGAAATCTTCGACGTTGGGGATCTCGTCGAGCTCGGCGTCGAGATCGTCGTCCTCATCGTCAACGTTGGCAGATCCGCCTGCGTTGCTGATAAACATCGCGATCGTTGACTTCATTGAATCGAGCATTTCCACGATGCCGTCGAGTCGATCGCGAATGTCGTCGAACTCGCCCTCGCGGTGAGCCTCACCAGGGGTCTCGCCGGGGTTGTCTTCAAGATCCTCAGTCTCTTCCGGAGTGAGATCTTCGTTCTCGTCCAAAATTGCCTCCTTAAATAGTTTCTAAATGAAAAGGGCCGGGATTTAACCCCAGCCCAAATTATACAGCATTTGTGAAATATTTGCGAAAAGGTTGACGAACCACGCGCGTCCGGGTCCTACTCAAAGGCTGTCGTTCCGGCTCACGCTGCTCGAAAATACCTCACATGCCATACTTGTCAACTATCTTACCCCAAAAAGCGACAAAACTTCATTGAAATGCTCACGCGTCGCAGGTTTGTCATACCTCAAAATGCCGTAGCAGTACAGATCAGCTAGATTTTGAAGCGTTTTGTTTGCACGCTTCGCCACGATGTAGTTCGGTTTTGAATCCGACGTGCTCAAAGCGTAGATCGGCATATCCGTTTCTTTTGGAATTTTTGTGTTGATAAAGTAAAGACCTTCCTTTAGATCTCCCCAAACTCCAAATTGTTCACCGCGGTAAACCACTCCAAACGAAAACTTCGCTCTGCTCGGCTTTGATTCGATGAATTTGCTCGCGTCCGTGTCAAACTGATTTCCGTAATCGCCGGCGCGATCGCCGAGACGTTCTGCCATCTGCGAATTCGATGCTTTGATCGCGAAATTTTTCGGATCAGGATAGTAAAAATACCAAGTTTTACCTGCAAACCACTGACCTCCGAAGTTTGGAGGTTCTGTGATGCCCAGCTTTGCGAAATATGGATTGATCAGATCGACAGCGTTGCCCATCAAATAAACGCGTAGCCGGGGCTTTCCGCTCGAGTCTTTTTCTGAGTAACGCTGCAACGTGCCAATCAAATTCTGGAAAAGTGAAAACTCATTTGGCAAATACCGAGTATAGGTGTCGATCGACTTATCGATCAGAGCCTCATCAAAAACGACTCTTCGCAAATTATGCATACTTGCCTGCTTGTAGCGGGTGGCCTTTGAAAGCGGAATGATTCGGACGATGTCCGCCCACTTTTCCTTTTTCTTTCCACCTTTTTTCCGAATTTTGATCAGATTTCCGCAGGTCTGAAACTCGTAGTTTTCGAGCGTGGCTTTCAATTTGCGATCTTTCGTTTCAGCTGCGATCTGCCCGAAATAATCGTTCGCTACAACGGAAATGTCATCTTTATAACGGACGATCGCGACGTGCGATTCACCGTTCGAGAAGTAATCCCTGAGCATTTGCTCGCGAAGTCCGAAGGTCTTTCCTAGCTCACGCTTTGCGATAATCAAATTGAATAGCGCATCGTAGCTCAAAACGTCTTGCCATTTTATGAATCTCGGCTTTTTCATAACATCTCCAAACAGAAAAACCCCGCCGCGCAAAGAAAGGAAGAAAGAAACGCGGCGGGGTTTTGACGAAGGGAAGTAGCACTGGCATGCTAGACTTATAATCGTCGCTCTCTGCTTACATCTAGCATTATACCACACTAATCGGAGGATTTGCCAAACATCTCAAGAAATTTCTTATTTTTGAGATCGGGGTTAATCGTACACAAATTCTCCAAAATAGATACGACCTCGGTGAGGATCACGTAGGCCGTAACCGCGCCGGTCGCGGGGATCGACACCCCGAGATCGAGCTGACCGCTCGCGAACTCCATTGCCACGCTGAGGGCGAATGCTCCATAAAACGCGAGCTTGTGGTAAAGACCCTCTCGCATTTTTGAGCTGGAAAAACTCTTAGTGGCGATCGCACCGATCCAGCCGGTCAGGATGTCAAGGGCGATGAAGATCGACATGATTTCAAGAAAGTTAAGCATTTAAACTCCAAACACAAAAGTCGCAGCTCCATTGAGCGTGTAATTTCCGACTCCAGGAGCAGTATCAAAAGTTACATAGAAAATCCACTGCTGCGGATTTACCGTAACTTGCGCTGTATCGGAATGCTCTCCAGAAAGCAAAACATCTACGAGTGGCTGATTGTAACAGTTTTCCGAGAATACCACTTCTCTCGCAGCTTGTCCGAGGCGGAAGCTATTTTCAGAATTGCCGCTCGGAATTTCGAGAGGTACATTTCGGAAATCAAAAGTTACGAGCGGACCCCACTGATAGATTTTCAAATTTGTGGAGTTTCCGAAGGAATACGTGAATTTCGAAGAAATGTCGGTGTATCCGCCGCGGGCATATTTTCCCGAACTTTCGATTTGCGATTGAAGAGCCGGCGAAAGCTTCTCGTACGTCACAGCGTCATCAGCGATCTTCGTACCGGTAACACATTTGTCTTGTAGCTGCGCCGTAGTCACCGAATTTACAGGAAGCGTCACAGATTTATCGTCAATCGAAATGGTACCGTCGGGCGTCAAATTGATGCCCGAATCAGCTGGCACCGAAACTCCGCCGAGCGTCGTCGAGCTTGCGGGCGGCAGCACGTAGGGATCGATATCCGTGGAAATAGTGCCGTCCGCGCTAACATTCACATTCGCACCGATTCGGACTCCGCCGAGCTTCGTGCGCGTCGCGGGCTGAAGCGTGAACTGAGAGTCCTTGCCCAGGATCTCAACCTGCTTCATCTGCGAATCGATAGCGTTCGCGAGCTTGTTGATATCGTTAGCGCCATCAAAAACCGCAGCTGGGTTAATTTCGGGGAAATCGTAATTAGGGGTTGCCATTTTAAACCTCCAGAGAAACCATTGTCGGGTAACTAAGCCATTTTGTGAGTCGAGAACCAGCGTTTTTAATTTCTTTAAAAGTTCGCTTCCACGCGCCAGTGCTTCCGTTCAGCTCGACAATACAAGATCCGCTCTTTTCGTATGCATTCCCGGCTACATTTTTTGTCAATCGAATACCATAGATTTGAATTGTCGAACTAAATCCAATTTCTTCAGTTGTCGCGGGGGTGTTGTAGCCTTTTGATATAACGCCGCTCTCGCTATTTGACTTGAAAAATGTGTTGGGACTTGTCTCATTTTCAACCTTTCCATAAACAATACAAATTTTATCGTTAATTTTTATGACCGAAAGCAAATCGTGAAAAATGCTACCGTCATTGAGCGACGATCGAAATGCTTTCGACCAAATTCGATCAACGCCCGTAATCGCATTTTGAACGTCGGGATCGAGATTTGCTTCAACGACTCCACCATCCGCGATCTTCTCGTTCGTGACCGCGCCGCCTACCAAATTTTCCGTCTTGACGTTCGTATCAGCAAAAGCTCCAGAACCCACGCCGAGGTGTCCCTTCGCGTCGACGGTCATATTTTTGCCGATCAGAACACCGCCGATCTTGTCCTTCGTAGCAGGCTCCAGCTCAAAGCGCTTCACTGTGGTCGTCAACAGCCCATCGGAAAAAACCTCAAAACCGTCACCGACTCGCACTCCGCCCAAAATGTCAGAACTCGCGACCGGCAGATCGTAGGGCTCGCCCTCAAAGCCGGTCTGGATTCCGTGCAGCACTGCGTCGGTGGCGTTTGCCAAACCATTCACCGCGTCCGGAAAGCTCAAAGTCGAATCAGGGTCAACCGTCGGCAAACCATAATACTGAGTACTCACTAAACCTCCTCAAAATATCCAGTCGTTTTCACGTCAATTTTACTAGGATCAGTGTACTTGATTTGCTCGCTGCCGTCACCCCAGATTACGTTTGAGATCATATCGACTTCGATATAGGTCTTACCGTCATCTGCGAGCTCTGCCCAAGTGTGCCCGGTATTCGCGAGCTGCTTCCACGTCATCGCATGAACTCGAAGAGTGTCATACATCTGCTTAAAAACTACATACATGTAGTCGAAAGCGCCGGAAACCGGGTTCCTCGACTTTCCACCGAGCTTGAGATCATCGAGCATCTTTGAGATCGCATCAACGCGATCTTTCAAAATCGAGATCTTGAGACGGATCTGCGCGTTGTTGCCGTCGAGATCGTTAAGCGCTCCCGAAAGCTCGTTTGCATATTCACAAAGTTTACACAACTCGAAGAGGATCTTCTTGATACCCTCCTCCTCCGAGTAAACATTTCGGTAGAACGCGGGAATGCTCGGTGTGAATTTGGTGAAAGCACCATATGGTACAAGCGGAAACATCAAACCTCCATAATTAGAAACCGTTGAAATTAACTGCGATCAAATCGGAAAATAGGACCTCCAACTCGTCGAGGATCAAAACGTCAACATCATTATAGCGCTCCTCGAAATCAACATATTTCTCGAGGTTATCGCCGATGCGCAGATCTTCGTGCTCTTCGTCGGTCGCATTGCTCGCGTAATCTTCGCTCTCGCCGTTGAGCAACGTAGCCGGGAAGTCCGAAAAGACATGCCTGCGTTTTCCGTAATCGTCGCCGGCGAGAAACGCGTCGAAGTCTTTGTCAAGCTTTGCGTATAGCATTTTGTATTTCGGCATGATTTCGTTCAGCTTGCGCACAAACTGCCTGCGCCACGCAGCGGCGGGAAGGATCCCGATCTCGCGAAACTCGAAGCGTGCTGCGATCTTCACCTGCAGGCGCTCGCGCTGCTCATCGTTGTACGCATCCCATTTCCAGGCGGGGTCGTCCCAGTTGATAAAGCCGCAGTCCTCCAGCTCAGCATATGTGAGCGTGGAGACTCCGTGGAAATCGTGCGGAAGATTTTGAGCTGTGAACTCGAAAGGTTTAAGCATCGTTGCCCTCCATCTGAGTCAATAGATTATTGGAAGCTTCGAAATTGTCAGTTCGGAAATCCTGCGCCCAGATGACCTCTACAGGTTTCTGATCAGCAGCGCTCGCAGTGTGATAGCACAGTCGGTTCCATGCGTCTGCTGCCTCACGTCGGCAGTTGAGCGGATCGAGACTCATGATTTCGGAGCTGGCATTTTGTGATTTGACTTCGCCCGTGATCATACGTTCAGATTTCTGCTCAACGGAGGGGATTCCGAGGAAGCGGTAAATGTCATCCCAAAGAGAGCGTTTTGCTGCGTCGATGTCGCCGGCGATGCAGGGAACGCCGGTTTGGATTGCCTCAACTTTGATGTGCTCGGTGAGCTGCGAATATCCCACGACGGCGGGGTCACCACCGGCGATCGACTTCATCACATTTGCGACGTCGGCAGTCTTTTCCTGCGGTCCGGTGATCACGAAAGGCGTGCGCTGCTGGAGCATGTTAATGTCGAGGGTACGGTCGATCGTGGTCAGGCGCCGGGCGTACATGTCCATGTGCCCAGCCATCGGAAGGCGCATCCGGTTGTCGAAGATCGGGACACCATTCGTATCGTCAACAGAAAAACGAAAACCGTTGTTACCGAGCGCATCCCATTTTGAGGGCTTGTCGTAAACGTTCGGAGCGCCCTGATATACGAGCTGCATCGAGTACACCATATCCTCGGCATTTTTCGGAAAGGCGATCGTTGCCATTCCCTGGAAAAACAGGTTGTATTCGAGGTAGCGCTCATCGCAGCTTGCGGGCAGATTGATCCACTTGAAACGGGACAGCGCCAGCGCGTCGAGCCACTGGCGATACATTTCGTAAATTCGCTGATTGAAGAAAGCGCTCTGAAAAAATACGTCCGATCCGGGCATCTTTTCGTAGTGCTTCTTGCGGGACTTTCCCAATTACTTCACCTCCACGGTGACTTTAAAGTTCTGATCCTCGAAAATCGAGGTTTTGGCAGAAGGAACAGGATCGGGCGAGGTCTTTCGATCGCCGCGGGCGTAGGCTTTCCACGCTACAGAATCTCCATAAAAGAGATCGCCGTCGAGGTTACAGCCCGAAACGGGACAGTCACTCGCAAACTGCCATGCCACGACGTTACCGTCGGCTGTGGGACACTTCCATGTCCGCGCGGTAGCGTGCGAGGGCTTTGCGACAGCGGGGTAGCTGGCGATCCAGCGGGCGCAGTTCTGCTCGACACCGCCCTGATTGAAGCGCCACGGGTTGCCGTAGATCCAAACCCAGACCTGCGTCAGATCGTGAACGCGTCGGACGAATTCGTTAACCCAAGCAACGCTCTGGTTCCCTTCCCAGTCGAGTGCCGGGATGCCGTCGCCGAAATAGTTTTTGCAGTTTTCGACGAAGAAATCTGCTTCAGCGAGGGCGTTTCCGGAGCCAGCGAAATGATAGAAACCCCACAGTTTCCCAGCGTTTTTCGCTTTCTGCACAAAACCATCACAATAGGGATCAACGTAGGTCGTGCCCTCGGTCGCCTTCACGATCACGCCGTCAACGGGGGCGGAGGCGGGGTCAAACCCCGCATGCCAGTTTGAAATGTCAATGAAGTTAAGCATTCTCCTCCAAATTATCATAAATCGAGATGTGCCCGATCTCGTCGGGGTTCGACCAAATTGTAACACCCGATTTAAGAATCGACTTAATAAGCTCTTGCGCACTCTCGATCACGCCGTCACCACCGGTGAGCCAGAGATCCGAGCACTTCCAATAACTAAAGTGCTTCATCACATTGAATCCATTAAAATTCCACATCTGATTCAAAGCATAGCCGAAACGAAGCATCAGATCGCCGGCGGGCGCGATTTCACCAGGTTTTTGGGTTTTGATCCTGACCTGAACGCCTCTCCACGCGAATTCGTCGGGCAGAGGATCGCCCGAATACTCGCCAATTTTAATAGGCGGATCGAGCCGACGATCCAGATAGCTCTGGCGAACGAGCTCGAGATCGGTTGTCAAGGTTCGCTGCGCATTTTCCACAGACTGATCGCGCGAATATTTCGCGTTCGCTCGAGCGAGATTACGATCGCGGTAGGCATTTGCACGAGTCAGGGCTGCGGAGTTTTCGGAATTTGAAATTGCAGCGCTGTAGGATCGGGCTGCGTTGGTGTCACCTGTGGTTCGAGATCGCTGAGCGTTAGCATTTGACGTGTCGCGCGTCGAAGCCGAATTCGAGACAGTGGTATCGCGAGATCGCTGAGCGTTCGCATTGGAGGTATCGCGGGTCGAAGCCGAATTCGAGACGGTTGTGTTGCGGGAGCGCTGAGCGTTCGCATTGGAAGTATCGCGGGTCGACGCGGAGTTTGCTACCGACGTATCGCGCGAGCGCTTCGCGTTCGCATTGGAGGTAGTTGTATTTTTATCTGTCACGGCAGAATCATTTGTATTCTGAGTAGTCATCATCGTTACAGCTGTATCCGTGCTCAAATTGTTGACATCTGTCGTGAGAGTTGTAGCGATTTTTGTAGCTGCGACTGAAGCAGAGTTATTACGCTTCATTTTTCGAGTATTAACATCTTTCATGATCGCCATTGCTGCGGGATCAGATCCGAATGCAAGCATGTTTTGCGTCGTGGATTGCATACCCGAAATTGAAGCGGTCGCCATTTTCATGGGGATCGCCTCAACGGCAGCGCCCGAAATGGCAGCACTGAGACCTGTAAAAATTGGTGCTGCGGCAGCAGAAGCAACTCTCAAACCCTCCGGCAGGATAGATCCCCAATATTGAGAGTCCAAAACTTCGTTGTCGATGCCAGTTAAATCAGAAGTCAAACTTGTTGAATTGTCTGTCACATCGCTGGAAGCTTTATTATTTTTGGTCGTAACAGCATCATTGAGACTGTTTTGAGCCAACACTTGCGTAGTGCGTAGCGTGTTTCGAAGTGTCGTGACTTCAACTTGCGTTTTTGAGCTTTCCTGCGTGTTCGTCAAACCGACATTTGCCGAATTCACAGAATTCGCATAGCTCGTCGCGTTCGAGTTCTGCGTGTTCGTCAAACCGACATTCGCCGAATTCACGGAATTTCCATAGCTCGTCGCGTTCGAGGCATTCGTATTCGTCAAACCGGTATTTGCCGAATTCACGGAATTTACATAATTTGTCGCATTCGAAGCGTTCGTATTCGCTTGTCCAGTCGCATTTGAGCTTAACGCGTTTTGATACGCAGCGAGCGCAGATCGCTGCGCGTTCGTTTTGTTGACGGTTGCGGAGGCATCCGTATTTGTGAAGGCTTTGTTGATAGCGTCAAGCTCGTTTTGATAAGAGGTATTTGTGCTACGAACGTCATTCGTATATGCCAGCTCTTTCTCGGTGAGAGCTTTGACATTGTTTGTGTTGTAATTGTGAAGCTTGAACTTGTCATAACCGTGCTGATAGATTGCGTACTTCGGAATATCAAACCCGAAATTGAAATCGCGGAAGTCGGATCCCGGAATCGACTCCTGAAATTCGCGATCAGAAAGGTCTTTCCAAATAAATTCGTCCGGGGTGCCTCCACCTACACCGGTTAGAAATGCTTCGAATCGAATGTACGGATACGCGAGCGACACTTTTTTCTGGATTTCGAGAGCGCCGCAGTCCTCGATTTTGATAACTGATGTAGCGCCGGTCGAATCGGAGACCTCGAGCGCCGCGTACGGAAATGTATAAAGCTTCGCCAACTCTGCATACTCTGCAGGGTAACCGAAATCTTCCTTCGAAAAGTTGAGCTGCTTGAGAAGGCCGCTGTTTGGGCGGACCTGCCAAAATGCGAATCCGTTTGATCCGGATCCGAAATACAGAAATGCGAATTTGTCGATTTGCTCGTAGGTGTGACCGGAATTTGCGAGATCGTTCCAGGTGAGCCCTGTATTTGAAAGCTGTTTCCACGTCATAGAGTCCTTTTTGAAGAGGCGCCCCTCCGTGCCGAGGACAATCATCGATTCATCGACCATAAAAATAGACTGAATCGTTTCAAGGATCTGCGGAGCTTGTTCAACCATCGCCTGCATAAAAACGTAAAAGTCTCGGGCGGCCACGGCGAAAACCCAGATCCCGTTCGGGGTGAAGTTTGAATTTGAAGTCGTCGGGGTCGTTTGCAGTTTGAGACCAGAGTAATCGGTTCCGCCGGCTGCAATCGCCGCGGAGTTAATGCCAGCATCCGCACCGGCACGATCACCGGTACTGTAGAAGCCAGGGTCCGCTGGAGAGATCGCGTTCACGCTTCCAAGATCGTAAAGGCCGCTGTATGGAATTGTTGTTGCAAAGAGGATATATTTTGTTCCGTTTCCGAAAGGCACGAAATCGGAGTGCTGAACCGCAGCGGGTTCGCCGTAGCTAACATCCTCAGCGAGCAGATATTTGTTGTTTTCGATCGGGTTTTGCAGATATTCATCAACGTTCGATGCTGCGAGCGGGGCGTGACCTCGCTCGAGCATCATGTAATTTATGTCAATCCGATTGACATACGTCGTCCAAACGTCTAGATCGAGCACGCAGCTCGTAGTGTTAGCCGCTGCGAACTCAACATTCTGCACAAAGTAGAAGAAACGGCGGGCGTGCTCATTCGCAAAGGGCACTGGGGCCGGCGAAAATTCAACCATCAAATAATTGAAATTCACGAGTTCGTCAAACGGAACCGGCAGTTTGATCGACTGTTTTGGGAAAACTCGCATGGCCGACTCCAAGACATGGATCGGGCTTTCGAGCGCATCAAAATAGCGATCGCGGGCGGCATCATCGTCGAACTTCACGACATTTTCGTAATCGCCGCACCAGTTAACGTTACAAAGCTTAAGCTTTGTGCCGGGCTCCCAGCGCGTGTAATCGAAACTCTGCTGGATTCGGTATGGGTCAACGTTGGAGATTCCTGGAAATTTGATGTTGTCGCTCAAATGTGGAAATTTATCGGACATTCGCCCTCCTATAATCGAAGTTTACTCGATTATAGCAGGGTTCGCGTTTCCGATTTGAATTCGGGGTGTGTGCACGCCGGGTTTGATTGAAACGTATTTGTCGCGATCATCGATTTTACGATGATAGTGTTTTTTCAAATAATCCACAGTTGCAGAGTTTGAAAACTTCATCGTGTCTCCGATAACCTTCCAAATCGGCCAGAGGGCTTGCGCGCGATGCGTACAAACGTGTGTTTTGTTGCCGAGATAATCAGTTACATCTGAGTCGAAGATCTCCGTCGTTTTCGGCTTGTCTCGCATCAGCGTGTGCGCCACGCTCGGTGCGAGCGAGCAATTGTAGCCCAGGCACAAATTCACTGCTTTTTTTGCAGTGTACCCCTGCTCAATCAGCCAGTCCAAAACATCTTCGATATGGTAGCAACCTTCAAAGCCGTCGGGGTGCTCGGGGCGCGAGATACCTGCGAGGGTGACGTGGGAGTGCCCGTTTACAAAAGAAATTCGTGCTTTGTTCCAGAGCTCTATGTGATCGGAGTAATAGATTTCACCTGTTTTCTTGTCAGCCGGCTCGATATCAAAAATTCCGATATCGGTGAGTGGTGACGCGAAGTGCGGAAAATACTTACGATTATGCGACTGCACGCGATCAAGAGCTGCGGTGCACGCCTCGTGGAGAGGTTTGAGGGCATCGAGTAGGTCGGTGTAGTCGTAAGGCTTCGCAAGTGCGATCTTCATCGAGTCGGTATCGCCGCCCGTGATGAGAGCTGCTGAGCCAAATTTTTTATAGATCAGCATGATCGCGATAATCAGATGCTGGCGAGAGCCAGCGACGATGCGGAGGCCGTAGTTGTAAAGAACTCGTGGAGTTTCGGGAGCTCGATCCTCGAAATTGTCCTCTGTTGGTTTTGTATTCGAATCGACGTGAATCTCACCGTCATTGTCGACTTCGAAATCAGGTCGCCAAAGCTGCATTGCTTGCGTACCGTAAATTCCGTTAAATGCACCCTTTGTGGCTACATTATAGTAAGCGCTGAGTGCCTGCTCCGACATCGAACCTGATCTGAGCTGATCCGCGATCGAGTTCGGAATGTCTGCTGGAATGTCGAGAGCATAGGGTTCGCCCTCATTGTAGGTTTTGGTCAATTTCTTAACGTGAGATTTCTGCTCGAAAAGAATATTCGATTGAAGCGTGACGTAATCTGGTGGGTTCATGAAGCAGGCAGTGTACTCGCCAGCGATCGCCTCAAAGCTATCGAAATCGTAAACTTGAAAAACGTTCCACAGCTCTACTTCGGAAAGGCAAAGCTGAGCCGATCGCGCAGAATAAAGTTTTCCGAAAGCAAAAACCGCTCCATCAGCAGTATCACTCCACCCGCGATCGCGTGCAGCATCGTCGACGGCCGCGTTGGCTTCGCCCGGATCGTCGTCGGCGAGAATTCGTTTAGCAGTAAACTTTCCCTCGGCGAGGGTCGCAATGCCGTAGTATTCAAACGCTGACCCGGCTTTCAGACGCAGATTCTTGAAGATGAAGACTCCGTGAAGAGCGAAAGGAAAAGGTTCAAAGTAATACTTCAAAACGTAATCGAGCGGAGTTTTCGCGACTTTTTCACAAGCGAGCTGAAAAATTTTCATATTCTCAGCTTTTTCAAATTTACGCGGAACCCTGCGTCCGTTAATGTACATATGGTGCATAGAAGTGACGTCGAGCGAGCAAACTCGGTGAACCATTTTCATGGCTGTGAGGGCCGCAGTGAAAGTCAGACCTCCACGGAAGCAGGCCGTACGGAGCAGCATAGTCTGGAGATCTTGCGGAAGTTCAGACTGGCAAACCAGCTCAAACATTTTACCCAAGTTAATTCTTTTATTTTTGTTCGGGCGCAGTGGGTAAATTTCGTGCGCGGCCATCTGACGCACGAGCGAAGTCTTCGTCAAAACGCGAACGCCGAGCATATCAGCTTCAAGCCACTCGTACGAGTGGAGTAGGAATTTAAAATATGCGGGTATCACCTGAACATCGCGTTTCATATAAAAGATCTCGCGCTCGGTGAGTGGAGTTATCTGAGTGCGCACCAAGGAGTAATCGAGATCTCCGACTGCTTTCGGAAGACCCGCCGTCGAGCCCATCGATTTAAGACCCGACATGTCCAGAAAAAACGTGTCCCAAAATCGGAGGGCGATCCTATCGTCTTTATAAAGATCGAAGCAGTAAACGTGCGTCGCTGTCTGAGCTGTGCATTTGCAGGTGTACTTTTCGCAAAGATCTGCGAGAAGCGTTTGCAAATCAAACATAAGGTTGTACGCGGCGATGATCGGAATATAATCACCGGAACGCTCGGCTGCAGAAATCAGTGCATCAACGTAATCGACAGATTCACGCTCTGTGCGGAGGATAGAGATATGATCGTCGCGATCAGGAGTGTAGGTGGAGAGGTTGACGTCGGAGACGTTGTTCCAAATGTATGCATAAGCATACGCCTGTTTGACGCCCCCGACGTTAACCGTGGTAGTTTCAGTGTCGTAAATCGCAGCAATCTTAAAGTTCCTTTTCTTTTTAGCCACGATTCCTCCTCCTCCTCTTTGATTTTAATAAAGTTTTGCGAACTCATTCGCAATCTTCTTCTGATCACCCGAATCGAGATTATTGAAACGCTCATTCATCTGATTTTTGAACTTCTCGGAAGTTGTATCGACATTCGAATAATCAAAATTAGTGTAGTCGGCAATAAAAAGCTCCCATGTTGTTCCGGTCGGAGTTTCTTGCAGAAAACTAGCTGTATACAATGAGAACAAATCCATCTCCGGGTGCGCTTTCAAAATGTTCTCGATATGATCGCCATCCTCACCCGCCCAGTCTTTACTGTATGCCATAAAGAAAGACTTGACTTTAGCGCGTCCCTCCGCGCCTGATCCGAAAATAGTAGGCTGCCGATCTTGAGCCCTGCGCATTTCATTTTGAACGAAGAGATTACGCTTACTCTGCCGAGACGGCTCTTCAATTCGTTTTTGAAGCCTTTCTAGTTTCTTCGAAACTTGCGTTAAAGACTCTCCGCGTTTAAATGCCGTTCGCTTAACAAACTGTTCCAGATTTTGAGCTTCACGCCGATAAATAGCTTTGACTTTCGCGTTTTTCTCTGATTTCGCAACCTTGCGCAACCGCGTGATTCGCCGTTGGAGTTTGCGACGAGCGTTTTGAGCTTCGCGCGAAATGCGACGACGTTCCGGATCGCGAGCCATCAGAGATACCTGACGCCGTTTACAAAGGTTTTGCTACAGTCAAGAGAAAAGTAATCCATGCGACCCCAGTCATGCCCATCGCGATCGCACCAGCCATCGTCAATGAGGCCGCAGGCCTCACGGAGGGTGTAATACTTCTTCTTGAAGATCAAAAATACAAGTGCGATCCGCTGATCGAGGTTGTACTTTGAAATATGAGAAACGACGTGAGCCGGTACGTCGCGTATATCGTGACGGTAAATCGGAGTAGTGTTTTGAGTAGCGCGATCCGCACCAGTCAGAGCGTAACGATCATTCATTTTAAAGCCTCCAAACGTGCATAAAGCTGAATTAAAATGTCATTCTCAGCCTGCAAAATATAGCGTAAGATAGTGATTTTTTCATCTTCAGTTAAGCATGAAAAAGAACGGTTGTTAAAGCCGCAGCTACTATCTTCGACGGGTTTAAAATACTTTTCACAGTCATAAATTCTAAATGCCAAGCTATGAATAACATCCTCTTTATCCAAATAACCATTGACTTGACCGAGTTTCAAACAATTGGAACTAATATCTGAATCGATCTGCTCTAGCAATATATCAACACATTTTTTTAAACTAGGAGCTAGCCAGTAAAAAGGTTCGGTGGTCCTAAAAATGCATATGCTACTATCATTTTTAATCAAATTCGGAATGTTACCCAACTCAGTCATGTTCATAATTCCTCCATACTTCGGATCTCCTCACCCTCTCCT
>UMLC01017036.1_pt1 | contig 16451 bp, 10 predicted proteins | sample 1966451 | NCBI WGS metagenome assembly UMLC01 (sample SAMEA4836193, study PRJEB28245) | human gut metagenome | biome: gut microbiome; material: fecal sample | place: Denmark | collected 2008
GTGATAAGAAAAACATCCGTCTGGAATTTATCGGCGACCGGAACTATAAGACGCTAATGCATCCGAATGATGTGAAGGCAGTTGCAGAACTGAGTGAGCTGGCACGTGTGTTGTCTGCTATTGAAGAAATCAAGAAAGAACAGAAAGAGGCCAACTTGAAAATCAAGTTTGTGAAACGGAAGATGGAAGAGAATACGGAAGAGTGAATTACATGCCTGAGAAACTACCGATTGTTATTCGTAAGATGATCCTTGTAGTTATCGGACTCATGCTTCTCTTAGTGTCTTTCTGTTTTTTAGGTTAAAATAAAAGACATAGTTTTATGAAACATTGTATTTTATTTTTTGTGTGGGTACTGCTGATGGGGGAAATCAATGTTGTGCTCGCACAGACAACAGGTAAGCCGCAAAATAATGTAATCAGTGAAGTCTGTATTCAATCAGGAAAAGAACGTATTTATGGTGTTTTGAGTAAACCCGAGAAAAAAGGAATAAAGCAGCCTGTGGCTATCATAGCTCACGGTTTTAATGGTACGCATTCGTTCGGGAAAAACTATTTTAGTAGGCTTAATCGTCTTGGATATCAATGTTATGCATTTGATTTTCCTTGTGGTTCAGTAAACAGTCGCAGCAATAGCAATACTTTGGGTATGTCTGTTATTGATGAACAGCAACATCTGGAAGCGGTTGTACGTTATTTTCAGTCGCAGCCAGATGTAGATGCGGGGCGTATTGTACTGATTGGAGAAAGTCAGGGTGGACTGGTTTCTTCACTTGTGGCGGCTAATTCTTCTATGGACATTCATCGCTTGATTCTTGTGTTTCCGGCCCTCTGTATTCCCGATAATTGGAATGAGCGTTATAAACAGATTGCTGAAATTCCTGATACGACTTATCTTTGGGGGGTAGGAATAGGACGCCGTTTCTTTACTGAACTACGCTATTTAAAGCCCATGGATATTATCGGGCGTTACGAACGTCCGGTGTTGATTATTCATGGAGATGCGGATGTGGTGGTTCCTGTAGAGTATTCACATGCTGCGGTGAAAGCTTATCGCGACGCACGTCTTATTGTGCTTGAAGGTGAAGGGCATGGCTTTAAACCGCAGGGATTTGAGCGTTCGCTGGATGAAATTGAAAAATTCCTTTTGAATGAATATAAGGAAAACGGGCAGACCTCCTCGTTGGAGAGGGGTAAGTAGGGAAGACTCTCCTGTCTGACTCAATAAAAAGAATGGCTGCCGGAAAGAACATTGTGTTCTGACCGGCAGTCATTCTTTTTATTGGGATAACATTATTCACGTTTCATGATCTGCTTGATGCGTCGGATGCGAGGCAAACGTCCCACTACATTTTTATTTAAGAACTTCTCGAAGAGAATCAAGGCCAAAAACCACACTCCGACAATGCAGACCCAGCCGTACATTTCTTTCAGACTGACCAGAGTGGCCTGCTTCATGGCTTCTCCGTAAATCTGGTGGAAAGTCTGGTTGCTGAGGGCCGTATTTACCTCGTCGAGTTCAATAGAAAGGGTTTGAAAATTCTCCGGAATAATGTGTTGCAGTACACGGCTGTAGATGGCTCCTCCTAAAACAGAACCGAATCCTGTACGCACGAATCCCAGAATAGACAGTACCTGGAAGAAGTGCTGGAAAGGTACGATGCCCGTGACGTATACAGTGAGCGAGATGTAGAGAATGATGTAGCCTGCGCCACGAAGCATCGTGGGCAAGTAGATCCATTCGATATTCATTCGCGGGTCGATGAGGAAATACATGACGCACTGGTAACCCACAATCAATGCAAATCCCAGAAATACGGGTACCTTGTAGCCTTTGCGCAGACGAGCATGCCAGTAGTAGGCAAAGGCGCATCCTATTACGGTGCCAGCCAGGTTCCACCAGTTCAGCGATACGGCATTCAGTACGTCGTATTGCAGGATGCTGCCTGTAAAGATGTTCTGTAATACCGTGGGAGCAGCCAGGAAAAAGCAGAGCATCAGGAACAGGAAGAGCAGCGACGTAAGGTTCCGGTACTTGAAGGCGGCCAGTTCGATGTACGGATGCCTTTTCACAATCATCCGGTGGATGCTGAGACCCAGTGAAAGAATGGCTATCAGGGTGCCCAGGCAGATGGGCAGGGAATCAAACCAGTCGTAGAACTTGCCATATTCGAAAACGAAAATGGTAGACAAGAGGAAAATAGCCCACAAGGCACCGCCCAGCCAGTCGATGCCGAACAGCGGCATCGGTTTCATGAACCGGAAGTGATGCGTCAGCGCGGCTACGATTCCCCATCCTACGAACAGCAGGCCCATGATGCACCAGTGCATGTAGCGCCAGTTGGCCCAGTAGCCGAGGTATACGGTCAGCAGTCCTGAAAGCTGGATACTTCCTAATACAATCAGGTAGACTACGGGGAAGAATACGGCAAAATCACGGGTCGGCGTAATGCTTAACTGTACGTTGGAGAGTGCTTCAAAAGTTCCCCACATACGTAGCATTCCGGCAATGAAGCAGACGAGTACTAACCCTGGAAGACTGTCTGTGTGCATCGTAATGAAGTTGCAGGTAATCAGTGCCGGATAAATGAACAGCAATATGCTGCGGGTGGTAAACCGGAACTTCAGCCGGAACAGGATGGGGAAGATGATGGTCATGCCCACAAAAGAGGCATAGCCGGCCATCATGATGTCTTCTTGCATCAATGCCAGTGAGCCTACCATCTGCGATACAGACGACAGATATATGCCTCCGCTGAACTGAAAGCTGAGTGCTAAAAACAGGCAGAGAAACACACGTAACTTGTCCGGCACAAAGTCGCGAAACATCATGACGCGTGTAGGAATATTGGGACCGGCCATATCAGTATCTTACTTTACATTCCACATTCATTCCGGCACGGAGGCGGGCAAGGTCTTCTTTCTTATTGTCGGAGGTAAATTCGATGCGGACGGTATGCGCTGTTCCACTTTGACAAAGTTACCCGCGGAGTTGTCCTGTGGCATTAGAGACAAAGAGGAACCGGTGGCATCCGAAATGGAAGAAACCACTCCTGTAAATTTGACTCCCGGCACTGCATCCACTTCAATGTCTACTTTTTGTTCGTTTTGCATGACAGAAGTCTGTGTTTCCTTGTAATTGGCAATCACCCATTTCTCGGAATCATCGATCAGGGTCACCATGGTCTGCCCGGGTTGTACAAGCTGGCCTTCGTGAATGTTTTTCCGTCCGGTCATGCCGTCGGCAGTAGCCAGAATGACAGTGTACGACAAGTTCAGACGAGCCAGGTTAAATTCAGCCTCGGCCACTTTGATGGCCGCATCGTTCTGCTCCAGACGCTGGGTCTGTTCGTGTTTCACCAATGAGGTGGACTGCTTCTGGCGTGTCATTTGTTCATAGCGTGCCTTGGCGGCTTCGTATTCTGTTTTTACACGGTCGAACTGCTGGGCAGTTACGGCGTTTTTCTTGATCATTTCCGAATAACGCTTGTAGTCGGCTTCTGCATTTTTCAGTCGTACGCTTGCTTCACGGATGCCGGCATCGGTTACCAGAATGTTACTTTCAGTGGTGCTAATAGTGGTGTGCATGGCATCTTTTCCTACTAATGCGTTCTTGTAGTTGGCTTCGGCCTGTGCCAGACGCAGCAGGTATTCCGAATCTTCAATCACGAGCAAAGTATCTCCTTTATGCACTTTCTGGTATTCTTCAAAATAGATTTTCTTGATGAATCCTGGTACACGAGTATTGATGGGAGTGATGTGCTGCTTGATTTGTGCATTGTCTGTATATTCCACGTTGCCTAAATGGATGAAGTGGCTGCTTACCCAGCAGATTCCTGCCAGAATGATGACGGTCAGAATGATGTTTGAAATCTGTCTGTTTCTTTTTATATTAGCCATGGTGTGTTTCTTTAATTTTGTGGTTCTTGAAAATGAAAAGTAAATTATAATGTACCTACTGTCTTCTTCAGCATGAAGTACTGGTAAAGGATGCCTATCTGTGCGTTGGCCAGCTCAAGTTCGCTGCTCAACTGTATGTTGCTGGCATCCAGCATGTCGGTCACCAGCGACAGTCCGTTGAGGTAGCGGCTGTGCACCACTTCGTAGTTTTCGTGTGCCAGCTGTACACTTTTCTTCTTGGTATCCAGTCGGGTATAAGCTTCTTCCAGTTGGATATAGGCAGCATTGATGCCATTGGAAAGTTGTTCATCGGCCAGCCGTTTGCTTTCCTGTGCTTTAAGGGTTGCCAGTTTGGCCTGTTTCAGCTTTTTGTTGTTTTTGAACAGTGAATCAAACTTGTACGTTACGTTTACCCCTACGAACCAGTAATTGAAATTCTTGTTGATAGGTGGTACTTCTATCAGAATAGGTCCGTCAAAGTTGTTGCTGGCCATCAGTCCGATGGTAGGGCGGCGTCCGGCGCGGATAAGATTCTGTTGTCTTTCGCTCATCTGAATGCCTAAGTCGGCCAGTTGCATCACCGGAGCATTGTTGCGTTCATTTTGCCAGTGCAACTCGTTTTTCTTATCCAGGTTCATGGAAAGCAAGGTGGTGTCCGGAAAGATTTCGGTATTTGTTTCCAGTCCGATGGTGGTGACCAGTTGTCGGTTCAGAATCCGGATACGATTCGACACATTGGTTCGTCCCAGTTCCAGGTTCTTGAGCTGAAGTTCATAGCGGGTGATGTCACTCTTTAGGGCGGTTCCCTGCTCAAAAGCCGATTCTATTTCTTTAATAAGCAGTCGGGTTTGTTCAATGTTTTTTTCATATACCCGTTTCTGGTTGTGAAGTTGGAACAAGTCCAGGTAGTGACCTACCAGCATGAAGCGTACATTCTGCTGGTCGTTGTCCAGTTCGGCTTCAGCCATTTTCTTTTGAAGTTCACTCATTTCAATACCGGTGGAAATAGCTCCTCCGGTGTACACTGCCTGGGTAGCCTTAAAGGCAAAATTGTTTCCCCAGTGAGGCATTTCTGCTTTCATTCCATTGGAAAAGTCACGGTCGCTCATCCATCCGTCACCAATGTAGCTGAAAGACAGACTGGCTTCTAAAGAAGGCAACCGGTCGTTCTTAGCTACTTTAATGGCTTGTACGGCTTCGTCTACAGCCAACTGATGTACTTTCAGGCTTTTGCTATGCGCATCTGCCAGTTCGAAAAGTTCCTCTATGGTAAGAGCTTTTTGCTGCTGGGCCGACAGAGGAATGAGTCCGATGCATCCCAGCAATCCAGTTATTACACGTTTGCGAATCATAAATTACGTTGTGGTCTTAATTATCGTTGCAAAGTTCACGCTTTTATGCCAAACGCCCGATGTCTGGATTTAGAAGGAATTTGTCTGATTTGAAACTTTTACTTTTTTATACTTGAACATTCAAAAGGTGTTTCTTATCTTTACAAGACGAAAAAGATTTTTCTTATGGAACATTATCAGATAGTTAACATACAAGAAGTCTTGGAGCAGAAGGAAGGAGTGGCTTATCAGGGAGAAATAGGTGTGTTTGTTCCGGATAATACCCATGATTTTGCTCTGGCAGAGGGAAATCCTGTATATGTCAACGCTTTCTCATACGTATTGGTCCTTGGAGGAAGTGCGGCTCTTTCGGTTGATGAACAGGTGTATGAGATTTCTGTAAATCAGATTTGTGTGTTGTCACCGCTGCATTTAACTTGTTTTTCTCGTGTATCGGATGATTTTAAGTGCCTGTTTTTGTGTCTTCATAAAGATTTTATAGACCGGATAAGCGGGTTTAGCCTGAAGCAGCGTATAACTAAAGGGATGAACTTACATCGCCATCCGGTGCTAAGCATTGCCGCATGCGACATGGAGATACTGGCAGAATGTATTGTAAACATTCAAAGCCAGATTCTGCGCAAAGGGCATTTGTATCACCAAGAACTGATACAGAATGCATTGATTAAATTTTACCTGGAGCTGGACAATGTGCTTGACCGGAAAACGAATCATGCGGAACAGACCGTTGTTCCAAATAGAAAGGATATGAAACTGCGCGAATTTATTACGCTTTTGATGCAACATTTTAAGGAAGAGCATCAGGTAACATTTTACGCCGATGCCTTACACATTACTCCGCAATATCTTACATTGCTTGTGAAAAGACAGACAGGGAAAACGGTAAATGCGTTTATTTATGGACTGATTTATAGTGAGGCACGTAACTTGTTGTTAGCCACAGACCTGAGTATTCAGGAGATCGCTGCGAGACTGAATTTTGCCGATCAAGCCTCATTCAGCAAATTCTTTAAACGGCATTCAGGGAAAGCACCCCACGGATTCAGAGAGATTTCCTCCAAGGCCTGAAAAGAGTAACAGGAATGTGAGAAAACAGAATATGCAAGCCAGAAGAATAAGATATGTTTCTTCAGAAATTTGGTTGCTAGATATAGATTTCTGGCAGCTCCTTTTTCTGAAATATGCATTTCTTCTGCTATTTCTTTTACCTTTAATCCTTTTTTCTTACTTAAAATGAAAGCTGTACGTTGCCGCTCTGGAAGCATCTGAACAAGTTTCTCGATGTATTTTCTTAAATCTTCTGCTTCTATTCCTTGCTCGATTTCGCTTGATGCTTCTGATGCCAGCTGTAATGTTTCAGCCAGTTTTTCTTCATTGATTGATTTGCGGATATGATTGAATATCAGATTTCTTGTAATAATAAAAAGCAGTCCATCTAAGTCTTTTTCTTCGTCCAACAATTCGCGCTTTTCCCAAAGCTTGATAAATACCTGCTGTGTGATTTCTTCTTTTTCGTAGTTATCCATAAGGTATAAACCCGTAAAGCGATACACGATGTTCCAGTATCGGTCAAAAATCGTTTTAAAGGCCTTGGAATTCCCTTGTTTAACTTGACGAATAATATCAATCATACTGCGAGGTGGAAAAATTTATTAGCGTTCTTTAAATATTCTATGCATGCAAATGTAGATAAATAATCTTGTTATTTAAAATCTTTTGAATAAAATGAATACGAATGTAAAAAATAACAAGAAAGTGATATAGCTTTGTAGTCGATTCTTTTTATGATGTGTATTTATAATAAATAAAATAAGTTAGGTGCATGAGTCAGAAAAATCATAAAACAGAAAATTTAGGAAATTGGAAACCTTTTGTGGAACAACTTCACAAAGAATGGGAAAAAGTGGGAAATGAACATGTGGTCGAAAATCATGAGCTTAAGGAGAAGATTTGGAAAGGGATAGATAGAAAAATTTTCTCTCCTCGTCGTTATATTTTACGGGCAGGATGGGCAGTTGCAGCGGCGTTGGTAGGAGTAATGTTTTATTGGGGATATAGGATTTCAGAAAGACATGTAGTTGGCAACTTAGCCTATATGGAGCATTCTTATGCAGAAGGCCGGATGTATATGTTGCCTGATAGTTCTACCGTTTGGTTGGAACCGGATAGTAAAATACGGATTTCTTCAGAGTTTCTGAATAAACGTGAAGTATGGTTGACTGGAAGTTCTGTTTTTGAGGTAAAAAAGAGAGCGAATTCAGATTTTAAGGTTTATATCAATACCGCTTGTATAGAGGTTAAAGGTACGGTTTTTTCGATAAATCAACCTACACCGGATACTTCAATTATAGCTTTGTATGAAGGGGCTATTGATTTTATCGGGAAAAATCAGTCATTAATTAGCATGACACCTTCTCAGCGTTTGGTATATGATGTGAATACTGGTTCTACTCATGTAGAGAACTTCTCGGGAAATATACAATGGGTAGATGGAAATTATCGTTTTACAGATATTCGAATTGATAATCTGATGGATTTCATCAGGAAAAAATATCGGGTAGAGATGGAATTAGGTCAAGGTGTAAACCATGGATTATTGTTGACCGGTACTATACGCAATGATGAGAGTGTAGAGGCTGTAATAGAAAAAATATGTTTTTCTTCGCAACTGACTTATAAGAAAAATGATTCCTATTATTTGTTGATGAAATAGAATTTATTGCTGATATATAGATGCATACTCCCCGTGAAACTTTGTGTTTGTAAGTCTCGCGGGGATTTTTTGTATTTCTACAGATAAAAATATTTTTAGAAAAAATCTTATTACCCATGTAGTCTTTTTTTAATGATAAGTGTATTTATTACAAAACCTAATTCTTGAATGATGGTTAACTATAAATTAAACACATGAAAAATGAAAAAGAGAAGTTTGTTTTGTAGGAGCTTAATTCTTTCGCTCTTGTTGTATCCTTCGTCGGATGCTTGGTCTGCACCTTTTACCGGGCAGATTCCTTTAAGGGGAAATTCAATGTCTTTGTTGGAAGTGGTAAGAGAAATAGAAGAAACCACTGATTATTCTTTCTTTTATAAATCCAGTGATTTGGAGGGAAGTGCCAAGAAAAACTATAATCTCAACGGGGATATTGAAGAAGTGCTTTCAGAAGTATTTGAAGGTAGTGGAATTGTATATAAAGTAAACGGAAAGGAAATTATCTTAAGTAAGGCCTCTGTTAAATCAGTACAACAGCAACGTACTATTTCCGGAGTGGTGACTGATGCTACTGATGGTTCTACAGTGATAGGGGCCAATGTGGTTATAAAAGGTACTACTAACGGAGTTATTACTGACTTGGATGGTAATTTCTCGATTACTTTTTCTGGAAAAAGCTGTACCTTGGAGGTTAGTTACGTAGGTTATAAGAAACAGGAAGTTTACATTACTGATCAGGGACTTGTAAATGTGAAGCTTGTACCGGATAATGAAATGCTGGCTGAAGTAGTGGTTGTAGGACAAGGAACACAGAAAAAGGTTTCTGTAACCGGATCTATTGCTACTGTAAAGGGTTCTACTTTGAAAGTTCCTTCTTCTTCATTGACAAGTTCTTTGGCAGGTAAGTTGGCGGGTATCATGTCTATGACAAATAGTGGAGAACCGGGATCTTCTTCTGAGTTTTATATCCGTGGTATCAATACGTTTGGAGGACGTTCTACTCCGTTGATTTTGTTGGATGGAGTGGAAATTTCATCTTCTGACTTGAACCGTATTCCGGCAGAATCTATCGAAAGTTTTTCTTTGTTGAAAGATGCTTCGGCAACGGCTATTTATGGTAACCGAGGTGCGAACGGTGTGATGTTGGTCACTACAAAGAGTGGTACGGAAAACTCAAAAGCGAAGATAAATGTTTCTTTGGAAGCATCTTACTTCCGTCCGATGAATGTAGTGGAATTTGCTGACGGACCGACCTTTATGCGTACTTACAATGAAGCGGCTCAGGCCAGAAGTCTTACTCCCATCACAAATCCGAAGTATACGGAAGAACAGATTCTGAATACAGAAAAAGGATTGAATCCGTATGTATACCCGAATGTGGACTGGTATGATTTGATTTTTAAGGAAGGAAACTACAATCAGCGTGCCAATATTAATCTTCAAGGTGGTGGTTCTCGTGTGACATATTACATGAGTTTGCAGGCCAATCATGATACTGGTTTGCTGGATGCACCGAAGAATTATTATTATGATACCAATATTAATAACTGGGAATATAATTTCCAGAATAATATATCTTATAAGGTAACCAATACAACTACGATTGACCTTCGTATGATGGCACAGATTGGAAATCGTCAGGGACCTAACTACAGTGTGTCGGATATGTACCAGACTGTAATGAGAGCAAACCCTGTGGCTTTCCCTGCTTATTTCCCAAGTCAGGAAGGAGATGACGGTTTTATTCGTTTTGGTAATGCAGAAATAAAGCCAAATGTACTCGGAAAGAACCCTTATGCAGAAATGTTAGGTTCATTTAAAGAAACGAACTACAATACGCTGAATACGTCTATCAGTTTAAATCAGAAATTGGACTTTATCACAGAGGGATTGAGCTTAAAAGCTTTGGTGAACTTCAAGAACTGGTCAGAGTCTTCTTATAATCGTTCTATCAAACCTTATTATTATAAGGTGAAAGACGGTAGCTATTTACCGGATACCGATGAGTATGAACTGCAATTGTTACAAACAGGTGATCAGTATCTTAGCCAGTCGGGAATTAGCCGTAATTCAGATCAGACTTTCTATTTTGACGCACGTTTGGACTGGAAGCGTAGTTTTGGCGACCATAACCTGTCAGCTATGTTGATGTATATGATGCGTGAATATAGAAATGATGTGTTGCCTAATAGAAATCAAGGCTATTCAGGTCGTCTGACATACGATTTTGCTAATAAGTATTTGCTGGAATTTAACTTTGGTTACAATGGTTCTGAACGTTTGGCAAAAGGAGAGCGTTTCGAATTCTTCCCGGCTGCTTCTTTGGGATGGGTAATCAGTTCGGAAAAGTTCTGGGAGCCAATTAGTAACTACGTTAGTCATTTGAAGGTGAGAACGTCTTATGGTTTGGTGGGTAGCGATGAGTTTAACGGAGGAGCTCCTCATTTCTTGTATCAAAATAATATTGTGATAGGAGGTGCTAATAATTTCTGGACTGGTTTGCCGACAAGTGAAATCAACAGACAAGGGCCTGCATTTAATGTATTGGCTGTGCAGAATGCTGGATGGGAACATGTCAAGAAGTTTGATATTGGTTTTGATATGTCACTGTTTAACCAGGTGAATATTACCTTTGATTATTTCCACGATAAACGTGACCGAATCTTGATGGCACGTGCTTCCTGGCCTTATATGTTGGGTTATTGGGGATCATTGCCTTGGAGTAATATTGGAGAAGTGGTGAATCAGGGTTATGAATTGAGCGTGAACTGGTCTAAACAATTTGGAAAGGACTGGTCTATTGATTTACGTGGAAACTTTACCTACAACCAGAACGAATATAAATATGTAGACGAACCTAACTATCCATATACTTGGCAGACTAAAACAGGAAAACCATTGAATACGCTTACTGGATATGTGGCAGAAGGTTTGTTTACCAGTCAGGAAGAAATTGATCAGTGGGCTGACCAGTCTCAGTTGGGCTCTAACATTATGCCGGGAGACATCAAGTATCGGGATATAAACGGAGATGGACAGATTACGACAGAAGACCAGATGATGCTTTCTCCTTACAATGGAGTGCCTCGCATCCAATATGGTTTCGGCTTGAATATATCATATAAGAAATTTGATTTTGGAGTATTCTTTAACGGTTCTGCCAAACGTAAAATTATGATTAATAGTGGATACACTCCATTCCTTGCCGGTGGTGGTGATGGTATCACTGTAGAAACGCTGGAAAGAAACTTGATGCAGTGGATTGCAGATGATCACTGGTCAGTAGATAATCCGAATCCTAATGCAACGTATCCTCGTTTAGGTATTACTGAAGCGGATGTTTCTAATAATACTCAGCCTAGTTCATATTGGTTAAGAAATGGAAATTTCTTGCGCTTTAAGACACTGGAAATAGGTTATCGTTTCCCTTATTGCCGTGTATACCTGAGTGGAGACAACTTGGCTGTGTTTAGTCCGTTTAAATTGTGGGATCCAGAATTAAGTTGGAATGCTTATCCTCTACAGCGTACTTTTAACCTGGGAGTGCAACTTACATTTTAATAAATAATACATGAAACTATGAAATTGATAAAAAATATATATAAAACAGCACGGATGATAGTAATACCTTGCTGTATGTTGACTGCCTGTAATTATCTGGATGTGATTCCTCCCGCACAGGCCGATTTTGAGGACACCATGAAAGATCAAAATGCAGTAGAAAACTTTTTGTTTACCTGTTATGGCTATGTACCTCGTTGTCAGCCTTATGATTTCAATGCTTTTGAACAGTCTGCAGATGAGATTGTAGCACCGAAAGCCTGGAATGATTTCCAGCAACAAATTGCATGGGGAACAGTTTCGGCTTCTACTTATATGACTTGGGGAAACGGTAAGAACTTTGATGATTTTGGATTTTGGGTACCGGGTTACAACTGGATCGGATATGTGCATCATTTTTTAAGTCTGATAGATGAATTACAACCTGTGGGGATGACTGAAGAGGATAAGGATGAATATAAAGCTGAATGCTGGTTCCTGGAGGCGTATTATCATTTCCGGATTCTTCAGGCTATGGGACCTTGTCCGATTATCACAGAAAAAGTGGACCCGAATATAACGAACAGCCAGATTCCAGGTCGTTCTCACTTTGACTATTGTGTAGATTATATTGTACAGAAGTTGGATACGGCTGCTACGATTTTGCCTGCTGTCAGAGAAACAGATGATTTGGGACGTGCTACTTCTACTATTTGCAAGGCTTTAAAGGCAAGAGTTTTGTTGTGTGCTGCATCTCCTTTGTGGAACGGTTCATTCCCTTATCCAAACTGGAAGAATGTAAACTTTGAAACTCCGGGATATGGAATGGAACTGGTAAGTACTACTTACGACCGCAGTAAATGGGAGCGGGCATTGACTGCTGCGCAGGAGGCATTGGCAGCTGCAAAAGCGGCTGGTTATGAACTGTTCAGTATAGAAGCCGCTGACCAGATTGCGGAAAATGACGGATTAGGTTTACCTTATATTCCTGGAAAAGAAACAGAGACAGAGGAGAATGACCTTTTCAAGAGAAGAGTACGTATGTTCCAGTATCTGGTAACAGCGAATGAAGGGCAGGGTAACAAAGAATTGATTTGGGCAAACCGTATTGATTCCGACGTGAATAATGGAGGAGAAGCTACAGATTCTCGTTTGCCGAGTAGAGTGGTGAAGAAAAGCGATGGACAATATGCTGGTGGATGGTCGGGAATGGCTCCTACCTTGTATGCCGTGCAGCATTTCTACACAGAAAATGGAAAACTGCCTAGCCAGGATGCGAATTTCTATCCAGAAGCAGATTGGTACAAACGATTTAATGATGCTGCTCAAAGTCCGGAACTGGTCACTGACCGTTTGGATGGAGAGGATGTGAAGAATGATATCATAAAATTAAATGCAAAACGTGAAGCTCGTTTTTATGCTTGGATTGCATTTGATGGATGTGAATATGCGAAGAAAATTAATGACGGAAACTCTCTTTGGCTGAATTTAAAGAATACCAATACGAATGGATGGAGTCAAAGTAATACTCGTAACTGTGCAGGAACCGGGTATCTCTCTAAGAAGTTTATTGATCCCAACATCCGTTTTGGGGCGAATGGAACAAGAACTCATCGTGCGGCTCGACGTCCTTATATCCGTATGGCTGAATTGTATTTGAATCTTGCAGAATGTTATGCGGCATTGGAAAATACTACGGAAGCGCTTGCTAACTTGAATGAGATTAGAGGAAGAGCTGGATTGAAAGAATTGACTGATGCTGATTTGACTGGTGATATGACATTGATGGATTGGGTTCGTAATGAACGGTTTGTAGAGTTGTACGAAGAAGGTTTCCGTTATTATGATGTGCGTCGTTGGATGATTGCTCCGACTATGCTGAAGGCTGGAGTGAGATATGGTTTAAATGGATTGGCTGAAAATCCTAGTTTTGAAGAATTTAATCAGCCGACCTTGATTGATCAGCCTTTTAAATGGGATAATCGTCTCTATTTGATGCCGATTTGGTCTAGACAAGGAATGGATGAACTGTATAGTAATCCTCAGTTAGTACAGGCTCCAGGTTATTAATGTTTTAAGAAATGAATCTGATGAGAAAGAATATAATTTATTGGGCAGGATGTCTTATGTTGTTGAGCGCCTGCGATAACTCCAAGTATGACTTGGAAAATCTTGTACCACAAGAATATCATAAAATATTGTATGTAAATAATAGTGGAAAACAAGAGATGACGTTATATGATACCGGTGAGGATTATATCTATACCTTGTCGGTAATCAAGACGGGAAGTGATCCTACTCAAACTGCCAATGCGCAGATAAACGTATTGAGCCAGGAAGAGGTAGACCTACTATATAGTGAACCTGAAGCTGTAAATTATAAGGTGCTCTCTGAAGAAAGTTTTTCTTTGGAGACTGCCGATCTGGTATTTACATCTGAAGATCACTCAAAATCGGTGAATGTGTCTGTCAATTCAACCAAGGTGAAGGCATTGATTGAAAGTAGTCCGGATGCAAAGTGGGTATTACCGCTAAGAGTTATCAGTCAGACAGATTCGGTAAATGCGGCAAAGAATGAATTGTTTCTTCAGATTACAGGAGTTGTGACTCCGAATGTGGGATTCTTTATTCAGAATGAGGAAGTGAAAGAGTTCTTGTTTGGGGAAGTTCCTTCGATTACGGAAGAAATTGAAATCGGACTGGATACAGAAAATAAATGGGATTTGTCATGTGAATTAGAAATTGAAAGTGCAGACTTTATAGCGGATTATAATGAAGAAAATGGAACTGTTTTCCAGATGATGCCGGAAGGTAACTATTCTTTCGATGAATCAGTTTCTCTTCCTGCAGGAACAACGAATTCTAAGTTAAATGTGACGATTGATGGCTCTAAATTTTCCATTCCTGGTGATTACATGTTGCCTCTGAAAATTAAGAGTGTTTCTCAGTTTGAGGTTTCTGCAACGATGAATGTTTATCCGGTTAAGATTCGTGTTATGGCGAGAGAATTGGATCGTACAGGATGGACAGCGACTGCAAATTCAGAGGAAACTACAGGTGAAGGATCTAATGGAGCAGCTACTAAAGTCTTGGATGGAGATTTAGGTACATACTGGCATTCAATCTGGCAGAATGGTAGTGGACAAAGAGGGCTTCCATATGAGATTGTGTTGGATGCAAAACAAAATTATACTTTTACTCAATTTGCCATGGTGCAACGTGGAGGTGGATTTACAGATACTGGATCAGGTGAATTCTACGTTAGTGCAGATGGTATAAATTGGGGAGAGCCTGTTGGACGTTTTACAATGCAGCAAAATACTGAAAAGCAAGTGTTTGGTATAGTCCCAACAGTAGGACGTTATGTAAAAATTAAAATCCTTAGCAGTTATCGTGATCAGAATTGTTCAATTTCTGAGATTTATGCCTATGGGAAATAAATAGAATCAGAGGGCTGATTTTGTTAGCCCTCTAATTTATACATCAGTTTGAAATAGGTTATTGTTTTATGATAAAACTGTTTATGAAGCAGCTTACTTTATTTTCTTTATTATTTGTGGGAACGGTGCAGGCATTTGCCCAGCAGGCAGCGGTCACCGGCCCTGATTCTCGTTTGAAACTCGACTTTCAGTTGCAGGACGGCAAGCCAGTCTATTCGGTGACCTACGACGGAAAGACCGTGCTGGAGAATTCTCCTCTTGGTTTTGTATCCAATATCGGCGACTTCAGCCGTCAGATGAGTTTTGTCGGCCAGCAGGCGGACAAGGTGGAAAAGACGTACACGCAGGACCGCATCAAGTGTTCTACGGTAAACTATTCTGCCAACAAGCTGACTGTGACCTTGGAAAATGCGGAGAAAAAGAAACTGGACCTCGTGTTCCAGTTGAGCAACAACGACATTGCCTTCCGCTACGAGATGCCTCAGTATGGCGAAACGGCCTGTATGGTAATTGAAAAGGAAGCGACGGGCTTTGACTTTCCTTCTACCACTACCACGTTCCTTTCTCCGCAGAGTGACCCGATGATTGGATGGATGCGTACCAAACCGAGCTACGAAGAGGAATATGTGCCCGATGAACCGGTGGCTACCCCTTCCAAGTATGGTGAAGGCTATACCTTCCCGGCGCTGTTCCATGTGGGCGACAACTGGGCGCTGGTATCTGAAACCGGTGTGCGCAGCCTGTATTGTGCTTCTCACCTGAGTGATGCTACTAAAGACGGTCTTTACAGTATTGCTTTCCCGAATTCGGGTGAGATGAACGGCCTGGGCTCTTCTACTCCGGGACTGGCCCTTCCGGGTGTAACTCCGTGGCGTACCATTACGGTGGGCAGCGGACTAAAGCCTATTGTGGAGACTACCGTCCCGTTTGATGTGGTGGAACCGCTGTATGAGCCATCACAGGAATACAAGTTCGGTCGTTCTACGTGGAGCTGGATTATGTGGCAGGACCCGAGCATCAACTACGATGACCAGATTCGTTTCATTGACCTGGCCAGTGAAATGGGTTATGAATATACGCTGATTGACGGAGGCTGGGAAAAGAACATCGGTCGCGACCGTATGGAAGAGCTGTTCAAGTATGCTCACCAGAAGAACGTGGATGTATTCGTGTGGTATAACTCCAACGGTTACTGGAACGACGCTCCGCAGGATGCCAAGCAGTGTATGAGTAACTCGGTAGCCCGCAAGAAAGAGATGAAATGGCTGCAGAAGTGCGGCGTGAAGGGCTTGAAGGTGGACTTCTTCGGCAGTGACAAACAGCAGATGATGGGCTTGTACGAAGACATCCTGACCGATGCCAATGAATACGGCCTGATGATAATCTTCCATGGCTGTACGATTCCCCGCGGTTGGGAACGCATGTATCCCAACTATGTGGGCAGTGAGGCGGTATTGGCTTCTGAGAACCTGATATTCAACCAGCACTTCGATGATATGGAGGCTTACA
>UMLC01027865.1_pt1 | contig 16372 bp, 16 predicted proteins | sample 1966451 | NCBI WGS metagenome assembly UMLC01 (sample SAMEA4836193, study PRJEB28245) | human gut metagenome | biome: gut microbiome; material: fecal sample | place: Denmark | collected 2008
GGTTTCTGAAGCCTCTTTGACCAGATCTGCGACCTCCAGCAGTTCCGGCGCTTCCATTTCTTCGACTTCTTCCGGCGTGGCTTTTTCGACCTTGAGGACTCTAACGACAAACTTCAGAGCCCAGCCGGCAAACGGATGATTACCGTCTAAGAAGACGTGGTTTTCATCGCTGCCGATCACGGTATAAAATCTTCCGTCGCTCGGTTCTCCAGGAACGCCTTCGACTTTCATACCAGGTTCCACATTGTCACCGAGTAAATTCAGCGGAACGGAGCGAATCAGTTCCGGTTCGCTTTCCCCGAAAGCATCTTCCGGCTCCAGCGTCAGCGTAACGGTATCTCGTGCCTTCTTACCCATCAAGGCCTGTTCAAGTTTCGGGAAAATATCATTGTGTCCGAACAACACTTGCCAGCCTTCTTCCGGGCCTTCCTGTAATTGATTTCCGGTGAGATCAAAAACATCGATCTTCAGCCAAGCAACCGTATCTTTTCCAATTACTGTTTCTGCCATGGTTTTAAACCTTCCTTTTTGACTGCGCTCATCCTACCAGTCTGAAGCGTTATAAAGGCTTTCGATCACCTCAGAACGGTTATTTCACGCAGATCTTGCAGCTGTATTCGTCACACTCTAAGCAGAACATCGTGACGAAGTTTTCCGCACCTTCCGGGAAGGAAGGCACCACTCCGGTCTGGTGGCGATAGAAAACTTCGAGCGCGTGACGGGCTTCCGAGCCCTGAAGGATTTTCATCGTTCCGTTGGCCATGATGCTTTGGAAAGCCGAGCCGCTCTTGCAAGGAATTTCGGGATCAATGACGACGCGTTCTCCGCACTCCATAATCGCAGCCACTTTATTGCAGATGCCGCGGATGATGGAAACTTTTTTACCATCGAGCGCGCTGTGGCTGTAGAGGCGGAGCTTCCCTTCAGGCGTAAATTCATAACCGAAGTTCATGATCACTGCGTACGGTTTTTCTCCATCCCACATGGCGTAGCTCACGATTTTGCAGCGATCAAGAATCACTTTCATCTTCTGAACATCAGCAACTTCACGGTCAGTTCGGCGCAATTTATTTTCTCCTATGAAAAAGCCGACGTTTTAAGGGCGCCGGCTTCGAATTTGATTTGAATTTTTATCTGACTTGTTCTTGGAGCAGATTCAGAATTCTTGCAGAAGTGCTCAAAGGATCGGTCTTATCACTGTCAGGCATTGCGGTGACAGTTGTCTTATTGCCGTCAGAAACAAGTTTGACACGATAAAGCGGTGCATCGACGGGTTTTTCTTTCGAGAACCAGCGGCTAAAGAGGCCTTCGTCGTTGCGCTTCTTAACTTCGTAGTCCGGATCCAGATAGCGGATGTAGTAGATACCGGCAGAGCGGTCACGGTCTTCAATGTTCAGACCGACACGATCAAGGCCGACGCCAACGCGTCTCCAGGCGCGGTCAAAGTCTTCGTCGATTTCCAGGGCTTCCGTCTTGCCGTCAGCTCCCTTGATTTCACGGCTGATGTAAACTGGAGCGGCTTTCTGCAGTGCAGGCTGTTTTTCGATTTCTTCTCTGGTCTTCTGCTTCGGATTGAAGTCATTTTCCAAGCGCAGAGACAAGCGAGTCAGCATTTCGGCTTCAAGTTCTTTGTCAGCCGGAGCCGGCTGCCAGGCAGTGTGTTCTTCGCTGGAGCTGGTATAGACCTCAACCATGCGGCGGTTCGTGATGTAAATATCGGTCCCGCCGTTTGCATTGCGTTCAATACGAGTGCGGTAACGGTCACGTTCGCCGGTGGAGTAAACGGAGTCGAGAAGCTTGCCGAGCGTAGCTCGGATAATGTCCTGCGGCAAATTGGCTTTGTTTTCTGCCCAGTTGGTTTCCATCACGCCGGCGCGCGGATCTTCTCGTTCAACCTGAAGACCGACTGAAGGCCAGAAGTCCAGCAGAGATTCCCAAACCTGTTCCGGAGGCAGGTTGACTTGGATATATCTTTCACTGCCGTCTTTAACAATTTTTGTCACGACGGTTGTGGGAAGAACCGGAGCGGTGCCGTTCTCAACAGCGGCGCCGGAAGCGTTCTTGCGAGCCTGCTCGGTTTCTGCAACCTGAGTAGCCGTAACGGTCTGAGTCTTACCGGGAACGGTAAAACGATCGTCCATCGGGAGCTGTGAAAGATCAGGCGGAATTTCTAACGGAGCGCGGCTGGTTGTGCTCTCGTACTGAATCTTTTCGTCTGTAAATTTAGAACCCAAGTACTGACATCCGGTCAAAGAGGCCGCAATGACGGCAACAGTACAGGCACGCAGAGGAAATCTGCTCATTTAGTCACTCCAACTCCCTGGAAAATCGGGAAAATTAAAACTATTAAGGCGGTAATTTTAGCTTATACCGCCTCTTTCGTGGTGCTCAGTGAATTAGATGCATCCGCCGACCATCAATGCACGCTCAACCTGCTCGTGTTTCGAGGGGGAAAGCGGTGTCAGCGGGAGACGGATTCCGGGAGGAATGAGTCCCATTCTGTGAAGGGCCCACTTCGGAACGATCGGGTTCGGTTCACAGAAAAGTTCTTTGTGCAGCGGCATCAGGCGATCATTAATTTCACGAGCGCCCATGACATCGTTGGCCACGGCCATCGCGCACATGCGGCTCATGAGTTCCGGAGCCACATTGGCAGTCACGGAAATAACACCGGCGCCGCCCATCAGCATCAAAGCTAAAGCGGAATCATCGTTGCCGCTGTAAATCGCAAATTCACGATCTTTCGGCAGACGGCTCAAGAGTTCGGAAGCGCGGCCCAAATCACCGGTTGCGTCTTTCAAACCGATAATGTTCGGAAGCTCCAGCAGACGAAGCACCGTGTCATTCTTCAAATCGGCAACCGTTCTTCCGGGAACGTTGTAGAGAATAATAGGAATATCAACTGCATCGGAAATTGCTTTGAAATGCTGGAAGAGACCTTCCTGTGTCGGCTTGTTGTAATAAGGAACAACTTGAAGTGTCGCATCTGCGCCGACGGAAGCTGCATAAGCGGAAAGCTCGATGGCTTCCTTCGTAGAGTTAGAACCTGTTCCGGCGATCACGGGGATGCGGCCAGCTGCCGTTTCAACGGCGACACGAACAAGTTCGTTATGTTCGTCATAATCAACCGTCGGACTTTCGCCGGTTGTACCGACGGCAACGATGGCGTTAGTGCCGGCGGCGATGTGCATTTCAATGAGGTTGCGGTAAGAGTCGTAGTCAATGGTGCCGTCTTCGAACATCGGCGAGACCAGTGCAACAATACTGCCTTTAATCATTATCAGTCACTCCTTGAGGTGAGATCCTTGGTTGGTTTATCAAATTCATTGTATAGAAGTTATGGAGCCTAACGAGGCTCCATAATCATTGATTTCACTAAGATTTATTCTTTTGGCAGGATCACCGGAACATTTTTCCCGTTGATCGGCTTTCTAGCCACAAACCGCTGGAAGCAGTCGCCCTTTTCAATCAGCGACTCTTCGTATGCGAACACTTCCAGCGTATCCCGGAAAGCATCAATGAGTTCCAAAGGCTCCAGTACAAAATCCGGGCTCTTTGCGCGATTGCCGTCAAACCCTTCAAAGGGAAGCATGAAGGTTTCATAAATAAGGTATCCGCCCCGCTTTAACGATTTGACCAGATGCGGAAAAAGCGAGCGCTCCAGGTAGAAGCTCACGACGATCACGTCGAATACTTCATCCTCGAACGGCCACGGAGCCCCTTCTAAATCCGCCTGCATAAACGTCGCGCCCGGAATTACCTCAATGTAAGGTCTGCAGCGCTCATCGATATCCAAACTCGTCACTTGGTTGCCGAAAGAAGCCAAGAGCTTAGTGTTTCGGCCGGCGCCGCAGGCCATATCCAGCACCTTAGCGTTGGGAGAAAAGAGCGGACAAAAACGTTTGATCCACGCAGAAGGCTCAGCGTTTAATCCTTTAACGGCATGCTCGGACGGAATGTAAGGTGCTCTCATGATGTGCTTATCCTCGAACTAAATGAACCACTGAACGATTGCCTGTCCCATCCTCATGAACGGATGCATAAGGAAGGACAAAGTTCCCGTCAGAATCAGCGCAAACAAAATCCACATTCCGTACGGCTCGATTCTTGAGTACTGCCAAGCCATTCCCGGAGGCAGAAGACCGGTAACAATGCGGCCTCCGTCCAGAGGAGGAATCGGAATCAGGTTCAATGCCATGAGCACGATGTTGCAGCTGACGCCGGCCACACACATTTTTATGAAGAAGTCTTCGTAAATGCCCATGGAGATCAAAATTTTGAGTGCGATGGCCCAAAGGATGGCTTGGATCAGATTGGCGCCGGGACCGGCTGCCGCCACCCAGATCATGTCGGTTTTAGGATTGCGCAGATTGCGGAAATTGATCGGTACGGGTTTTGCCCAACCGAACACAATGCCGCTCATGCCGGTCAGCGCACTGCCGATCAGCAGCGCACCCGGAACCAAGATCGTTCCTACCGGGTCAATATGCTTGATCGGGTTCAGCGTTAAGCGGCCGAGCATGTAGGCCGTCTGGTCGCCACAGAGCTTAGCGACGTAACCGTGCGCCGTTTCATGAATCGTGATCGCAAAAATCAAAGGGATCGCGTAAACCGCGATCGTCTGAACAATTGAAGAAATGTCCATATGCTTCTTTAGAGGAGCTGATTAGATGGGAGCTTTGTTAAAGGCCTAAGGCAGAAACCGAGCCTAAGCCTTCACGGATAACTTCGGGTTCGTCTCCGGAAAGATCGACCACTGTCGTATCACCGATTACGGAAGTGCCGTCATCCAAAATGAAAGTCAGCTGGTCACCGATTCGATCCTGAATTTCCCAAGCGGAAGAAAGCGGTTCCTCCTCGCCCGGCATGATGACCGTCGTGCCGACAAGAGGCTCTCCGATCTTTTCCAGCAAAGCGTGCAGTGCTTTATTAGACGGAACTCTTAAACCGATGGTCTTCTTAGACGGATGAGAAAGGCGACGGGGCACTTCTTTAGTCGCTTCCAAAATGAAGGTGTATGGCCCCGGCGTGACGCTTTTTGCCATGCGGTAGCCGGTATTGTTGACGCGAGCGAGCTTGCTCATCTGAGACAGAGAGTCACAGAAAAGCGTGAAGTGCTTCTTCTCGCTCAGCTGACGAATCAGACGAATCTTATCCAGCGCTTCTTTGTCGTCCAAACGGCAAACCAAAGAAAAACCGGTGTCGGTAGAAACAGCAGCCACCTGCCCTTTTGTCAGGAGCTTCGCGGCTTGTTCGATGCGATGAGGCTGAGGGCTCTCAGGCATCACTTGCAATATGTATCCCATTACTTTGACCTTTTCTATATATAAATTCGGGCGAAGAGAAACCGCCTGATTTTTAGGTCAGTATTGTATAGGTGTGCGGTTCATGACGCGCGAAAATGATTCCAAACGGGCTCAACTGTTCTCGGTAAATCGCCTTGAAGACCGGGCTCGCAGCGGTTCATAGGACGGTGGAAGTCACTGCCGGTAGAGGCCCAAAGATTTCTCGACTGAGCGAAATCGCAAAAAAGCAAATTCTGTCCGGGGGTATGGCTTCCCGTCGTCACCTCAATCGCGTGGCCTCCCGCTTCGGTAAACTCCTTGAACATGCTGTCGAATTCCCATTCATTAAGCTTGTATCGGCCCGGGTGAGCTAGAACGGGAATACCTTTTGCCTTGAGAATCGCCGAGGTTGCTTCATGGATGGAGGTTTTAGCGCGTTCTACGTAACCGGGTTTACCGCGGGAGAGATACTTGGAGAAGGCGGCGTTGTAATCTTCGACATAACCGTTTTGTGCGAGCCACGCGGCAAAGTGCGGACGTCCGATGAGTCGGGGATTCGTCACAATTTCCAAAACGCCTTCCCAAACGCCTTTCATGCCAAGCCTCTCTAATTTTTCGGCCATCTGCACTGCTCTTTCAAACCGGTTAGCGCGGATGCGTCCTAAGAGCGCCTGGAGCATTTCATCTTCAGGATCAAAGTCGAGCCCCACCACATGAATGGAAACTTCCCCGTAATCGGCGCTGATTTCTACCCCGTTTACAAACTGGAGCCCGTGCTGAGCGGCCGCTGCTTTCATGCGTTCAAGTCCGCCCGTCTCATCATGGTCGGTCAGCGAGATCAGCTCGACGCCGTTATTTTTAGCTCGAATAATCAATTCTTCGGGTTCTTCCACACCATCCGAAAATGTCGAATGCATATGCAGATCTGCGCGTTTAATTTGCTTCATCAACGACCATCCATCAGTGAAACGCTTAGCTCTTTGTCCGTTTTGAACATATCGGGGGTATACCCCGAGCGAGCGAAATACTAAAATTCACGAGTTAGTGAAAATATGTATAAGTTTAGGTAACCACATCAATCTATGACAGAAAATAAAAAAGAAAATCTTAACAACCGCATGATTAAATTTTTGTTCGAGGGTGCGCCGGTTCGCGGTGCCTGCGTACAAATGGCCGAAGAATGGCAGGAGATGATTAAATTCCATCACTATCCTGAAAACGTGGCCGCTTTGCTCGGACAGTTCACAGCCGGGGCTCTTCTTCTTTCGAGCACCATCAAGTTTGAGGGCAGCCTGATTCTTCAGGTTAAGGGTTCCGGCCCGATCGCCTTCATTTACGCCGAAGTCCGCAATCCGATGAGCGTTCGCGCAATGGCCGAAATCCGTGAAGGTGCGGAAATTAAGCCGGAAATGGATCTGCAGGAACTGATCAACAAAGACGGTAAAGGTCTCTGCGCCCTGATCCTTGACCCGAAGGACCGCAGACCGGGAGTTCAGCCTTACCAAGGCATGGTTTCTCTGGAAAGCAACTCCGTTGCCGAAAATCTTGAAAACTACATGGCCAAGAGCGAACAGCTCGAAACCAAGCTTTATCTTGCCGCTGACAGCAAGAAACTCGGCGGCCTTGTCATTCAGAAAATGCCGTCGGTGGGCGGCAACGTTAGCGAAATTTCAGATCCGGATGCCTGGGGGAGAATCCTGCAGCTCGCTCACACCGTTACTAAGGATGAGCTGCTCAACGTTCCTGCGACAGATGTTCTTCATCGCCTCTTCTGGCAGGAAAAACTCGTTCCCGTCGCAGAAACCGACATCACTTTTGAATGCAACTGCTCCCGCGACAAGACTGACAGCATGCTGCTGCAGTTGGGCAAGCAGGAATGCATGGATATTCTGAAGGCAGAAGGCAAGATTGAAGTTAACTGCCGATTCTGCAACCGCAAGCAGGTTTACACACCCGAAGAAGTGGAAGCCTTATTCGTGGAGCCGAATATTGATGCTGCCGCCATGGGAACCGACCCGAAACGTCCTCAGTAATTTTTGAAAGCTTCCCATAAAAAGAGCTCGGCTGAAGATACAGTAGCCGAGCTTTTTTGGTCTCTAGGAGAGACCAAGGAGGGATTCTTTTACTTCGGATCTTTCATATTCCAAGCTTTGACGTCATGGCAGGTGGCGCAGTCGTTAACGCTCGGACGATGTTCACGGTGGCAGTCGGTGCAGTCTTCCGTCTTGCCGAAGTGATAGCTGTCATGAGGATTGATTCGGGCGAGGTGCTCTTTGACTTCGCCGGTCTTCGGATTCTTCATGCGTGAAATGTAGTTGAGGCGGTCGGTTTTTTGGGCCAGCTGATCCTGGTTATGGCAGGTCTGACACTGTTTTGTTTCGACCGGTTCAAACTTTCCGGTGGTATGACACTGCGTGCAGTTCACACCGCGCTGAGCATGCTTGCTGGACTGCGGCATTCCAGCGGCCTGAACGGACATAGCGAAAACGGACGAGCAGATTAAGAGTGCGGCTTTATAAATAAATTTCATGGCTTCCTCCTAGATACTTTTGCGTTGAGCGGCACTTTCACCGGCAATCATGCCGAAGACTGCGCATTCAGGCATCGAGCAGCCGGTCATACGTTCCTGACCGTGCAGTCCGCCGCTGGCTTCTCCGACCACATACAAACCTTCGATCGGTTTACCGTCTTTCAGCGCAATTGCTCTGCCTTGTAAATCCGTGCGGATTCCACCCGGTGTGTAGTTCAGTCTGGGGTTAATGACCATCGCAAAGAGCGGTCCCTTCAGGTCGAGCGCTTCAACCTTGCGGCCGGAACGTTCAAGCGGTTTATCAAACTGAGCGTCCTTGCCTTCCGTGATCATGGCGTTGTATTTAACAAGCTCGTCTTCAACGACCTTTGGATCAGCGCCGAAAGCCTTGCAAAGTTCGCTCAGATTGTCGTACTTGACCATTGTGCCGTCGATGCCGTTTAAGCCGTTAAGGCTGCGCTGGACACGGTTGAGGTTGTGGAATTTACCCAGAGATTTTTCATCGTAGATGATGAACGGTTTCTTGTCTCCGTTCTGCAGTCTCTTCAGAAGAACCGCCTGTGCAAGCGCATTTCTTGTTAAGCCTTCATTGATGAAGCGGCGACCGGTGGCGGGATCGACCATCATGCCCCAAATCATATCTTCCGTCGGCAGCGGATAAGCAAAGCGAAAGAGAGACAAGTGCATCGGCTGGGCACCGGCGTTAACTAAAATCTTCAGAGCTCCGGCGGTTGCGCCCGGGTTTGTGGTGGTTGCAACGCCTGCTAAGAACGGAACCTCTGAAGAGCGGAATGCTTTGTCTCTGGCGTAGCCGCCGGTAGCGAAAATCACGCCTTTCTTAGCTTCGATGCGTTTTTCCACACCGGTCTTGTTTTCGTTGTCGTCGGTTTCAGGGGTATCAAAGAAATATTTTTCTCTGACCTTGACGCCGACCGCGACGCCTTTATCGTTAAAGAGAACTTCATCAGCCTTCACATGGGTGCGGACAGTGACGTTCTTCAAACCTTTCATGTAAGTCCACAGAGCATTCAGCAGACCGGCTCCGTCACCTTCGGAAACGAGAACACGAGGCTGAGAGTGACCGCCTAATTTCAGCAGGCGGCCGTCCCACTTGACGCCGCGCTGTGTCATGAAAGCTTCGGCGCGGGCAGTGTTCTTTGCCATTTCAAGGGCCTTTTCATAATCGCCCATGTTGCCCGAGACTTTATACATATCGGAGGCGAGCTGCTCAGGCGTGTCTTTGACGCCTTTAGCCTTTTGAGCGGGAGAACCGACACAGGCAAAGTTCAGACCGCTGATGCGGGATGTACCGCCGAGGCGGCTCATCTTTTCAATCATTAAAACATTAGCGCCTTTATCGGCGGCGGAAAGTGCGGCCATCGTTCCGGCAATACCGCTGCCTACGACGATCACGTCGAAGCTTTCATCGAATTTGGGTTTGGCAGCTTCGGCGGCAACGGCCGGAGGGGAACCGATAACTGCAGCCGCAAGCAGAGATCCTTGGAGAAACGAGCGACGCTTCAAAGCGGATGGTGTCATATTTTTCCTCTTGTTATGGTTTGAGGTGGTCTATGACTGTTATTTTCTAAAAATAAACTTTCAGCGCCGCCAAAAAAAAATCGAAAAGATTACAAAAACATTACAAGTCCTCTTCCGAAAGGTCTTCGATGTAATAACCGATCCCTGAATAAGAGGAAATGGCCGAGCCCGGGAAACCTGCCGCCGTCAGTTTCTTTCTTATTCTGGAGAGGGACACACGCAAATAGTTGAGTTCTCCGATAAATTCAGGCCCCCAAACTCGCCGAAGCAAATCTTCGTGTGTAAAGATGGTTCCCGGCCGTTTAACCAAGATAAACAGAAGACGGAACTCAGTATCGGCAAGCCTAATTTCCTGATCCTTGTATCGGCATGTACGTTTATCGGGATCCATAACGAGAGGTCCGTTAACTGCCTGTACGGTCGCTGCCGGCCCGGTCTTCACGCCGCCGGAGCGTCTCAGGATAGCTCGGATGCGAGCCGTCATTTCTTCGATGGAAAATGGTTTGACGACATAGTCGTCGGCCCCGAGTTCCAAGGCTTGGGTTTTCTTAGCAATTTCTTCTCGAGCCGAAAGCATGATCACGGGAATTGACGATTTCTTTCTCAATTCTGCTAGGAACGCCATACCGTCGATCTCGGGCATCATGTAATCGAGAATAATCAGATCGCAATGACCGTTCTTTAAGTATTCCGAAGCGCTCATTGCCGAGTCTGCCACGGCTACATCAAATCCTTCTGCCTCTAGAGAGCGGGAAAGCAGTCTGCGGATTTTGCTTTCATCATCAACAATCAAAATCGTCGTTCTTTCCGTCATTCTTCTTCCTCATTTGCTGTCTCTGTCGGAAGCGCCGGCAGCTCAAGCGTAAAGACCGTTCCTTCGCCTAAAGTACTTGCGACCGTGACCTTTCCTTTATGCAGAAGCACCAATTCCTTAGTAATGTATAAGCCCAAACCCGTTCCGCCGATTTTTCTAGCGGAATCCATTCTGACTTGATAAAACCGATCGAAGATCTTATCCAGCGCCGACTCGGGCACTCCTATACCGTCGTCTTCCACCATGAGTTCCAGGAAATCTCCTAACTTCCGGGTTTGAATTTTCACTCGGCAGACACTGCCCTCTTTCCGGTATTTATAGGCATTCGAGAGAAGATTCTGAATGATCTGCATAAATGCCTGTTTGTCCACGTTGGCAGCCGCAGCATCCGGCGAAATTTCCAAGGAACATTCAAAATCTTTAAAGCCGGAAAAATGTTTGAGCGCTTTTCGTATCATGGGCTTAATCAAACAGAATTCCGGGTGAATTTCATAAGAGCCTGTCTGAAGTTTGGCAACATCCAGCCAACGAGAGATCATGTCTTTCATTTCGTCGGCGCTTTCCAGAAGCTCGGCGGCCGTCTCTTTACTCTCTGGGTCCTGAACCGTTTTGACCAGGCATTCTGCCGCCATGCGCACCCCGGCGAGCGGCGTTTTAAGTTCATGGGCAGCGATTCCGATCAGTTCATCCTTTAATCGGTCAATTTGAACTTCTGAAGTCGCATCGCGAGCGATTACACAGAACACATCTTTGGTCCCGCTCTCAAACATACGCAGTTCCAAATCATAAACACCGGAATGAATGAAAAGATGCTTATCAGGACTCTGATGCATTTCTTTTACCAGGGCTAAAAAGCGTTTCCGTGCTTCGTTCTCTGACAAGTTAAGCAGACGAACAGCCGAAGGATTACGAAAACGCATTTCCAGCTTTTGGTTAAACAAGACAATCCCTTCATTCATATCTGAGAAGAGAGAAGTCAAAAGCGCTTCATGCCGCTGAATCGTTTCAACCTGAGCCTTCACCTTAGCCTCAAGCGAGGAATTCAACTCCTTAAGACGTGTCTGAGCTGTCAGTAGTCTTTCCTGCATCCGTCCGTACGTGCGCTGCAGCTGAACAAGCTCTCTCGGCGACTTAATTTTTTCGCTTTTATCCGGAAGGATTCTTGCGGCCGTCATTTGACGCGTCAGTTTTTCAACAGCCCGAACTACTGAAATCGAAGCTAAAAAGCCGATCACAATCGCAGCTAGGAAAGTCGCGAGCCAAACAAATACATTGCGTATGAAAAGCTGGACCAAAACCGTCTTTCGATCAACGGTTCGTGAGAATACACCCACAGACCAATCCGTAACCGCTAAGGGACGCACATAACCGTAATATTCGGCATTCGAGAAAGTGAAGCTGCGGTGCGTTCTTTCTTCAATCGAGAGATTGTGAAGCGGAACCGACTTGCCGGAAGAAAAGATAACCTCTCCGTTTCTGCCGAAAATGCCGATTTGATAAGCATCCGTGGCCAAGCCTTTTAAAACCTGAGTGGCAATCTGCTCAAGATCAAGGGCGGCAACGGCCAAACCCACGAAATGTCCGTTGGAATAAACAGGCTTGGTAATATTCACAATCTTACGGTCGGAAGCTCCGACCGCTTGAACGAGTCCAGAAACCGATATGCCGTCCTTAACATAAGGATTCTTCCAGTGAGAGCGATCTTTATGTGAAACGCCGATATTAGATTCACCGCGCTTGTTTTTTCGAGGAGAAAAAGCCACGCTCACAGCGGAGGGATCGTCGAAATGCATATTCAGGATATCCGGCGAAGCCTTGCAAAGCTCTTCTAATATCAAATTCAGTTTCTCAGCGGGCTCTCCTTCTTCGGATTTCAAGATTTCCGCAGCAGCGGTTACCAAGGAAACGGCATTGTCGACCTTGGCTTCCAGACGCTCAGACACTAATAAAGAGATCTCCGCTCTCGTGCGATCGTCCTCAGTGAATTCTCTTTCAACCGCAACGTATTGAAGCCATCCCATGACCAAACAGGGAATGGTTACGGCCGCAGCCGAGATAAAAAATAATAGAGTCCGGAAACGCATGGGAACTTGGAAGAAATCGCTTTTTTAGATTATCTCCCGAGACCCTCAAGGACTCCCTGAGGATTTTTACCTAAGAAAGTTTTAGGTTTTGATAATCCCGGACGAGCATAATTTCTTCATTACAAAAACACTGCCTCGATCCGAATCATGGACATCACGCTTACCGTCATACTCGTCTGCTTTGTTGTTTTCTTTATTGCAGGCTTTGTCGATGCTATTGCGGGCGGAGGCGGTCTCATCACGATGCCGGTCCTTTTGCTGTTGGGCATACCCGCTCACTACACGCTCGGAACTGGAAAGCTCGCTTCCAGCCTCGGTTCAATTACGGCATTGATTACCTTCTGGAAAAGAGGCGCCGTCATCAAAGAAGTCGTCCTATTGGGCGTTATTTCTTCTTACTTCGGCGCAGTAATTGCCTCTGCGACGACACTTCTCATTTCCAATGAGAAGATGACGATCATCATGATTTTTCTTCTGCCAGTTGCGATTCTCCTTTCGCTTTTCTGCGGAACGCTCAAACTGACGGAAGAAGACCTTCCAAAGAAAGGGTTATGGTGGAGAGTCTCGGCAATCGGTTTGTCCGTCGGTTTCTATGAAGGCTTTTTCGGTCCCGGCGCCGGAAGTTTCTTTTTGATCGGCATTCACCTCTTGCTCAAGGCCGGTTTGGTTAAAGCTTCCGGTACGGCAAAAGCATTCAATATCGCCGCCAACTTAGGCGCGGTCACAACGTTTGCTTCCGCAGGAACGCTTTATTACTCGCTGGCTCTCCCTTGCGCGGTTGCCAGCATCTTGGGCAACCGCTTAGGCGCAATCTATGCCGTCAAAATCGGTCCGACGCTCGTACGCAGCATGCTCTACTTCGTGTTAGTCATGCTGCTGATTTCTCTGATAACGCGATTCGTTATTTAATTAGAACGCGGGGTACACGCTGGTTCACGTCGCAAAGAAGTTCATAGCCGATCGTGCCGAATCCCTTTGCGACTTCATTGACCGGCAGGTTCTTACCCCAGATTTCCACTTTGGAACCCAACCGGACATTGGGCAGATCGGTGACGTCAATCGTCAGCATATCCATGGAAACGTTTCCGATAACAGGTACTCTTTTGCCCTCAACGACCACCTCTCTGTGCGGATTGTCTTTACGCGGATAACCGTCGGCATACCCGCAGGCTACCACGGCGAGTTTCGTCGGTCGATGGGCAATAAACTTAGAGCCGTAGCCGCAGGCTTCGCCCGGCTGAAGATCCTGGAAGGCAATGATTTCGCTCTCCAGTGTCATGACGGGATCAATACCCAGAGACTGTGAAGAAACATTACCGTCGGGGCTGACGCCGTACATGGCAATACCTGCGCGCACAGCCTCGTCTCCGGCTTCATGCCACAAAATGCCGCCCGTGTTGGATAAGCACATCGGCAGAAGTCCGCGCAGTTGTATCAATGCAGCAAGCTGATTCTGGACGGTAACCGGTTTGTCCTGTTCGTAAGTAACTTCAGCATTGGCAAAGTGCGCCAACAGATCGACAACTTCTACCTTAGGAATATTATTCAGGCGGAACAAAACTTGAGGAATCGCCTCCGGTCTGAAGCCCAAACGGTTCATACCGGTATTGCACTTCAAGTGCACGCGAAGCGTGTTTTTGAGTTCGGCTTTTTCCAGCCATTCAATCTGTCTTTCGTTGTGAATGACGGTTTCAAATCCGTACTCATCAGCCATCTCGATGTCAGAGGCCGCAAAGATGCCTTCAATTAACAATACCGCTTTGGCCCAGCCGGCTTTGCGGATATCCACACCTTCTTTCGGATCAAGAAGCGCTAACCCGTCAACCCAGTTGTCGAAGGTCGGAAGCAGACCGATCAGACCGTGACCATATGCGTTGGCCTTAACAACGCCCCATAAAAAACGATTGCCGCTTTTTGCGCGAAGCAAAGACAAATTCTTTTCCAGTGCGTATGTATCGATGAGGGCTCTAATCGGTCTTGTCATTCTTTTTCCTATCTCGCTGAAAGCTATTGCGATATTTTAGAGTGAACTGCAAACCGACAGAGACCGAAGCAAAGATTTTTCTAGCTGAATATTTTTTCCAAAATCATCATCAGGCCGAAGCCGCACATCAAACCGATCGTGGCCGTACTGTGATGGCCTCTGCGGTGTGTTTCAGGAAACACTTCGTGGAAAACGACAAACATCATGGCGCCGGCAGATAACGCCAGTCCCAGCGGATAGACATAGCCCAACCCGCCGGCAAGGCTCACGCCGAAAAGTGCGCCGACCGGTTCCATCAGACCCGAGAACACTCCGATCCCCACTGCCTTCGCGCGTGAAATGTGAGTCGAGCAAAGAGCGAGTACGACCGCCAGACCTTCCGGAAAGTCCTGCAGAGCAATGGCAATCGTGAGCGGCACACCGATCTGCATGTCTTCTGCTGAAAAAGATATGCCCATCGCCAGGCCTTCCGGGATGTTGTGAATGATGATGGCAAGAACAAAGAGCCAGATGCCGCTTTTGACTTCGATCTCCGGACCTTCATAATTCTGACCTCCGTGCTCATGAGGAGTCAGCGCATTAATGATCAGGAGGAAGACAACACCAAGAAAAACTCCGAAGAGTACCCAAAGCGTTGCTGCTAATTCAGAAGTGAACAGCTTTTCACTGGTTTCAATACTTGGAAGCAAAAGCGAGAAGATCGCTGCTGCAAGCATCATGCCGGCCGAACTGCCAAGCATCCAGTCTTCGGCTTTATCGGAAAGTTTATGAAGATAAAAACCCGGCAGGGAGCCTAAGGCCGTCGCACCGAAACCGACCATACCGGCGATAAAGGCGTAAAGCGGGGCCTTAGCACCGTAAACCGTCATATCGTAAATCGCTTTCAGGCAAAAGAAAGCGACAAGTGCAAACAGAAGCAGACATCCGTAAAACCATCCGCGATGCTCCCTTGCGTAGCGTGCCACCGTCATCGGTTTACTCATGTTCACTCCTAACAAAAAGATCCGACTTCGTCATTCTTATGACTCTCAACTCTCAATTTTGAAATCGAGACTACTCTCGTTTGCGGCTAGGAAGGATCTTTTCTGCCTGACACGGACATAAAAAAGGCCGGAGTTTTTAGTTCCGGCACTTCTCTAATTAATAAGTAATTGATTACGGCATAATTCGAATCAGGTATTCGTTCTCGCGAATCATATTGAGTTTTTCACGAGCCCTACTTTCTAAGGCTTCACTGCCATGGCGAAGACTATCGGCCTCGCCTTCGAGCCTTGTAATTTCAAGCTCGAGCGCGGCATTCTTCTCCTTCTGAGTTTTGAGCTGGTCCTGCAAATCGAGAAGCGTAGCATTGCTGCCCTTCCCGACCCATAACGGATATTGAATGCCGACCACGGCAATGGCGAGTACCAGGACTAAAAATCGAGGTACTCCCAGCTTTACCTTTTTCGTCAGGCGCGCCATAAATTACTTGCAGATGTTGTAGAAGGCATCCAGGCCCGGGTAGACAGCGATGTCGCCGAGTTCTTCTTCAATACGAAGAAGCTGGTTGTACTTGGCCATACGGTCGCTGCGGCTCAGAGAACCTGTCTTAATCTGACCGGCGTTTGTACCGACGGCGATATCCGCAATCGTGGAATCCTCAGTTTCGCCGGAGCGGTGAGAAATCACAGCGGTATAACGGGCCTTCTTAGCCATTTCGATAGCTTCGAAAGTTTCTGTCAGCGTACCGATCTGGTTGATCTTGATCAGGATGGAATTGGCGATGCCCTTTTCAATACCTTCCTTAAGAATGGAAGTGTTAGTGACATAAAGGTCGTCGCCGACAAGCTGAACACGGTCGCCCAAAGCTTCGGTGAGTTTGGCCCAGCCTTCCCAGTCGCCTTCGGCCATACCGTCTTCGATGGAGATGATCGGATAACGGTCAACCCACTCGGTCATCTTAGCGATCCATTCGTCAGCGGTGAGTTTCAGGCCCTGGCCCTTCTGGTTGTAAACGCCGTCTGCATAGAATTCGCTGGCAGCGCAGTCCAAACCGATGAAAACCTGTTCTCCCGGTGTGTAGCCGGCAGCTTTGATGGCGTCGATAATGAATTCAATGGCAGCTTCATGGCTGTCGATGTTTGGAGCGAAACCGCC
>UMLC01020771.1_pt1 | contig 15905 bp, 10 predicted proteins | sample 1966451 | NCBI WGS metagenome assembly UMLC01 (sample SAMEA4836193, study PRJEB28245) | human gut metagenome | biome: gut microbiome; material: fecal sample | place: Denmark | collected 2008
TTCTACGCTCAAAGCAACGTGTCGTGGACAGAGACATCGGGCAAAATCCGCTTTCAGCAGCAACAGAACCCGTATGCAACCGCCGGCTACTATTTCATCACCGACCGCAACGACATCGATGTGGCTGAGATGCAGACCACTGCCAAAGCGGAGAAAGCGTCCGACAAAGTGATAACAAACACGCTTGCCCGCATTTACCACGAAAAAGAGCTTACCGCCCCAGGAACCACCGGCCGCACATTGCTCGGCGAGGATTTCCGCTCTGCGGGCACACAAAGTTTTCAGTTCAACCTGCCCGGCATCGTCAGCGACACCGACCCGGTGGTGAAAGTGGCATTCGCAGCCTACCACACATCGGGCACCGCGCGCGCGCTCACCGTGACTTCCGGAAAACAGGAAGTGATGAAAGTGAGCGTCAGCTCGCTCAGCGGCAGCAACGAATACGACATCTGCTCCACTGCCTCTTCTATCGGCACTGTGTCCTATCCTGGCGAAAAAATGACACTGCAGCTGTCGTTTTCCACCGGCACGGCTGTGCGCCTTGCCAACCTTGACTACATCACCGTCAACTACCTGCGCAACCTCGACCTTGCCGACAAGCAAATTGACTTCCGCAGCTTCACGGCAAACTGCCGCGACAGCGTGTTTGCCGTCAGCGGCATCAATGAAAAGACGGCGATATGGGACGTAACCACAACCTATGCGCCGCTGAAAGTTGACTTCCTTGCCGACAACACTTCAGCACAGTTCCGCCAAACGGAAAATGGCAAGCGCGAATACGTGGCGTTCAACACCGCTGCCTCCTTCCCCACTCCATCGTTGGTGGGCAACGTGAGCAATCAGGACATCCACGCCATGACACCGCCAACGATGCTGATAATCACGCCGGCGGCGTTCAGAAACCAGGCGGAGAGCCTCGCTGCCATGCACCGCACCAACGACGGCATGGCAGTGACCGTGCTTACCGACGAACAAATCTACAACGAATTCTCGTCGGGAACCCCCGACGCAATGGCATACCGCAAGGTGGCGAAGATGTGGTACGACCGCACTGCGTCAGCCAACAAATACAGCAACGACAAATTCCGCTACCTGCTGCTGTTCGGACGCGCGGTGTTTGACAACCGACGCATCACCTCGACGGCACGCAACCTCGGCTACCCGACGCTACTCACTTGGGAGTCGGCCGACATCACAAGCGAGAGCAGCAGTTTCAACACCGACGACGTGTACGGCTTCCTTGAGGACGGCAGCGACGCCGGACGCACGAGCCTGCGCAAAATGTGTATCGGCATCGGACGCATCCCCGTTAAAAGCGCGGCAGAAGCAACCGAGACTGTGCAGAAAATCAGCGACTACATCAGCAACCCCGACATGGGCAACTGGAAGACGCGCATAATGATGATTGCCGACGACGGCGACAGCGGAATCCACATGAGAGACTCCAACGACGCCATCGACAGTCTGCGAGCGAATGGAGCGGGCAATTATCTGATACAACGGCTGTTTATCGATGCCTACAAAGCCTCGTCGAGCGGTTCGGGCCACTCTTTCCCGGAGGCGCGCACCCAGATGCTTCAAAACTTCAAGAACGGTGTGCTGTTTGCCTCCTACGTAGGCCATGCCAACCCCACATCGTGGACCCACAACGGACTGCTGCGCTGGCCCGACATTGAGAACGAATTCTTCTACAGCCATCCCCCTTTCGTGTTTACCGGCACTTGCGAGTTCACTCGCTGGGACTCTCCTACCGTGTCGGGAGGCGAAGTGTTGTTTCTAAACTCGCGCGGCGGATTCATCGGACTGCTGACAGGCTCGCGCGTGACGTCGATAAGCGGCAATGGCGACCTCTGCCGCGCTGTCGGCGCCGAGACGTTCAAGCCTCTGCCAAACGGCGAGATGCCACGCCTCGGCGACATCGTGATGAATGCCAAGAACAACTATTGGTACACCCACTCGCGCTACTCTTCGACACTGACAAAAAACACCGAGCACAGCCTCAAATACGCACTCATCGGCGACCCTGCGCTGCGCCTGAAATACCCTAAATACGACATCCGGCTGACAGCGGTCAACGGCGAAAGCGTCGACGGCGAGGTGAAACCGGAGACTATGGCGCGGCAGGAAGTGGAACTCGAGGGAAAGGTTGTCGATGCCGACGGGATTACCATGACCGATTACAATGGTACGCTGACAACCACCGTCTACGACGCGGAAGTGTCGATAACCACCAACGGATACTATGAAGGCGGCACCGACACCGATGACAAGTGCAAAGTGACCTATCAGGACCACACCAACCGACTGTTTGTTGGTTCGGGAGAGGTTAAGGACGGCCTGTTCAAAATGAAATTTCGTATGCCTACGGGCATTATCAACAACTACACTCCGGCTCTTGTCAACCTGTATGCTCAGGACGAGAACAAAGGCGACGCCGTAGGCAAGAACGAGGACTTCTACATCTACGGTTTCGACGAGTCGCCAGCCGACGACACTGACGGACCGGAGATACGCCTGCTCGCACTCAACTCAACGGCATTCAAAGACGGCGACAAGGTGAACGAGACTCCTTTTCTCGTGGCATCGGTCTACGACGTGTCGGGAATCAACCTGTCGCCAGTCGACATCGGACACGGCATAACCGCGACTATCGACGGAACAACCGTTGTTTCCGGTCTTGAGAACTATTTCTCGCAGGACACCGACGGCGTGAGCCACATAAACTACCAGATGGGAGAACTCGCCGAGGGACAGCACACTCTGACGTTCCGCGTGTGGGACGTGCTTGGCAACATGTCGGAAAAGACAATCGCATTCAGTGTGGTCAACGGCATCAAGCCGCAGCTGTTCAGAGTCTACTCAACAGCCAACCCGGCAAAGACAAAGGCCGACTTCTACATCGAGCACAACCGCCCCGACGCTGTGCTCAACGTAACGCTGAGCATCTACGACATGATGGGACACAGCGTCTGGAGCACATCGTCGACCGGACGCAGCGATATGTATAAGTCGATGCCTATAACATGGGATTTGACCGACGGCAGCGGAATGCGCGTGCAGCGCGGCATCTACATCTACCGCGCAACGGTCTCGACCAACGGCGGCGACGAGGCGTCGATCACCCAACGCATCGCAGTGGCTTCGGAATAATCGCATCAGATTATTTTTCTGACACAGAAAAGTAGGAGAAAAAAGAAGTAGGGTTCAAAACCCTACTTCTTTTTTTACTATCCTTTGAATGTTTCGCAGTAATCGTCAGGATGGACGGTGTGGCGATGAAAAGAGCATTGGTCGCTGGGAGTGCCGGCAACATAATAGCAGCATCTCCCACAGCGGTGGTTGACATCGCGCTTTTTAGAGTTAGAGCCTTTCGACGAGCCGCCGGCAAGAAACACTGCGGCAAGAAACAACCAACAAAAAATCAAATACCCTATGCCGTGGAATAACAAAAAGAATGCCTCCACCACTGCCGGACGAAGTCCTCCAAGTTTCTTTGCCCGCATGCACAGCAGGATAATCTCATACGCCACCGGCAATGCGAATGCAACGTAGAAGTTATGCGTCACGCCAAACGCCGCGCCTGCGACAAACACAAAAATAAGCGGCCGGAAATAGGTGGCTTTCGAGCACCAGGTCACCCTTGTTCCTGCAAGAGAGTCAAAGAAATTCTCGCACGATTTAGGGCCAAACAGCGACCACAGCCCCACGGCAATGCCCAACAGTATCATCAGCGAGATTATGCCCGTAATCCATCCTGGCATGTGTGCGCCGGAGGCTGCGCCGTCGCCCGATTCCTCAACATACTCGATGCGGTTATCCATATTATTTTCCTGCAACGGCTCTACGCTTTCACGTCCTTCCGCAACAGGCTCCGACGCCGGCTGTCGCTGAGCGACGGAAGTCTGGCTTTGTTGACTGCTGCTTTCGTCCACCATTTCGCAGCAATAAGAGGCTATATAAGCCTTGCGGCCATGGAACGTGAAGACAAACATACTCCCGTCAGTACCCTCCGATTCATAGACTTCGCCACGGTATGCGCGTCCGAGGTTAGTTATCCTCTCGGGTTCGGCAAAGACTGTCACATATTCGTCAGACACCCTGAATCGGGCTGCAAACGCGTCGGGAATGCAATTCAATAGAATGGTTAAATACAGCAGTATTCGCAAAAATCGGTTCATAATAATAGCTTTTACAATGACAAATATGCAAAATTAACAATTATCGCAGCCCCTACAAATAAAAAAGCGCAACAAATAGATAAATGCCAAGAAAGAATATCAACTTTGACTTGCCGAAAGTTAAATCTTTTAGACACTTTTGCTAATTTTGCACTTGCTGTTGGACTCTATGATTAAAATACTAAATTCCACAGTATATATCTGATTATTTATTAAAAACACAGACACCGGTATGAAGCAAGATTGCAAACTCGAAAAGTACATAAAAATCTTAGAAGCGAATAAGAACATTATTCTTACAGGTGCTCCAGGCACTAGCAAAACTCACTTGGCAAAAGCAATAGCAGATGCTATGAATGCAGAGTCTGACTTTGTGCAATTTCATCCATCTTATGATTATACTGATTTTGTTGAAGGATTACGACCGACTCCTCCTGACAACAAAGGGAATATTGGATTTAGACGAGTAGATGGTGTATTCAAAGCTTTTTGTAAAAAAGCAATTCAATATGGTCAAAAACAAAACACTTCAGGGAATGATAATAAAATAGCCAGATCATTTGATGAAGCATACAAAATTCTAATTGAAAAGATTAAACATAACAGTATTGTTCTATATTCTGACTTTAGAAATAACAAAAAGGTTTTACAAGTCGAAATCAATGAACTATACGGTTCTGATAAAGGATATGAAGTTATTCGATTCTATAAAACCGATAAGTTTCAAAATGCTCAAATTGACTATTTGCGAAAAATATACACTTATTACGTTTCTAAAAAGCAATACAATATCAGAGAGGAAAGATATGCTCAATTTGTAAAAATTATTGGTAACACTTTAGATTATTCTTATTACAGAGGAATTGTACAAGGTCTTTTGGATTTAACTCGTAGAAACTCTAACGATGAAGAATCAAGAATGAGTTTAATGTCAGATAAAAAAATTCCGAACTCAACCATTCCTAAATCCTTTGTATTCATAATTGACGAAATTAACCGAGGAGAAATCTCAAAAATATTTGGTGAACTATTTTTTAGTATAGACCCAGGTTATCGTGGAGCGAAAGGGAAAGTAAAAACTCAATATCAAAATATGATAACCAATGAGTCCGATCCTTTTTATGAAGGTTTTTATGTACCCGAAAATGTCTACATCATTGGCACAATGAATGATATAGACCGCAGTGTTGAGAGTATGGATTTCGCGATGCGCCGACGTTTTGCCTGGCAAGAAGTAAAAGCCGAAGAAAACACAGGAATGTTGGACGACCTTCAAGAAATGAAGAATGAAGTTATTGAAATAATGAAACGTTTGAATAATGTGATATGGAATGAAACTACTAATACTGGCATTGAAGGACTAAGTGCTGCATATCACATAGGTGGTTCTTATTTCAGCAAACTACAACTTTATCTTAACGATGGTCATTCAAACAAGGGTGCTGCCTACAAACATCTTTGGGAGAATCACTTAAAAGGAGTCCTTTCCGAATATTTAAGAGGGATGCCGGATGCAATGGAAAATCTGAGGAAATTGGAGAATACGTATTTTAAAGAAGATGTCGATGCTTATATTGAAGGATAATACTAAATATTCATCTACTGCTGACAACCTTGAGAAATATCTGTCTTTACAGAATATTGCCAACAGAAACGTTTCAGAACTGTTAGATGATAACGACAATGACTTGCTCATTTATCCTCATTCCTTTTCCCAATGCGATGATGGGGCCGGAAACCTGCCTCTATTGTCACTACACACCCATTGGAAGGAGAAAGTATGCACTAAAGCCATCATTGAAACAGGGAATATGGCAGGCTTTATCGGAATCAATGGACTGTCTCTTTCCATACACTCCCGTTTCTCCCAAGATTCAGAAGAAGATTTCTTCCTGCACTATATGCTTAGCAAAGTCTTCTGTATTAATCTGTTTAATCTGCCACATCAAACAAGCGATGAGCGACTATTCGATTTCCTGCTGTATATGTTTCCAAGATTTCTTAACGATGCGCTGTCACAAGGCATATACAAGGAATACAAACGTAATGAATATAATGATGCCAATGTACGAGGCACAATAAATATCCAACGGCATTTAAGAGCCAATATGCCATTCAACGGGCGTATTGCGTATAGCACACGCGAATTTAGCCAAGACAATCATGTTACTGAATTGATACGACATACTATCGACTATATCAGCAAGAGTAAATTTGGCAGGACATTGCTGGAAAACGATAGTGAAACACGCTCAAGCGTTACTCAGATCATATCTGCAACCCCCAATTACTGCAGGCACGAGAGAGAAAATATAGTAAACAGCAACCTGAAGGTTATCAACCATCCATATTATTTCCGCTATGCCCCTCTCCAGAAACTTTGCTTACGCATACTACGTCATGAGAAGATTAAATACGGAGAGAAGAATCAAAAGATACACGGTATTCTATTCGATGTTTCATATTTATGGGAAGAATACCTTGCCACTATATTAACAAAACAGGGATTCAAACATCCCAATAACAAAAAGGGTCTGGGATGTATTTTTCTGGCAAAAAACAATCGTCTTCCCAGATATCCTGATTATTATAGGGAATCTGACCGCCTCATTGTTGATGCCAAATACAAAAAAAAGCCAAATAGAGATGATATTCATCAGATGATAACTTATATGTATCAAATGAAAGGAAAATGCGGAATTTTCATACAACCCGGCGACAAAGAATGTCAAACGAAAACTTTTCAGCTGTTGGGGTATGGTGACGACGAAAATACAGAGCTTAAGACATATATGTATCCAATATCGCGAATAACAGGCAATTATAAGTCATTTGTTTCTGAAATGTTAGAATCGGAAAATTTATTAAAGACAAAATTCAAACTACATCTTGAGCCAGATAAATAACGCGCCATCGACGCTTCGCCCAAACAGTTGCGACTGAAGATGACTTTTATCTCTAAAAAGGAATCAACGAGATACCGTTTTTCCGCAATATCTCATTGAAGTGGAGTTTTTAAGGATGGCTAATTCAAGTATCCACATTTGCAAAATTTGACAAAAAAAACTAATTTTGCAGTTTGTAAGGAAGTTAATAAATTAGGAGTTACAATGAACGAGGATGGTCAGAAGATTCTATTGCCTGAGCCAACATTGCGCAGGCTTCCGTGGTACTTGGCATACGTCAATATGCTTCGCACCCAGAAGATAGAATATGTTTCGTCGACACAGATTTCACGCAAAATCAATGTCGACGCGTCGCAGATTGCCAAAGACTTGTCGTTTCTCAACATCAAGGGAAAAACACGCATCGGCTATCAGGTTGAGACGCTCGCCACCGAATTGTCAAATTTCCTCGGATTCCACAACGACCACACCGCTTTCATGATCGGCGCCGGAAGCCTCGGCTCCGCACTGATTCAAGACTCTGGACTGATGCAGTTCGGACTGCACATCGTGGCTGGTTTCGACGTTGACGAGAAAGTTGTAGGCACAGAAATCTGCGGCATTCCCATCTACCACATCTCCGAACTTCCGGAACGCGAGAAGCAATACAAGGCTGAAATCGGCATCCTCGCCGTACCGGTGGAGCACGCCCAGGAGTCGGCCGACCTGCTTGTGGCAAACGGACTGCGCGCCATCTGGAATTTCACGCCGTTCCGCATCAAGGTGGCTGACAATGTGGTTATCCAAAACACTTCCATCTATGCCCACCTGGCAGTAATGTACAACAGAATCAACGGGAACAAATGAAAATCATAAAATTCCGAAACACCGACAATCCTGAAAAACTGGAAATCGACGTAATCCCCGACTCTGCAATCCAAAAGAGCGGCAAACCGTTTTTTGTGCCCGACTTCGCAAGCCGCTTCCAATTCAGCGCAGCCGCCGCGGTACACGTGTGCCGCCTCGGAAAAAACATCGCGCAACGGTTTGCAAACAGATACTACGAGGAGGCTGGGCTATGCCTTGTGTTTGAGGCAAAAGACTTGCTCGACACCCTCAACGCCAACGGCAAACCGAGAGCGTTGGCAACATCGTTTGACGCTTCGCATATCGTTGGCGAGATGACTCCTACCGACATCGCAATGCTCGGCAAGAACACCGCAACACTGGAAATCAACGGGGAAGATACAGAAAAATTCACGTTGCCGTCAGCTGCCGACTTCGACAAATGCATCGCGACGGCAAGCCGGTATTTCACTCTGAAAATCGGAGACTTGATACTAATTGAAAACGGCGAATGGCACAATGCGGAAATCAACAGCCGTGTAACCGCTCGTTTGGGCGACTTTGAATCAATAAACATAAAGATAAAATAACCAAGGAGATATGACTAAATACATCATCGCTGTGGCTGTTGGCGCGATTCTCGCCTCTTTCAGCAGCCAGGCTGCGACAAAATTCAAGGACTCTTCCGTCCTTTCATCAGGGAAATGGGTTAAAATCAAAGTCGGCGAAACCGGCGTCTATGAAATCACCGGCGAACAGTTGAAGCAATTCGGATTCTCCGACCCAAAAAAAGTGAAGATTTTCGGCACTGGAGGCATCCAGACCACCGACAATTACAACAAAGACTATACCGACGACCTCGAGCAGGTGCCGGCAATGCGCACCGGCGACAAATTATACTTCTATGCCAACGGCTTGACATACGAGGAAATAAGGAGCATTGACTACACCACCAACTTCGACATATACCGCTCAATCTCAAAAAACGCCTACTCTCCCGCTTCTTACTACTTCCTTACAGACAGCGAGGATTTTGATGCACGCGATATTGAAACCGTCGACACCAACGAAAGCAATCTTGCCTCCGTCAAGGAATGGCGCTCGAACGGTGTGGTGTCGATTTGGCACAAGAACGACATCGTAAACCCTACCCGCTCAGGCAAACTTTTCCTCGGCGAAGATTTCTCAAGCACAAAAGAGTTTGAAATTACGATGTCTACGCCAGGCATCATCAGCGGAACAAATGTGGTTGTAAACATGTCGGCAGGCGTAAAAACCGCCGACTCGCAAACTGTGACACTGTCGGTCGACGGCACGGTTTTAGACACAAAAAATGTGTCAAAATCAGCCGATGCCGCAATCTATAAACTGATCACTTCTTTCGGGTCCACCCCAGTGACAGAGGCGATGGCGCAGGCTGAGTCGGTGACAGCGAAAGTGAGCACGTCTGTGTCGCTGCCGATTGCGAAGATGAACTATATTTCCGTCTCCTACAAGTCGCCGCTTGCCCTTCCTGCCGACTCCTCACAAATGCGCTGGCTCGTGAAGACAACCAAAGAGTCAGGACTCGTAATCGGCAACACCACTCCTACAACACACGCCTGGCTTGTGTTTACGCCAAACAATTCTCCTTACAAAATCTACAACACAAAGCAATACACCATCACAACAAGTGAGGGAACAAGCTGCATTGTCCCGAATCTTGGCACAACGGCTTATGCGGAATACGTGGTTTTCGACACCGGAAAGCAGCAGAAGCAAGTATCTTTTGCTGGCAACGTGGCCAACCAGAACCTGCATTCACTCGCCACGCCCGACATGCTCGTCATCACCACTCCCAAACTGAAAGCCCAAGCCGACCGCATTGCCGACTTCCACCGCCAGCACGACGGCATGGACGTGGAGGTGGTGTTGCAGGACGACATTTTCAACGAGTTCGGCAACGGCATGCGCGATGTTTTCGCATACCGTCAGCTGTGCAAGATGCTGTATTCACGCAACCCGTTGAAATTCCGCTATCTGCTGCTGTTCGGCAGCGGCAACTACGACAACCGCGGAATTTTCGGCGGCGACATCGAGGAAACACTGCTCACTTATCAGACCGACAACAGCTACCACAGCGTGTCCTCCTACTGCTCCGACGACTATTTCGGCGTGATGAACGACGAGGCTGTCAACGTGGAAGGCTCAAACGCTCTGCTCAACATCTCGATTGGACGCATCCCGTTTGCCTCTGCTGCCGAAGCAAAAACATACGTAGACAAACTGCTTGCCTACATGTCGCACAAGCCCGGCAAGACCGACACGTGGAAGAGCAACATGCTCATGATCGGCGAATATGGCGACCAATACATCCACACGACACAGACTGAATCGTTTATCGACAACTTCAAATATGAGATAACCCCGAAGACATCAGACACTCCGGAAATCAGAACGAGAAACGACAATGCCGTAAATTTCAACAAGATTTATCTTGAGCCTTACGACAACGTGGACAATCTGCAGGCCACACGCGAGAAACTGGTCGAAAATTTCAATGTAGGACAGAATTTCATCCTCTTCGTGGGGCACTCCAACATTTCATCGCTCACCAAACCGACCGTGCTGATGAACCTGCAGCAAGCAATCGACACGAAATATGACGTGCCGCCAGTGATGTATTTCTCTTCATGCGACGTGGGCAGATACGACGGCGGACAGACTTCATTCATCGACAAACTGCTGCTCAACCCCGACGGCGGCATCATCGCTGCTGTGGCAGCGACACGCGAGGCATACACATCGTTGAACGGACGCCTGACCGACTCGTTTGCCAAGTATCTCGGCATCAGCGAATCCGACAGCCGATTCTATGCTAAATACGAAAAAACCTGGGGACGCGTGTTGATGTTTGCGAAAAACTTCTCAACCGACCGTTCACGCAACCGTCTGAAATACCACCTGCTCGGCGACCCGGCAATGCTCGTCGACATCCCGTGTGACCGCACCGAGGTGACCGAAGTCAACGGTGTCGCCGCCTCGAAGGGCATCGCCATAGGTGCTATGACTCCAATAACCATAAAAGGCCGTGTCAGAAACGACGCAGGAGAAGTCGATACCGATTTCAACGGCTATGCGAAGATTTCGCTCTACGACTCCGAAAAATACTATATGACACAAGGTGACGAGACGCTGACCGAGCGCGGAGCCGAACTTGCCGTGACAAGCGCCGACGTGACAGCCGGCGAGTTTACGGCCACAATCATCGCGCCAAACTGCATCACGACCGACGACAAAGAGAAACCGCTGCAAGTGACCGCTGTCAGCAACGACGGCACTGTGGTGTCGGGATTCTACAACGGTCTGACATTCGACCGCTCGCTCTCCGCCGTTTCCGACGACACGACAGTGCCAACCATCAACGCCTTCTACATCAACGACAAATCAACGTTCAAGGACGGCATGGAGGTAGAATCGTCGCTGCGTCTCAAAGCGGAAGTGACCGATGATGTTGCCCTCAACCTGTCGCATGAGCAGATTGCCACGACTGCCTACATTTCTATCGACGGCGGAGAGCATGTTTATCCTGTGTGCTCCTACCAGCTCGACGGAGCCGACAATTGCATAATCGACCAAGGCATCTACAACCTGAAATCAGGCCGACACACGGCAGAACTTGTTGTTGCCGACATGTCGGGCAACGTTGCCACACGCACAATAGCCTTCTACGTTGCCGTCAGCGACAACGCCACACTCACCGTCGATACGACAGCCCTGATACACTCCGTGACATTCGACGTTGAGAACGCCGACAACTACACCGACGCGCAACTCGTTGTCAGCGACAACAGCGGCAACGTGGTGCTGCGCACCGACGTAGGCTCATTCCCATACACATGGGACGGCAGCGACAACAACGGCAACCGCCTTGCCGAAGGCGACTACAACGCAACGGCAATCATCGACGGCAAAAGCCTCCGTCAGAAAAAAATCGTAGTCGTAAAGCAATAAATGCCACTATTTTCAGTTTTGATAAATAGAACTACATTTATAGAAAACGAATGAAAATTAGACGGTATATAATCACTGCCCTGGCATCGCTCATCGCTTTGCCCGCTCTCGCCGACAGCAACGGCAAGAACCAATTCAACCCAGTGCAAACCGGTGTGACATCGCTCGGAATCGCCCCCGACGCCCGCGGCGCAGCCATGGGCGACCTCGGTGTGGCAACCGAGCCCGACGCCTATTCGCAATATTGGAACCCGTCGAAATACGCCTTCGCCTACAGCTCGGCGGCAGTCAGTCTCTCCTACACCCCATGGTTGAGAAAACTGGTCAACGACATATTCCTTGCCAACCTTTCCGGATATTGGAAAATGGGAGGAGGCGACAACCAGGCTGTCAGCGCATCGTTGCGCTACTTCTCGCTCGGCGAGATTCAGATGACCGACGGTGCTGGAACTGTTGTCAACTCCGTCAACCCATACGAAATGGCTTTCGACCTCGGCTATTCCCGCAAACTGTCGGAAAGCTTCTCCATGGGTGTGGCTCTGCGCTACATCTATTCCGACCTCGCTTTCTCCGACGCATATTCTGCCGAACAGCAGAAAGGAGCGTCGGCATTCGCCGCCGACATCTCGGGCTTCCTGACCACATATCCTGTGGTGGGACGCAACGAATGCCAATGGTCATGGGGTTTCAACATCTCCAACATCGGTTCAAAGGTGTCATACAACGACGGCAATGACCCTGCATTCCTGCCTACAAACTTCCGCCTCGGAACAACATTCACCTTCCCGGTGGCTCAATACAACAACATAGCGCTCTCGCTCGACGCCAACAAGCTGCTTGTGCCCACACGTCCACGCCAGTCAGACTTCACCGACGCCGAAGGCAACTATGACCAGGAGGCTTATGAGTCGAAACTTGAGGACTGGCGCAACACGTCGTCGATTTCAGGCATCTTCAAGTCGTTCAGCGACGCTCCGGGCGGATTCAAGGAAGAGCTGAAGGAAATCACGCTCTCCGTCGGTGCCGAGTACAACTACAACCAGCAGTTTTTCGTACGTGCGGGATATTTCTATGAGAACGCCATGAAGGGCAACCGCCAGTACTTCTCATTTGGTGCCGGATTCTCGCTCAACGTGGTGCAGCTCGACGCAGCATACATGATTGCAACGGCTCAAAACAGTCCTCTCGACCAAACGCTCCGTTTCTCGTTGACGTTTGACATGGACGGACTCAAACACCTGTTAGGCAAAAAATAAAACGATATGGCTTTACCCTTCCGCACCGGCTTCGGATTTGACGTGCACCGCCTTGTCGAAGGTCGCGACCTTTGGATTGGCGGCGTGAAAATCGAGCACTCACTCGGGCTGCTCGGCCACAGCGACGCCGACGTGGCAATCCACGCGCTCTGCGATGCAATGCTCGGAGCTGCGGCGCTGCGCGACATCGGTTTCCACTTCCCCGACTCCGACCCTGCCTACAAAGGCATCGACAGCAAGAAGCTGCTCAGATGCGTGGCCGACTTGTTGCGGGAAAAAGGCTACACCTTTGGAAACGCCGACATCACCATCTGCGCCGAGGCGCCGAAGATGAATCCCCACATCCCCGCCATGCAGAAGGCTATGGCTGAATGCATTGGCTGCGATCCAGATGACATCTCGGTAAAAGCCACCACCACCGAGCGGCTTGGCTTCACCGGACGTCAGGAAGGCATCTCCGCATATGCCACCGTGCTAATCGCTCGTAATTGACAAGAAACTCTCTAAAACCTTTGATTATGAATACACAACAATTACCACAACTTTCTATCGGAGAGGCACTGAAAGCCGCATGCAACAAAATCTTTCAGTTTAACGGCCGCTCGCGCCGTTCGGAATTCTGGTGGACCGCGCTTGTCGTTATCATCATCTGCGCAATTACTCACGACACGATATCCTGGCTGATGAATCTTCTGATGATTCCAATCACATTCCGCCGCCTACACGACACCGGACGCAGCGGATGGTGGTGGGGAGCAGGAATAATCGCCACGTATGGGTTCGGCACAATATTCGTCATCGACTTAGGAATCAGCTCATTAATCAATTTTCCTCCGGCAGCGATATCAGCGTTTCTCGGCAAATTCGTATTGTTTGCCATCGCATATATCGCCTACCACATAGTCATGATTGTGTTCCTCTGCCAAGACAGCGAACCGTTTGAAAACCGCTACGGTGAGTCGCCGAAATATGTCGTAGACCCCGACTCCGACGGAATTGACACCCCTGATGCCAAAATTGATTAATCCGTAATTTCCAACTTATTTCATATTGAATATTCCCAAAATTATGTAAATTTGCAGTTGAACTGCAAATTTACATAAGGTATGACCGAATTTATCAACCGTAAAATCACCCAGGCAATTGAAAACGCTGCTGCATCTTTTCCTGTAATAACCATTACAGGGCCGCGTCAATCCGGCAAGACAACGCTTGCCCGACACATGTTTCCAGAATATCCGTATTTTAGTCTTGAGAATCCCGATGTCAGGAATTTGGCGATGGAAGACCCCGTAGGATTCCTCAACAACACCACAGAGGGGATTATTCTTGACGAAGTTCAGAATTCCCCACAACTGCTGTCGTACATACAAGGAATCGTTGACAACGACTATGAAAAGCGTTTCATTCTGACTGGAAGCAACAATTTCTCAATACTGAAAAACGTATCACAGTCGCTTGCCGGACGCTCCGCTGCTTTTGAATTGCTGCCATTCTCCATAAACGAGCTCAACAATTACGAGACCGACACCGACTCTCTTATATACAAGGGAGGCTATCCGGGCATATGGTGCGACGGCAAGGACACTTACACATTTTATTCAAACTACGTCACAACCTACCTTGAGCGCGACGTGAGAAATATCATCAACATCAAGGATCTCGACACTTTCCAAAAATTCATCCGCATCTGTGCGACACGCATAGGAAGCATTTGGAACAGCTCGGAAGTGAGCAACGAAATCGGGGTGTCGGTCAACACGGTTAAATCCTGGTTGTCCGTACTCCAGGCTTCATACATCATCTTCATGCTCCAGCCTTTCTTCACAAACACCCGGAAACGCCTCACCAAATCGCCCAAACTATTCTTCACCGATACCGGTCTGGCAAGCTTTCTGCTTGAAATAGAATCCGAGTCGCAAATCAAACGTGACAAGATGCGCGGGCATCTCTTTGAAAACATGATTGTTGCGGAGGCATTGAAGCAAAGATTAAACGCCGGTCGCACCAACAATCTATGCTTCTATCGCGACAGCAACGGAAATGAAGTCGACCTCATAACAAAAAGAGAGGGTATGCTAAACCTTTACGAAATCAAATCGTCGGAAACATACCATCCCGATTTTGAAAAAGGGATAAAATCGTTTATCGGCTGTTTCGGCGACATAGTGGGGTCAAACAGCATAATCTACAACGGATCGCTTGAAAACGAATCAAGGGAAATAAAACTGATAAACTACAAACATCTGCCTCCAATTATGTAAATTTGCAGTTGTACTGCAAATTTACATAATTGGAGCACATAACAAGGCAAAAGAATAAAATTCTGTAAACGGACTTAATTATGACCGCTTGCAGAATTTTTTTGCTATCAGCACCATCGTTTCAAGAACAATTTTCCAAGTTTCAAAAAACTCTTGGAGGATTCATCTTTACGCCATAACTTTGCGGTGTGAGAACAGAAAATCAGTCAGTAACCAATCTTAAAAGCATATAGATATGGCAACAAAGAAATATCACTTCGAGACGCTCCAACTCCACGTTGGTCAAGAGCAACCGGATCCGACAACAGACGCACGCGCCGTGCCAATCTACCAAACCACGTCGTACGTGTTCAGAAATTCGCAACACGCAGCCGACCGATTCGGCCTGCGCGACGCCGGCAACATCTACGGACGTCTAACAAATCCGACACAAGGAGTGTTTGAAGACCGCGTTGCCGCTCTGGAAGGCGGAGTGGCGGGACT
>UMLC01029605.1_pt1 | contig 15384 bp, 14 predicted proteins | sample 1966451 | NCBI WGS metagenome assembly UMLC01 (sample SAMEA4836193, study PRJEB28245) | human gut metagenome | biome: gut microbiome; material: fecal sample | place: Denmark | collected 2008
CAAGCAATCCTGCGTCATATTCGCTTTCTACTTTATGTCTTTTACTGCAACCATACCCGATGGTTGCGGTAGCTTTGTCGCTTTTTTCATAATGTGCATCATCTGAATCGTATATATGAGTTTTTATTTGGCACGCAGCCTCTGCACATGTGTCTTTATTTTACATTCATCGCCCTTTCTTCTCAGGAAAGGGCAAACTTATTGCAAAAATACAAATATTTTTTGGATTTCGTATCAAATCTTAGCATTTTCTGCTTATAATCAAAAAATATGCCATATTTTTAGTAAATTGACTTTGAAAAAGGATAGTAGAACATAAGAGGTATACACCAGCAGTGGAGCTGCGTTTTGTGCGGGATGGGATTACAACAATTTCTCTATTTTTTCTTTCACACAAACAGAGACTCGTTGTTTGGCATCTTCTTCATCTAAGTGGAAACCATGAAACACTTGATTTACCTCACACTTAAACTCTATGTATTTATCTTTATCAGAATCCCAGAAAAACAGAGTTTTACTATCAATACTTTCACCAACAGCTTTATTCAACATAATAGCAGCTTCCTCTTCTGAACATAAAAGCACAGAAACCTTGTCACCTTTATTCGCAGGATGAGCACCTTTTCCGTTTTCTCCATGTTTCGGATTCAAATGAAATTTACGTATTGGCCGGCGATTATGCTCAAACCAACGAGCAAGTGGCTTAACCTCCAATTTACAATTATCTATTTCTACAGTCTCACCTTTAAACAACAGCCTGCATTTATCTGTTTGTTGCATCATAGCTTCATCTTCTACTAACAAATAAGTACATTCAGGGGACTCCAGTTTGCGGTTTGCCATTTCACAAAGCGTATCATCCACAATTTCTAATCCTAAAAACTTGCACTTATCTTGGTCAGTAAACGATTTACTCCTTCTCCAATCACTTCCCCAATTATTTATCCTACGACGAAACAAAGTAGAAGCCTTAGGGTAGCAGTCTATCAAAGATTCTATAGGAATCATAAAAGCATTCAAATTCATAGAATCATAATAGCATTCGTAATTCTCATAACAGAAGTACAAACTAACTTCTCGCAACTTTGTCATAAGTTTCTCATACTCCTCTTCTTCTAAAATGCCGATTCTTTTGACATAAGCGGATTGGTCTGTCGCTTCTTCATAAACAGGCAACAATAAAAACAACTCAGCATGTTCCATAATAGCTATTTTAAAAACCTGCAAGAACCTGCAAATCTATATCAATTTGGTCGAAAAATCCTTGTGGAGGAGCAGGAATGATATGCCCATCAGACTTTACATTCAACTGATGCCCCACTGCTATATGCTCATGTTCTTCACGCTCAAAATAATAAAGCGACAACTCGTCTTTATCAATTATTCCTTTATTAACTGCAACCAAACTACCGTTTACTATATGGTCGCTATGGGTTTCTATTACTACTTGTACTCCAGCATGTACGGCTATGGATATCAATTCCATCAAGACAGCCTGACCTTTTGGATGAATGTGAGCTTCAGGATTCTCTATCAGTATTAAAGAGTCCGTTTTGGCACTCAATAATGCAACCAATATCGGCAAGACATATGTTATACCGAAACCAGTATTGATAGCACTCATTTTGTCTGTGATTAGATTATCCACTCTATCAAACTTATAATTTAAGTTGAAGTCTTCACCTTTAGGCTCTATATCAATTTTGATATGGGGAGAAATTTTTCGCAACCATCTTCCTACCTGCTCACCAAGACGTAAATCTTCAGTCAGATCTGCATCATTTTCTATTGCCAATTCCTTTATGGGAATGTTTTGATTTTTATAGCATTCCAAGAAATGTACAGTATATTCACATTGCCCCATCATCTTAGAGATTTGTTTTTTTGATGCGACCAAAGAAGTATCTCTCGTATAGCTTTTTTGTGGTCCAAAGCGGAAAGCACTAATATATTGAAAATTTTCATTGAACAAAGAATACCCTTTTAGAGTTTCTTTATCAGAAATATTCTTCATGTCAGCACTTAATAAAGTATCCATCAAATCATCGGGATATGCAAAGCTATAGTATAAACTATCTTGATTTTGAAACTCTAATTGAATTTTCAAATCATGAGCATTAGAACTTTGGCAAGCAAGTTCACCAGATATACCTAAATCACACAAATCTCCACGCAAGTTCAGTCCATTTTCCAAATCATTAGACAAGAAAGACTGTCGCAAAAGCAAAAGAGACTGTATAATGGATGATTTTCCCATACCATTCATACCTGTCAGTATGGTCAATCCCCTCATTTTGACATCTGTCTGGTTGTGCAATTTGAAATTGCTCAAAAATATATTTTGTATCATCATTGCAATATTTCTTCTATCAACCTTTTAAATTCCGTAAATCGTGTCTGTACGCTGTTCTTTTGTGCAGTTCCTGTAGAAATTGCATTTATAAATTTATCATCATGAAACAAGTTCATCATACGTCCACGCATCAAAGCTGCTGATGAAACCAACTTACTTCGTTGCTCATCAGAAAGCCAAGCTATATTGACACTGACAGTATCAAAAACCGCCTTAGATATTCGACTGCGTGGTGCATCTAAAGCCAGACGTTTTCGGAATGTATCTTGTCCAAATATGGCATAGCAACATTGCATAGACTTATCAAATGCTACAAGAATATCATTGCGCTGATTTTCTGTCATTCTATTCAAATTCCCCATTTTTACATTCAAAAAATTATCCAACTCACCATTATATTCATCATACCCAAGATAGAATGCAACGAATCGATTTGCAAAATCACGATCTTGCATTCTTTTGGAAGGAACACTATGGTTAGTTGCCTGCACAAAGGATTCCAATTCGGCTAATTGCTTGATAAAACGAGCAGCAGGACCCTGGTTCAAAGCATGTCTCATTTCTTGTGAAGTAAGAGGAACACCCGCTGTATTTACACGTTGAAAAATAATGTACTTAACTTCATTGGGAGTTGTTTTACGAAGGGTATTAACAGAAATCTTCAAAGCTTTAATTCTACGGATTTCAGGACGCTCCAAATCATCATATCCCTTGCCTTCAAAAGTATGAAGGAATTGCAAGTTATACAATTTCAGTTTCTTGTCAATGACAAAATCCTTGATAGCACACAACCTTTGCAATCCATCTATAACAGAGAGTTTTTGGCTATAGATGTCTTCGCTAAAATAAAAGGAAGGAAGAGGCAACCCGAGAAGTATTGACTCTATAAGACGACTTTTGGCTGTTGGAGTCCAAATATCACTGGCTCTTTGAAAATCAGGTTGCAAGTCTATCTCCTCATTGACAAGTTGATCTATAAGCAACCCCAAGTTTACTGTTGCCATGTCAACATCTATACTATTTGGATCAAAAGGTATAGTTATGGTTGCTTCTAAACCTGCACCATACAAGTCCTCCTGTTCTATTTCATCCGAAATAGGACCATTATCCAAATTATTTGTATTTTTTTTTACTTCCAATACCATATAATGTACTTTTTATAGCAAAAATAAAAATTCCTAATGAAATTACCAAATCATACCTTCTTATTTAACTTACATTTAGAGAAATACATTCTGTTTTTTTATTGAATTCACTTTAAAAAGTCTTTTTTACAAAAATCAACTATTGATTATCAATAAGTTACAAAGACAAAAATGAGATTTTCGACTTTTTCAAGTCGACTCTTTATTGAACTTTCGCAAGTTCTGAAGTTATAGTAGGTAAAGTAGTTATAGCCAACAGCCTATGTGGACTTGAAATTAAACAAAAATCAATCCTTCTATAATTTCGACATTTGCGAAAGTTGAGCACCTTATTATATATAATAGAAGGCAATATCATCGAGGAGGTCGTAAATTTGGGATTCGGGGAAGAGGTATATATTTTTATAACATACACTTTACAGCTAAAGTGACAACTTACAACCTTTTTATCTCTAATCTCTTCTAAATATATCTCTGGTATATACCTTATCCTTGACATCATCCAGACAGGTATCATAGCGGTTGGCGATGATGGCATGACTCTGTGCCTTGAATGACTCCAAGTCATTGACTACTTTGCTGCCAAAGAAGGTGCTGCAATCTTCGAGTGTTGGCTCATAGATGATGACCTCAGCGCCCTTTGCCTTGATACGCTTCATGATACCCTGGATGGCAGACTGGCGGAAGTTGTCGGAATTGGATTTCATCGTCAGGCGATAGACTCCAATGACGCATGAATTGACTTCGGCACCAAACTGATTATTCTCGGAATAGCTGTACCAGCCGGCTTTCTGCAATACGGCATCTGCGATATAGTCCTTACGGGTACGGTTACTTTCCACAATCGCCTCTATCAGATTCTCTGGAACATCAGCATAGTTTGCCAAGAGCTGCTTGGTATCCTTTGGCAAGCAATAGCCTCCATAACCGAAGCTTGGGTTGTTATAGTGGGTACCGATACGTGGGTCGAGACCTACTCCATCAATGATGGCCTTGGTATCGAGACCTTTTACTTCTGCATAGGTATCAAGTTCGTTGAAATAGCTTACTCGAAGGGCGAGATAGGTGTTGGCGAAGAGCTTCACTGCCTCGGCTTCCTTCATGCCCATAAAAAGTGTATCGATATCTTCCTTAATGGCACCTTCCTGCAAAAGGGCTGCAAATGTCTTGGCTGCTTCTTTCAACTTCTCGACATCTGTAACCTGCATGATAGCCTCATTCTCCTCAGCAAACTCAGGGCGGTCAATAATCTTTGGATAGCCTACAATGATGCGGCTTGGGTAAAGGTTATCATAGAGTGCCTTGCTTTCACGAAGGAACTCTGGGGAGAAAAGGAGATTGAACTTCTTGACGCCCTTCTTGGCATACTTCAGGTAAAGGCTTCGGGTATAGCCTACAGGGATGGTACTCTTAATAACCATCACAGCGTCTGGGTTCACTTCCAATACCAGGTCAATGACTTCTTCGACATGGGTTGTATCGAAGTAGTTCTTTACGGGGTCATAGTTGGTTGGTGCTGCAATCACCACGAAGTCGGCATCCTTATAAGCTGATTTGCCATCAAGGGTTGCTGTCAGATTCAGTTTCTTCTCTGCCAGATACTTCTCAATGTAATCATCCTGTATGGGTGAAACTCTATTGTTGAGTTTCTCCACCTTTTCGGGGATTACATCTACTGCTGTAACGTGATGGTGCTGAGATAACAGGGTTGCTATGCTCAGACCGACGTAGCCTGTTCCAGCTACTGCTACTTTTATATCGTTGAAATTATTCATTGATTCTATGATTATGTTTAACTATGTCCTTCAGAATTTGGATTTATTCTGCCTTTATTCTACCGTCACACACTTTGCCAGATTTCTTGGCATATCTACATTCAATCCCTTATCTACTGCCACATAATACGCAAGTATCTGCAGGGGAACGACGCTGAGAAGAGGGACTAAAGTATTGAGGGTCTGCGGTACTTCTATCACAGAATCGGCTATCGCCTTGACTTGTTTGTCGCCTTCGGTAACAATAGCCAGGATGCGTCCGTTGCGGGATTTTACTTCCTGCATATTGCTGATAATCTTCTCATACAACTGGTGATGTGTGGCAAGGAATACGATCGGCATATCGGTATCTAACAATTATTTGATAGATCTTATTTAGACGGTTTTTCTAATTGAGCTGAAGATAGAACTAAAGCATATTTACCTTTACTTTCAATTTGCACCCAAACAGTATGCTTTTGAGAGTTTCGTTCTGTCTTTATGTCAGACGATACATCTATAGAATCAAGAGGCTGATAGCATTCAAATGAAGCATATACAAATGTCTCAAATATGTAAAAACTTAAAAATAATTGAAGCGAATCATCTGATATCGTATTGCCCGAACTTTTAGAACTAACATATACCAATTCTATTTTTACACTTGACTTCGAAATTTCGAATAATATATCAAAATTTTCCAATTCTATTTTATTAGGCTTTTTATCTGTAATTACATCTATTTCATTAACAGAAATACCACCTATTATCTTTTGCCATATTTCAATCAAGAGATGATCGAAGAACTCTTCTCGTCCATTCACTAAGGATAATATTGAAGGCTCATTAAATTCAAGTAAGTGCATTTTAGGTAAATGTTTCAACAAATTATATCGATTAATGTAAACTTGCATTTTCTTTCCATAATGAGTTAATGCATTATATCTTAGCAATATCAATTCTTCTTCTGAAATCTGACATCTAAATATCTTTGCGTACCTTCTTTTTGTATCATCATCAACTTTTGCTTCATCTATGGTTTGCATAATTCTATACAACAAACGATAATATGAGGACAACAAAGAATGGTTGGCTTCATAGAATTTTAAATATGAACAAACAGCCTCTTTGACACGCTGATCATAATCTTTACTCTTACTTGTAAAGTCTTTAGCCCATTTTTTATCCAATTTCTTAACATCATTTTGGCAATCACGATACATATCTACCAAGGTTGAGAAGGAACTATCAAACTGTTGCAAAGCTGCAATTTTCCGGCTATCTTCATTACTGGTGCGAAGTTCTTTATTTGCTTTTATTTGCTCTTGAAGATTCTTATTTAAAAGTTTAATGCTTATATATGCAAGTAACGTACCAACAAGTCCTCCAACATAATCACCATATTGTCCCCATAATCCACCATCTATCGGCACAGAACAGTCATAATCACGGTGTAAAGTGAAAAAGACAATGCCGACTAACAAAATTATAATTGCTATGGCCTCATAGATATGCTCTACTAAGAAATTTATGTATTTCTTTTTTTGGGATTTGGATGTCTTTTCTATTATATTTTTACTATCCATGATTGTAATTTATCAATATTTCTATTTTCATAAGAAGAAATCTCTGTATAAAATTCAGGAAAATCATTTCCCTTTTTTCTATTATTTCTCCAATGAAGAGGAGTAAGATTTCCGATATTGTCACCACCCCCAATAGAAACAGGATGCAGGTGATCAATCTCCCATCCAAAATTCATGGTAGTACCATAAGAGTCGCGACGTATCCAAGCGCCAGCAAAATCCTGACGCCATAAATTAGGATTGTACCCATCTACTATAGTAGCTTTATCCCACACTTGTTGAATTATTTGTTCATTAAACATAATAATTGATTTATTTATAAATGTTGATTATATGTAATCTACAAAAGCCAATATATAATGTTGATTTTTGTAGTGTAAGTATCACCTCATATTACCTATAAATATATGAAGCTTAGCCCACCACCAGCTAATGCCTGTAGAGGTTATACCATAATTTGACTAAATTTTAATTTCAATTTATTATTCTTTATCTTCCCAAAACTCAGGAAGAAGAGTATAAAGTTTATCCTCTGACTTTGCCTTTATGTGTTTCATCACATAATGAGTAAAACTTCCTACCCTTTACCATGTTGCGGATTAGAGACTCTGTATCATTGTTATTCAATGGTATCACTAGGATATCTAAGTAATCACCGATTTCAACCTCGGCGAACCTTGGCTTGCTGCTTAATAGTTTCTTATCTTATATCATAATTTGAATATTTAAATTAACGATGCAAAGGTACTAAATATAGTCGCACAATACAGCTTTCACCGATACTTCCATTACATACCTTTTGATAAGAATTATCAGTTTTAACCGCCATATAATTAACCAAAAAACGTTCCTGATCTTCAGGAACAAGCTCCTCTATGAATTAACAGAGAAGAACTGATTAATCTTAGGATATTCTTTTAAAACACGCAACACCATATCAGAAAAACCTCTATATACCAAAGGCTTACAAACTATTTCTTGTTACACATTCTAAATACTTGACTCTTCACAAAGAGCCAATGCTTCCGAAAGCATTACATCTGCGTCCAATATCTCTTAATTTGTTCAGAATAACCATTTAATATATTTTGATATAACTTGTTTGAATTTTTATTTTCCAATTCAATATTTTCCAAGGAATTACGTTTTATAATTTGCATAAAATAATCTCTTTGATTTCCCCATGAGCACAATGCTCCTATTATTTGCTCATCAAATGGTAGTACATTTTCTAAGAAATCAACCCAATCATCATTTGAGACTTGGTTTAACTGGTCTTCTGCAATAGGAACTGCTGCAACAGAACGCCCATATCCATTCCCCATATATACCAACAACAAAGCCTTGATACATCGTGCCATAGCAGGCTTTGGGAAAATTGTACCCAATGATGCAAGTTCTTTTATCACACGAGGTTCTTTATAGAAATTATCATATTCATAATGAACATCTATAAGTTTTTGAGCTATCTCAATAAAGGTATTTGACCTAATATTTTCTGGCACGAAATCAAAACCACCAACCAAAGATAGGGCAGATTTTATCATAACAGCAGACTTCATGTCTCCATCAGAAACCACATCCTTATACAATGCTCCAATTCTCCATTTGTCATCACTAGAAATTTTATCCCATATCATAGGAAGTATAACTTTAAAATTATTTAAGGAATGCTCTTGTACTGCTCCATCTTTTGTTTTAATTGAAGAAGCAAGTATGGTGGTTACCGTCCTAACTATAAAGAGGGAAGAATTAACCAATTGTATAAGTTGCGGATCTTTTGCTGGAATATTTTCATCAAACAATCGATTTCTAAAGTTAGAAAAGTCTACAGCAATCTCCATATTAGGTTGACTGAGTATATTCGCAACACAACTTTTAATAATTAGTGTAACTTTCAATGCATCAAGTGCTGCTTCCTCTTTAGCAGCCTGTGATGAAAAATAGAATTGGATGGTTTCAAAAGCTTGACGTAAATCCAAAGCACCAGCATGACTAATCATACCTAATTGCTCAGCTATGACAATCACATTGTAATCCGTTAAAACTGATTCCATACTTACCTTAGTACCAACTTCAGGCCGCTGAATGAGTTCACCGACAAACTCTTCCCCTAATTCCAAGATATGTTCCCTTAGATTTGTGATAGCCTTTTTCCAAACATATTCTGCCGCCATATCATAAGCATTTCTATTAAATGCATCTATAATATTTTTTTGCTGTTGTTCTGTTAAATTGGTAGGATTCGAATATGGTACAATTTTATTAACATCCATAACATTTACAGGAATAACATCTTTGTTATCCATCTTCCACAATAATTTATCTTGCCTCATATCCTTGCTTATTAAATTGGATTAAACCTTCTTGTGTTTTCATTAAGACAGCAAAAATTGTATCTTCTGAAACTAACTTTTTAAATGCTTTAGTCCTTGCACCTCCGACAATCTGATTATCTGTCATAGTTTTGTTTTCAACAATCAAATGATAACCAATCAATTTACCATCATTTGTAAATAAACAGATGCCATCATGATTAAGCATAGCCGTCACTAAATTAGAAATTTTCTTTAATAACTCATGAGCAACTATATCATTGTCGGAACTCCTAAAATGGATATAATACTCATAAAGATCTATAGGTGTCCTATAAAGAAGTACCCCATCCGAGAAAATCTCTGGCACAAAAAGATCCCTATCATTTTTTTTCAAAACTGCAACTAAATTTCCATGTCCAATCTGCAAGGCATAACTTATCATTTTCTCCAGAAAGCCACAAAAATGAGAGTCTTCACATTTCTCACTAATAGTCTCACATAAATCATGAATATAGCGACCTTGGACATCTTCTACTCCATTAAGGGATAAAGAAACAGCATAAGGTTGTTTGTCACTTGCAGGCAAAAATTCTACAGTCTTTGCCCCTATATTATGAAGTAAAATAAAACGGTGATCATCATCAGCGTATAACCTTAACTGTTCCAATAAAGACAGACTCGTTATTTTTTGTTCTCCATTAACAACACCCCACTTTACACCATTATCATTAACTTCCAAAAAAATGCACCACCCTTCATTACAAAGAGGTGCACACATTTTTATTGCTTTAGACAAAGATCTCGTCAATAACTCACCAACATAAAAGTCATACTTGATAAAGAAAGGTATATCCGAAATATTGTTAGTCAATAGAACTTCGGGATAAAGATGTTCACCTTCTTCATAATAATCAGATAGAGAATTGACTATAGATACCAGTTCATCTACAAGAATAGGATTCTTATCTGAATTTCTAAGTGAAAAACCATTATTAAGCAGAAAAGTACCTATTTCCGAAGATACTGTATTTCTCAATGATGTAGCCATATTATTATTCAAACTTAGGAAGCTCTTGAATTATTTTACCTTGTAACAATTTGCCATTAACATGTTTATTGCGTTTTATTCCATCTGCCCCCCAAGTTCCCCATTGCTTAAAGAAAAAAGGAATATTCATTGTTTCAGCTTGTTGCTTAACATTTAAAGCCCAATCCTCCTTCATGGGCCTTGCCTGCATACCACTTTCACCACCAACTATAATCCAATTAATGCCATCCAAATTCATTTTTCCCAAGTCCTCAACCAAAGGTTCACAAGATAAGAATTTAACGGAAGCATTGAGCTTTCGGATTAAGTCTATCCTATGTATTGACGACTTGCATTCTACAGTTACTCCAAGCCAGGCATTGTGAGGAATGGGATGATTAGAGAAATATACAGCCATTCTATCTGCTCGTTTTGTTAGAAGTTGATAACGATGCTGAGGGGTCTTCTCAATCGTTTTCATAACTCTATCAATAAAATCGTCAGGTACTTTCTCATGAAACAGATCGCCCATAGAGCAAACGAATATCATTTGTGGTTTATGCCATTTTAATGGTTCAATCAAACTTTCCTCATGAGTTGTTACATGAAACCCATTGCTATACTTAATTTGTCCCATAGCCTTAAGTCGTCGGGCCATCACTTCTGCATAACAATGCTTACATCCCTCAGACACCTTACTACACCCAGTAACAGGATTCCAACTTTTATTAGTCCATTCTATTTTTGAATTTGCCATCACTAAAAATCAAGAATACAGTCTTTAGAGATAAGAACAGTCACCTCGTGCTTTTTATTATCAGTAAATACTGCATGAATTTTACCATCAAAAACTAACTTTCTAAGAGCCTTTGTATAATGGCTCAAACAATATTTTGTATTGACCTGATCTTTTTTAAATAAAGATAAGGCATCAATATGATTCCCCTTATATTTTTTATATAGTTCTTCTGCAAGTTTGTCTATGTTTTCAGTTGTATCATCAAACAATAGCGAACTACTCATACCTACGGATCTTGGGTTGAAAGTATAGGTGTGTATGCCATCAAAAACAGTTCCAACATTTGCAAAATCATTATAAATGGTTTTGACAAGTTCATACCCTTTTGCACCTTTCGTTAGATGGATAATAAAATGACTAGTTGTAGCCATATCTTCCTCTTGAAATTGAAAAGCCGTATAATAAACTCTTTTTTTAAGGATTAAGTTGAACTCGCGTCCTAACATATCGACAATATATGCAAGTCTGGATAGCACAGAAGTTTGATTGGATTTTCCCAAACATACCTCATCATAGGAAATCGGGAAAATTTCTTTAATATGTTGTATAAAAAGCTCATTATCCATAGCGGGGTTAATTCTCTTTGTATTCAAAAAGAGAAAGATTTCATTCCCCCAGTTATTTAGAAATTCAGCTAGAACCTCTGTCTTAATACCTTTATATCCAAATGGATCAAAAAACAACAAAGCTGGGCTTGTATTTTTACCATCTTGCATTGTGTTTTTTTGCAAATACTTTTCTACTCTTTCACATTCTCCTATTGTTCGATCGGCAAAGAACGGCTCATACCCAAAAGTTCCCTTGGGATAACGAGAAAGAAAGTTACTTTCAAGAACCTCCTTATAGTTCTTATCATTGAATTGCATGCGTACAATTCCCCGCAGTTTTGGATCTTTATAACACTCATTCGCAATCATCATAGGCGTAGATTCACTACCATCTTCATAAATACCCGGACCAGAAAACAAATCAATATATCTTAATTCTTTCTGTGGATTCTTCAACAGAATTCTACAATATTGTGGGAAATAAGAAGATACAATCTTAGCTTTTACATATGAAGATGCACTCTGATGCTCAAAAAAATTTGCATTTTTTTCCATTCTATTATGAATTATATTATTTTGGTGCCTCCACCAAATCCACTCTCTTAACCTAAAAATATCTCTTTATTTTGCTTGTATTACAAAAATCACAATGTAAGTATTCGGTATCACCTCATATTGCCTATACATGAGGTTTAACCCTCCACCAGCTAATACCAGTGAAGGTTATACCATGATTTGACAAAATTTAAATTTCATTTTTATTGTTCCTCATCTTCCCAAAACTCTTGAAAAAAGTCGAAGACGAGCTGGCGATCACGATCTATACGTACAATGTAGCCTTTGAAAATGCGAACTCCTGGACATTCCTTCTATAGCTGGATCCGATTTGTCATCAGCCCCAGTAACGTGGATGCCCTTTGGTAAGTGTTTGCTTACGTCGGCTGTAGAAGGAGAATCCAAGCAATCCTGCGTCATATTCGCTTTCTACTTTATGTCTTTTGCTGCAACCATACCCGATGGTTGTCGTAGCTTTGTCGCTTTTTTCATAATGTGCATCATCTGAATTGTATTTATGAGTTTTTATTTGGCACGCAGCCTATGCACATGACTTTTACTTTCGTCGCACTTTTTTTATGAAAAGTGCGATTTTATTGCAAAAATACTAATTTATGTTGGATTACGTATAAGATTTTATCTTTTTTCTATTTATAATTTAAAAATATGGTATTTTTTTTAGGAAATAGGGCTTAAAAAAGGCTTTCGAAAAACCTCCTTAGCATTAAGAGAGGTTTTTTGAAAGCCTACAAGTACTTTCTTGAACCTTTGAAAAACCACCAGTGCTTCCTTGAACCTTAAGGGATCTTCGAAAACCCACCAGTCCTCCCTTACCCTTAAGGGAGGGTCCACCTCTCATCTCGGTCTTCTCCCCCTCAGGGGAAAAGAGGAAACCGCTCCTCCTCGTCGCTCGGAACCATTTCATTCTATGGTTGGCGGACCATCAGAGGTCTACGCCAGCAGCGGAGCTGCGGTTTTTTGTGCGGGGATGAACCCGCCTTCACTCAAGGATTTGATAAAGGGTTGCTTGCTCGATGCTGATTGCTCGCGACTTGCTGAGATTGCTGCTTATGGGGACGCAGGGACACGAATAGAGGCTTGCTGCTTTGGGGCCGTAGGGAGATGACATCTTGCTAATGCTCTGGCTTCAACATAAATAAATTAACAGTATTGTTGAATTCAGAAACATAATCTACAAAATTTGGATTATCTTTTCTCAGAATCATTGCTGCATAATTATTTACTCCTTCTAAGTCTTGGATATTAGCAACCATAATTACATATTGTTCTTTGCCATTAGCATAAGCAAACCAAGAATCAAATAAGCGATTTCGCAATGCTTGCTTTCTATCACCCGTTTCACATATATAAAGGAGAGCAAACTCGTTTGTCTCAAAGAAATTGTCTATTATAGCAATTACTGTATCTCTTACCTTCATATCACGAGGAGAACGATGCTTGTTCACATTCGTAATATTAAACATGTATGCCTCGCAATGTTCCAGCAAGTCATCAAGATCAAAGCTAATAGCTATCTCTACGCCATAATCTGTTACGAAACGATAAGTGTTTGAATCTACCATCATAACATCATACGGCGAAGAGGCATTAATCATTTTCAAAGAAAGCGCTTTCATTTCACCAAACATTTACAAACTTTGGGTCTTCTCCTGTACGAGCAAGATAATCCTGACGGAGCATCTGTTCTAACTCTGCCATACGCTTTCTTTTTCTTTCCTTTGATGCCATGAATCTTTTCATTGCAGCATCACGCTTCTCCCAAAATTCTTTATTCAACGTTTCCATAATTCCTCCTGTTTTTTTAATTCTGTGCAAATATAAGGGTTTTCTGCTTAAAAGCCAAAGGATTATAAGTTTTTTTTCGAAAATCTACCCGTCCTTCCTTACAGTTAAGAGATTTTCGAAAACCCACCAGTCCTCCCTTAACCTTAAGGGAGGGTCCACCTCTCATCTCGGTCTTCTCCCCTCAGGGGAAAAGAGGAAACCGCCCTACTCGGTGCTCAAACCGCTTCGCTATATGGATGGCGGACCATCAGAGGTCTACGCCAGCAGCGGAGCTGCAGTTTTTTGTGCGGGATAAACCGCAAGGACATACGATGCCGGATGCTTGCTCGATGTTGATGGAACCGCAAGGACATACGAAGAGATGCTTGATGCTGATTGCTCGCAACTTGCTGGGGGTGCTGCTGATGGGAGCGCAGAGACCAATGCTGGATGCGGTGATGATAATACTTTTTATTCGACTTTGGACAGGATCGACTCTGGAGAGGTTCCCATCAGGGCTATGGCGGAAATCTTGTGACCACCATTGGCATTTAATGAATGACCACAATGATAGAGATTATCATCTATGATGAGCCAACGATCATGAGACTCGTTACGCCATTTGCGAATATCTATATGGCTTTCTGGGAACAGATGGTCATGCTCTTCCATCAAGCGTTGCATTCCTTGTCCTACACCTACTGTGTATATTGTGGCTGCTACATTTGACTTACGGACATCAAGTACACTTAGGGTTAACGAGGAAACAAAACCATCTATGATTACGACTCGATGGTTGGCTGTACGAATTAAATTCTCTAAAGCGACTCTTGCTGTATAAAAATCACCTTCAAAGAAGACCATCTCTGCTGGAGGGGTTGAGGTTCGAATGAAGAAGTCGAGCTGCTGTTGCTGCTTAGCTTGGACATCTTCTATTCGAGTCATGCGTTTATCCATATTCTCCTGTAGGGCTATCAAATGACGGTTTACGGAATAACCTTGAAGAAGGTATTGGCGCAAAATTGATGTAGCCCAAATACGGAATTTTGTACCTTGTATAGACTTTACTCTATAACCAACAGATATTATAACATCTAAATTATAATAATCAACCAGATATGTTTTGCCGTCTGAGGCAGTGTAGGCAAATTTTGCCCAAACTGAATCTTTCTGCAATTCTCCTTCTTTAAATATAGTTCGCACATGCTTACCTATAACACTCCTATCACGTCCAAATAGCTCTGCCATTTGGTCTATAGAAAGCCACACTGTTTTGAAAGCTCCATCTATTTTTACTTGAAGAGAGATGCTTTCATCTGGTTGATAAAGCACTATCTGTGATTCATCAGCCACAGGCTGTATATTATTGTTGTTTACCATGATTATTCGTTTTATTGCTAATATAGCGACAAAAATACGATTGTTTTACGTAATTACCAAGGAATTATTAGCTTTTTTTCGAAAATCCACCAGTACTTCCTTGAACCTTAAGAGATCTTCGAAAACCCACCAGT